>Ga0247734_1002996_pt1 | contig 10351 bp, 12 predicted proteins | sample UWRJL103311B2_FD_180933 | JGI IMG/M metagenome (GOLD analysis project Ga0247734, IMG submission 180933) | Plant litter microbial communities from Arlington Agricultural Research Station in Wisconsin, United States - UWRJ-L103-311B-2 | ecosystem: Environmental > Terrestrial > Plant litter >... | reverse complement strand
ACCAAACAACAGTGGCTCTAGGGACCCACTGAACTCCAGCGAGCATCGTCAATCCATGTGCAACATTGCGGATTCCTTGGTTCACGTTGGCGGTACCAAGCTGAGATTAGGCACAAGATGGAACACATGACTACTTCGCTTAGGAATAATCGATACCTAGTAGGAAATGCAAGGTTTCAACATGTATATAGCTAAAAGTAACGATGAGCATAAATTTGATCATGTCCAAGGGGGAGGGGATGAGGGAGCTCATACAAACGTACAAGAAGGTGATCTAACTACAGAATCCTGGCCACTCATGCTGCAGACTCCGGGTGCTTTCGATACGTCCAAATAAAGCTAACAAACAGACCTACAGAGACTAGTGCCATAGTCACAGCGCCGATCCATGCGTACATGACATTCCTCTCCATATCAGGCGCCATGCCCACCAGCGTCAGAACGACAAAGCTGTCAGTTCCGCGTCCATAAACACTTGCATTGCAAAAGCAAGTGTTAAATACATTAGCAAACTGGAAGATGCATGCGCACATGATCCAGATGGAATTTACCACGGCTACAAGCTTTCCAAGGATATTGAGGGTGATAGCCAAGTAGCCGGCCATGCGCTGAGCCGAAGTGGATGAACGCTCAGAAGTAGCAATGGGAAGGGCCGAATAGTGGCTATGAGAAATGCTAGCGAGAGGAATTGTCTCGTTGAATTTATATCCTGAAGAGGGCGTGATAGAATAGTGGCTCAAGACACTAGAGGCAACCAGCAGCATCCAAACTAACGTCGAACCGATTGCATATAGGAGGTAAGCGCCTGAGCGACAGCCCAAACCAATTCTGGGAGTGAACCACACAACCATGATAGCGGCACCCGATGTGCACCATTGCAACATTAAAGCCAGCACAGAGGCGACAACCATCCTGCGGATAACGTCTGGCCCCCATCGTGACCGCGCCTCTACGGTGCTGGCATGTAGCTGCGGCGAACAATACTTAATGATTTGTTGCTTTGTCCCTCTCCGGTTGTCTAGATGGATTTTGAGCCGAGGATCTTCGTTTGGTACCCAAACGTTGTTGTCGGAATCCACGGGTGTCTTATTTTCAGCGCATTTGGAAGCTTGATGGAAAGCTTGCGCTACCTGGTCGACGCAAATATTCCAAGAAAAGAAGCGGGAATAGTTGAATATGGGTGGACTCGAGATCTCCTCACGCAATGGAGTCGAATCGCGCATTGCGAGCGACATAGCGCGTAGAGCCGAAACCTGCGAGACTACACCCTCATCTGTTGCGACATATGCCAGAGATTTGTTAGCCTCAGCAAGAGCGCTTCGCAGTCTGCTGGCATCGCACTTCGGCGCAATGAGGAGCCAGCCAATCACAATCGCCAGAAGCTATGATCTAAAAGCGTCAGTAACATTCACAACCTGGGAAAAGAAAGTGACTCGCCCAGAGCCACAATGCGCCTACGCCTTCTCCATTCGAACCGATTTCTTCACCAATTGTGGTGAAAGAATCTACCACGGTCAATATGTAGGCTAAAAGGACCCAAGACAGGTTGGCAAACGCCGAAATGGACCATGTGTGCTCAGGTCGCATGAGGGTAGTCATGTCCATCCACCACTTGTCGTTCTGTGGAAGGACAACCAAAGAGGCCAAGACGCCGCTCTCATGGGTAATTCGTAGCGGCGCTTGCTGCAGTCCAGATAATATCCGCACAGCCTCTCTGGCGTTAGGGAATGCGGAGTGAGAGAAGCGAGATGCAACGTAGTAGCCGTTAAGTGAGGTCAGGATAAGGGAGTACCCTGCTAGTATGGGCGAGCCCAAGGTGAGAATCACACACATGATATTCTCGGTCCTCAATTCAGCCCCATAAGGGATCTGAGAAAGTAGGGCCAACCAGGGGAGAAGCCACTGAGAAAACTGCCTTGAGAAAGTAGTCCACTTGAAGGACTCTTGTCCCTTCCCTCCAGGACAGTGATCCACGCAGTCATGGTACGATATTGCCACTGGCGGTGGTTGAGATGAGTTCCAAGGGTTTCCATGGATGTCCATCTCCTTGACTGAATAATTTCTGGATAGTGTACCGTTCTGTAATAGCTGAAGGCACGATGTTGAATTAAGAGCGTTGGAATACGAGAGGAGCGTAGCTCCGACAAGAAGGGCCAATATAACTAAAGGCTAGGTGTCAGCGCTCTAGTTGAAAGTATAAGAGAACGGGAATTGATATACCACGCATCTTCGGAATATGTTCGTTCTCGATTTGTTCTCAGTCAGGACTCCAGGTGATGTCTGGGCGATAGGGGAAGAGTGTTATCCATTCAGGCGCCTGATCTAAGACCTATTTATATGAAAGGTTAACTATGCACGAAAAGAAAGAAAAAGAGACTTGTCCGATTGCTACTGCGGACAAGCGACATACTGAATTGTGGTTAGAGTTCCAGGCGGGTGAGAGACTGTTCTTGTCACTCACAATAGCTATGCAGCGCCGTAATGAAGCTACTCAGCTTCCCGCAGGATGCCTAAAAGTTCATCCTTCTTGTGTGCCTTTGTTGTCGCGCTACCTACGACCGATGCTCTGTTCTTCAAGTTATTTTATCAGCCTGGCAAAGAGAAGTCACCATTAGAAGCTACCCATGGGAGCTGAGCATAAGTGCCAGCTTTGGGATACGAAAACATTCCTAGGAGCATGCCCGACGCGAGCGGGTCTCTTTGTTATGTTTATCTGGCTTGGAGGATCCGGATTCTCCAAGTTTACCGTTAACCAAAGAAATCGGCCGACCAGAAGTCCCGAGCTACAGAGAAGGTCTAATCTTGTTGCTGGAATTTAAGCCTATAGAAACTCGGGCATTGGCATGTCGGAACGCTACCATGATGCATATGGAGGAGGAGCAGTGTGCGTCCGAAATCCAGCGGCGACTGAGTATCATACTAAGGTTTAATTTCCAACGTTGAATGTGCTCCCCCTTACCCGAAAATTTGAGTCGTGAGCACAAGCAGCACCAGATGCCATGGTAGGTTCAACAACTCTCAGGCAAGAATTCTAAATCGCCGCCACTTTTCAGTCTGGGCTGTGTTCCAGCGTACATATCCATGTGCTAGTTCGAGTTAAACGGAACAACAGCAACGAGAAAACCGAGGATTCCTATAGGTAGGTGGAAGTTGAGTATACGACGTTGCAAAGACTTTCTCGGCCAACAAGTCATCGGAAATTTGATCTCCGCCTGAATTTGCCGACGGCATCTCTTGCACTGAACCACACAAAGACTTTCCACGCCACGCTAGATTGCACGATTGAAATTTGTGATACAAATATATCTAGGGCACACCGGATCGCATCTAAGATTGTAAGCCGAATCTCCTTCCCAGCGCTAGAGTCTATCTACTCTAGGATATCTTGTACAGCCTTGAGAAAAGAGGGACTGTTTCTCAAATTGATAGCCCGCCGTGCGTGCTGCCAATGCGTTTTATGACATGCAGCAGCGTGCTCATCGCTTGCCTGTACTGGAGTAGGCTGTACGAGTACAGCCGCTCCCTAATATTTGTCTATATCTGCCAGCGATCGGACATATGGGGACACGGAACACGAGGAAAGCAGGAGTCCAACGAACAATACTCAGAGCACTGCACCGGTAGGGACTTGCATTAAATGAGGCACTGCCTCGAAAATTCGAGTGTGGCCACAATCAAGTCGGTCCGGAAAGCGTTTCGTAGGAATACATTCGAGATGATATTACAAACATTTCTACCTCTATACCAAGATCAACGAGGTCTTTTTAGATCACATTCAATGCCGCCTCAAAATCGGCAATGATGTCCTTGATGTTCTCAAGTCCAACGCTGACACGGATCAGGTCAGGCGAGACACCACTCGCTTTCTGCTCCTCCTCGTTCAACTGTGCGTGCGTAGTGCTTGCTGGGTGGATGACCAGAGTCTTAGCATCACCGACGTTGGCGAGGTTTGATGCCAGCTTCAGTGAGTCGACAAGCTTGGATCCGACTGCAGAGTCGACGTCGCCACCCTTGGCACCAAAGGATAGCACACCACCGAAGTAGCCCTCTCGGAAGAGCTTGGTGGCAATTTTGTTGGAGGGATGGGATTCGAGACCGACATAGGATACCCATGCGACTTTGGGGTGCTGCTCCAACCATTTCGCTAATGCGAGTGCGTTGTCGCTGTGTCGCTCTCCACGCAAGCTGAGCGTTTCGAGTCCTTGCAGAAGCATAAATCCTGCAAAGGGGTTGAGGGCTGGGCCGACATCACGGAGGAGCTAAAGGGCAGAAAGACGGTCAGACACTGCTTCAAACTCGAAAGATAGGGGTTGTGCTCACTTCCACACGCAGCTTGGCAGCGAATGCGGCAGGGCCGAAGGCGTCTGCGAATACTAACCCATGATAACCTTCTGAAGGCTCAGTGAAGCCAGGGAACTTTCCAGACCTGGTCCAGTCGAATTTCCCACTATCAATAACAACACCTCCGATAGTCGTTCCATGTCCTCCAATCCATTTGGTGGCGCTCTCGACGACAATATCTGCTCCCCATAAGAGAGGCTTGATGAGGAAGCCGCCCATTCCAAAGGTGTTGTCAACGACGAGGGGAATACCGTATTTGTGTGCAATCTCTGCAAGGGCGGGGATGTCGCTCACGTAGTATTTTGGGTTGGCGATGCTCTCCACATAGATGGCTTTTGTCTTCTCGTCGATGGCAGCTTCGAAGTCTTCGGGCTTTGTTCCAGTAACCCACTTCACACCGATGCCGTATTTCTTGAAGGTGACCTTAAACTGATTATAGGTTCCACCATACAAGAAGGAGCTGAAAGGTTGTTTAACAAATTGGGGCACAAGAAAAAACGAAGTCGACGCACGAAGAAACAATGTTGTCTCCATTGCTGGTGAGGTTGGAGATGGCCAGGAACTGAGCCGACTGTCCGGAAGCAAGACCGACAGCGGCAATACCACCCTCGAGCTGTGCAATCCTCTCTTCAAAGACACTCTGTTGGGGGAATTGAGTGGATGTCTATGATGTGAGGACTTGCTACACGTACGACAGTGGGGTTTCCAATACGTGAGTAGATATGGCCAGCGGTTCTGATGGACGTTTAGGAAGCATGACAAGATGGACATCGTGTAGGGTGAGCGTACCTCAGATTGAAGAGATCAGCACCGTGCTAGATAGATATCAGAGGCATCGTTAGTAGTTTTTCGCGGTCGTGGAAATAGTCTTGATACGTACAGCAGAGTCGTTGAATGTGAAACTGGTAGATGCGTAGATGGGGACGGCGCGAGCATTTGTCGTCGGGTCAGGGATTTGACCACCGTGGAGCTGGATGGTCTCAAACTCAGGCTCTCTGCAACAAGATCCTCGTCAGATCAGTAGCTCTGGCTTCGAGTGTGGTACAGCGCACCTGTAGAATTGCGGGGTGGTCATTGCGATGGTGGAAGTAAGGAAGAAAGAGGGCTATTGGATGCCTTTTTAAAGAATTGATTCTGACAGAGTGCTTGAAGGGGGAAGCACGCCATCACGAACAAGCGGCTCGCAATTAACGCGTCACGTTTCCCCGTCGCGTCCTTCCTTCCGCGCGTCTGCCTGACTGCTATTGCACAATCACTTGCTCATATATTAGGAGTCCTTCAGAGTCCCATGTAGAGCACCTTGAAGAGCTTACAGCCGCTTGAGAGCAGGCCTCTACAGGAAAAGAGCGTAAATATTCGCTAGCTCGCATGCCTATCTTCACCCTCGAATTATGTTACAGATCTGAAGATAGAACCATACTCAATGCCACAAAAAACACGATGCATATTCGAAGATTAAAATGCTGGCTGTTGCGCGTTGCAGGCAGAACATACGAAAGCAGGCGTGAGTTGAACGTAATCCGCTGCAACTTTTTTTTTCATTTATTATATCTGATGGAAATTATGTCCGAGATGATGCCATCACTGATGAATGTAATAGATCTACAAGCATCCAAAAGCAGGCTAGTATACTTTGGCAGCAAAATACTTGACTCTAGCACAGAGACAGCAGCTAGTTCAAGCTGAAACGGACGGGAGTAGTTACGAGCACAAGAGAGATCCTCGGAGATGATATTTCACTGCACCGAACACATCGCGATTGTGCACTCGAGAATAGCGCTAGCAAATCCCACAAATCTCACGATATCGAACTTGAGTCAGGGAGGGCAAGAATATAGAGCTGGTTACGTGCAATGGCACGGCCTACTAGTATTACCGCGTCAGTTATGTTATATTTTATAAGACCCATCTTCCATTGAGTGGTGTTCTGAGTACCGTAGAATTCGTTAGCGCTCCTACAGTCTGTTGCCGTTATGTTGCGGGAAATCAAAAAGAAACCACATGCATGGGACTCGCTCAGAGAGTTACATAAAAGTCTGCTTCAGCTCTCAGCCTCCCTGAGTCTGAGCAATGAGTCTAGAGCTCTAGAACAGCAGGATAGATAGATAGATACTAGATTTCAGTATAGCGCGGCATGGAGATGCCGGCCGTCAATTGAAGCGGAGATCGAACCTGCCGCTGGTGTCAACTTTCCCACGTTTCGCAACGCATGAAGGTCTGTCTATTCACATATACAACGGAATAGTAGAAGGTATCGGTCTGTTCAGAGCTTTCATAGCGAACCTAAAGGCTGTATCTGAGGGCTCTCAGATGATCAACCCCGAAGACGTGTCATAAACGACGCCGTGTGTATTATTTTCTCTTGCCTTCCGTTGTTTTGATTCTTACCGCTTGCCATGCAGACTCTATAACGGGACGAGAAAAACTGATCGAAGAAAGATAGTCGCACATACTGCTGCCCTGCGTCGTTGTGTCACGATCAAGGCCGAATGGACTGCGCACTGACACGCGTATGGTCCCATGGTATCTGATATCTAGCTCGTACGTACGCTTTGGCAACTATGAGATCTTGAAATGCAGGGCTTCTTTCTCGTCCTGCAACGGTTCAATATACTTCGGAGCCTCACAGCCTCAGGAAGCAGTCTAAAGACTTGCCACACGGTCTATCTTCTTGGCTTGAACTACTGTCTTTCTCTGTGTGCGAGCACCACGGCTATTGAACCTGGCGTTATGCTATTACACTGCTCCCGGATATTCCTCGAGGATGTCAGGACGCAATCTGAAGCTGCGAAAAATGCAGGGAAGTTGGCGCTTATCTCGGTCTCGGCTCATTTCTCAGAGTATACGCTTGCTTCTTGTTTGTTTTTCTTAATCACTACTGAACACTTGATCATATCAGGCATTGATGCACTTTCTGTCGATATACAGCAACATCCCAGAGCTAAGTGCATCTGAACCTTGATGACCGTGTACACAGCCGCAGGCTGGTCCAGCACGTTGCAGATCAGCCTCTGCATATCAAACTATCCAAGTTGTTGTCTTTGCTACAAAGGTGACATTTGTTCTCAGGCCATATATCCGTCAGCTAATTGCAACTGTATAGGTCTATATCGTTATTAATGCAGCACCTTTCCCTCAGTGTTACGATTGTGTGCTTGAACAGTCTGTCAAGACCGGCGTCTGGAATCTGCCTAAAGTTCGATTGGAAAAAGCGCCTGTGTAAAGGCTTGCTGTGTTGCATACATGAGCTTGGTACAAATACGAGGTTTGTCTGGAGCGCCTGAATCAACAGATTTTCGTACTTCGTCCCACAAAAGCCACGAGAATACTGCACCTTGACCAAAAGTTTGACAGAATGCGTGGTGGGTGAACCATATTCAACTACTCTCGCTTCTTTTCCTGGAATATCTGCGTCGATCAGGTGGCAGAAGCATTCCGTGCAGCTTCTTATCGTGCTCACAAACGACAACCCGTGGATTCAAGTCCCCACAATATTTGGTTGGATTACGTGGATTCCAGATGCCATATCAATTTAGATAACCGCAGAGGTACACAACAGCAAGTCATCGATTACTGCACGCCACCAGTAGAGGCTGGCGTTTGGGGGACGCGAACGCGATGGGGACCAGCTGTTGTCAGTAGAATGGTTGCAGCATCTGTGTTGGCTCTAATGGTGCAATGGCCCACGGCAGGAGCGGCTATCATAGTCGTCTTGTACTGTCCTAGGACTGGCCTTGGCTGTCGGTCGGGTGCATACCTGCTGTACGCAATTGGGTCTACCGTGATCTGGGCCCTCATGGTATTGTCTGGTGCCCTCAGCCATTACTCCATCACCCCTTCCACAGGGTACTCTTTTAACCAGACAATCCCTCTCGCCACAAGAACTCTTGGTCACTTTTCAATTCTGCCAGTCACGACTGTGAGACACCGTACATTCTCTCAGCATCTTGCCGGCTCCTTCGCTGTCGCTTTCAATGCGATAGGGAAATCTCTAGCTGTGGTCAACTCGATTTGGATCATGTGCGCTTGCATCTTTCAATTCTCCAATGTCTTCAATACATGTTTCTGCAATGCGAGTGTCTTCGGAAACGGCGAGGACAGCTTTGTTGTCCTAGGACTGGAGACCATGCCCAAAATAACCGAAGACTCAATCCGGCGCGCATGGGTTGGTGCTGTAGGTATGGCACTAGTTTCTGTGACTCTTTTTCTTGGTTTTATCTGGATGTATCGCAAACCTCCTGCGCCAGTAGCGTGAACTATTTTGGGGGAAGGCACACATATGATGGTTTCCGTTCTGTCTTTCCAAAATCAAGTACTTCTTTCCCTTCGACGCTGTAATATCTATGAATGGTTTTTGTTGCTATACTTCGTGAACTTTGAAATCAAGAATCTCAATCTGCGCAGAGTCAATCAAACCTCTCGCTGTTGGAGAGTCGTGCATATCGTCCGTGCGCTTCATAAGAATGTCTTATTTAGAGTAAGAGTATATTGGTACGCTTTTATGCTGCCTTCAGCAGCGCTCCTGGGAGTTCAAACGTTCAGCGCTCAGCGACGAATCGCGATTCGGATCTTGTCATCTTGAAGTGTTAACACGTGATGTGACGCGATCGTAACGCGACGTGAACCGTCTGGATCAATATCACTTTCTTCTCATTCCCACCACCGTCATTCTCGAGTCTTGACGAATGACAATGGACAAAACAGAAAAGGACCTCTTCCCATGGGACAAGATCTCGGCGAACACGAAGAGGCGTATTACAGCTGAATTGGGCATGTCCAAGCTTCACCGACTTCACGAAATGGACCCCTTCCTACTGGATCTGCATGCGAACGGACGTGCGCGACATTCATATTATCCATCTGTGCTGCATAACTAAATAATCGTCTAGTGGAGGCAGCTCTCGCTGCACATGGTGGCAAAGCCGACGCCTCTTCTTCTACAACCTCTACGACAAGAGGACGGAGGAAATCCGGTGTATCACAAACAGACGCTGGCGCTGCGAAGGAATCAGAGTCTGTGTCTGCTGGCCCTAAGACACGCAAGCGTGCTGCAGAAGAGCCCCCTGCAGAGACACTACCAAAGCGGAATCGTGTACAGACGAAGAAGGCGGCTGCGATGGCTGTTGAAGCTCGCGCACGAACGACGTCGTTGAAAGCCAAAGCGGCCGAGAACAGTAGCCGTGGACGAGGGAAGGGTAAGGTCAAGAAAGACCAAGGCGATGCAGTCTTCGACGGTGTCGAGCTTGAACAGGAATCTCGGTCCTCTAGGAAGAAGCGAGCAGCCAAAGAGGAAGAGGAGTCAGAGCCGGAAGCTCAGGAAGAGGAAGAAGAAGAAGAAGATGCAGGAAAACCAGGTATGGCAGACGATCCTGAAGAAGATCAGGATGCTGAGGGGGATGAGGACGAGGAACTGTTTGGCGCTAATACAAAAGGTCAGACCCAGCATGGCTTTATGGGGTGACGCTGAACATAGACTATAGACGTTGACATGCAGGAGCACAACGCGGACGAAAGAGCTGATGGCCCTGCGACTTCACTATCACCTGGCGAGTCCATGAGTACGTCCTTCAATCCCCTCATATCTCCGCTGACTTAAGAGTTCACTTATAGTGGTCGAGCCCGAGGCAGAAGCCACGTCTACTCTTGATGCCCCAGAAGCTTCGGGTGTCGACGAAGCGGAGAAGGCAAATGAAACCCCTGCCGCTGAAGGAGATGTGTCCCAATCACCTACAGAAATTGAGACTGTCACTATTTCTGAAGTCCAAGTCGTTCCAGTACCTCAAGAGAACGCTATCATTACTGATACTCCTATCGTGCACAACGAGCCCATCACGATTGCTACTACTACCACCCGTACAGAAGAAGCTAATCTGCCAAACGGAGATCAGGTCGTCACCGTTGAAGAGCAGACGATCACTGCCATTGAAGTCTGAGGTGGACATTTCTTTGTGACGTCTTCCATTCTATTCTTGTTGCCTGTCTGCTTATTTGCTACTCTCTTAACCTCGCT
>Ga0247734_1002995_pt1 | contig 10352 bp, 12 predicted proteins | sample UWRJL103311B2_FD_180933 | JGI IMG/M metagenome (GOLD analysis project Ga0247734, IMG submission 180933) | Plant litter microbial communities from Arlington Agricultural Research Station in Wisconsin, United States - UWRJ-L103-311B-2 | ecosystem: Environmental > Terrestrial > Plant litter >... | reverse complement strand
AGATGGGGCGTCAAAGTTCTTGAGGAGCTAGGACGTGATCCAAAATAGTCTGTAGTGTTGGAAGCCCGAGAGACTGGACGATCGGCTCCAGGATAATGGAAGGATTCGTCGTCATCGTCCTCCTCATTAAAGCTGTCATCTAGTCAAAACATGTCAGTAGGCGACTGACTAGTTGAACAGCACTAGCTTTACCTGGACCAGAGATCGTCAAGCCCTGCGCCACAGCAGATTGTCTACGGCGCTCCAAGTCGCGAGTGTAAGCATTCAATAAGACCTCAGCCTGTGTTTTGCGCTCCGAGTCCTCGTCGGCTGAGAGTTCAGGGATCAGGCATACGGATACGTGAGTATTTAAGAGAACTAACCTGCAACCCCTTCACGTAACTCCATAGTGGCCCGTTCCAGTTTGGCAATGGCGCGACGCATTTCCATACTGTCGAGCTCGTCCTCTGGATTTGGCGTGCCAACTAGATATCGAGCACGACCAACATAGTCATATTGCGAAGATAGGAAGCTTTGCGGCAGTGTCGTTAGCTCTTGCCCTTCCCCTCCAGCATGATCATCTTCTTGTCCGTTTTGAGTGAACGGCACCAGTTGATTTGGACCCTCGAGTAAGTAAAATTTGCCATCGGGTTGGAGAAAGGGTGTCGGAGGTATGTCCAGTCGCCTTCTCATGACACGTACCCAGCGTCGACGTCGTACCCACGACTGAGCCGATCGGGTGGACGCTGGTGACAGGGGCGTCGAAGCGCGGCCACTTGAACTGCCTATACCATTGGAAACCACATTTCCGGTCAAGATCCTTTCTAGTTGAGGGCTCACATCTGCAGTCCATTGGTCGTCCGTATCAGTAAACTGGCGAGCATATTGCCATCCATCTTCGGCATCGACATTAGGGTGTGTAACGTCCAATGTCCAGTCAGATAGCCAGAAATGACTTCTCTCTACCCCTTGCTCCCCTGGACCAGGCATAGGAAGCTCGAACGGTTGCTCTTTGAAAGGAAGTTGAACATCACTTCTCCATGCTGGAATCTCTTTAGCACCTGCCAAATCAGGTGTCAAGAGCCGCAATTCAAAGGGAGGTCTGCGTCCTTGTCGCCCTAAGCCAGATGCGGAGAACTTGGGCCGTCCACCGTTGACCGCGAGGGTCTTCAATCGTGTGTCCAGCCGTTGGTTCTCGTGCAATAAGAGAGGAATAGTGGTGTGCACTTTCAGAGGATCATATGGCACAGTAGTATTTCTCCAGCACTGAGCTTCAAATCTTTGCAGAAGCTATTGGATTCTGGGATGAGAAAGAAGGTCGCATTCTTGAATAAAATCACCCACTTCACATATCCAGACTTCGAAAACTGCCGCTGCTGCATCGTAAGCAGTTTCGCCCCAGTTGTTGCGCACGAGGGGGTTCGCGGATTGTTTGTTGAGCAGATACTGGACTACAGGGAGGTTCCCTTTAGACGCGGCATTCACTGAAGATCTGGTCAGAGAAACGAAATGATGTGGATGTTATGCTTTTTGACGTACTCAAGGGTGTCCAACCGCCATTGCTCTGAATATCTACACCGCGTTGCCCATTAGTCTCTTCGCTAGCACCTCCGACTTCACATAGCCATCGAACAATATCAAGATACCCCTATATGATGTCAGATAAAGGAAAGACATGGAATACACCGGGATATTGCACATACTTTAGCGCACGCGTTATGCAGTGCCGTCCAGCCATCAGCATCTTGAGCATGAACGTCGGCTCGGTCTGGAAGGAGGTACTGAACAATAGAAATGTAGCCGTTAAGGGAAGCTTTATGCAACGCAGTCTAGACGGAAATATCAAGTAAGCATCGGGGAGTATTACTGATTTCACTTTGGACGTACTTCGCCTTCCTTGTCCTCGAGGTCTGGTATAGCTCCGCATTCTTCAATCACTGATACGGGGTTATTTAGCAAAAATAAACCAGGAAAGGAGAACCCCAACACGCACACCAAGTTACTATCTCTAAGTAGCCTCGGCTTGCTGCAGCATGCAAAGCATTGAAGCCAGTACGCGACGATGCGTCGTTCGCAAGGCTAAACTGGTCTGCTCCTGACTCTATAGCGGTATTGAAGACCTTCTTGAGCAGTGATAGATCCCCGGAGGATGCTGCCGCATACAGACTCTCCAGTTGAGCTGGTGAAGGGCGCTGACTTTCAGCTGGGGCGGGACCGGAGGGCAGTTCAACTACAGACGCCAGTTCGGCAGCAGGGCTCTCGATGTCGTCTTCCTCAGCCCCAGGGTAAACAAACTCCTCCGACGAGTCGTCTGCGCCTGGATAACGAAATTCCTCTGAAGAATCATCGTCCGTAGCGTCGTTCGTTAGATTAGCATTAGAAGGTCTAGGAAGACAGTTTCGTTAGCAATGTTCTGCTATTGCGTGAAATGTTGCTTACTCTTCCGTGGGCGTTGGAAGGCTGCGTGCGTCAGTGTTGGTGCTCATCGCACGAGACAAAGGCTAAAGTAAAGGCAAATGTTTATTTCTCGAATTGCCGCCACTAAGTAACCCTAACCCCAGAATTATATAGACAACCTTGGAGGCTTGGACTGCCCATAATTGCTATTACTACTAGTGCAATAGATGATAAGAGCTAACACAGCAAGGGATTGTATTACACGCTGATAGCTTTTATCCGACCACACGTCAAGAGGTCGGTTGTGATGTACCATAGTAATCTGAGAAGTTGCGCTGTGGGATGACTCGACTCATCTTGACCAGCTACCACCATAACGCGCTATTTCAGAGCAGCCAATAACAGCCTTCGTCTATTCTCTACATCTAGCAGAATGGCGTCCGTAGCACAGACCGACAAACCGGCGTTGATCCCGTTCTCTTCCAGGCTGAGAGAAGGTCGGGCACTGGCACAAGATGTATGGTCTATCTTCAAGTGTGTAGCCAATACCTCATTTACTTCCATATCTAACGTAGTCTATAGCGTGGCAAATCTTCCTTCTGATTGCCTCAATTTGGGACAAGGCTATATGAACTTCGCCCCCGTTCCTTGGATTCGTGAAGCTGCCGAAGCTGCACTGAAGGAGGTCTCCTCAAACCATTATTCCCATCCGAAAGGACGTATCAATCTGCGCAACGCTCTTAAAAAGTTCTACAGTCCACAGCTGAACCGTGAGCTAGATGTAGAGACCGAGATCCTCGTCACCAGTGGTGCAAATGAAGGTGTGTGTTCACGCTGTCCAGCCAGACAGGATCGCTTAATGAACAACGCGCCTGGCAGGAATGTACTCTGTCTTCACCGCATTTCTGGAACAAGGAGACGAAGTGATCATGTTTGAGCCGTTCTTCGACCAGTACTTGCCTTCAATCACCTTCAACGGCGGTGTTCCTATCTACGTTCCACTACATCCGCCCAAAGATGCCAAAGCTGGACAGCGAATCACAAGCAACGATTGGACTATCAACTTTGACGAATTGAAGTGAGTATACTCCGCGTTCTTTGAACCGACGAATCTCAACGATTGCTTGATCGTAGAGCTGCTGTCACCCCACGGACGAAGATCATCGTTGTCAATACTCCGCATAACCCGGTGGGCAAGGTTTTTACTAGAGAAGAACTGGAAGCCATAGCAGCCATTTCCACCGAGGCTAACATTTTGGTGCTGTCTGACGAAGTCGTAAGTTTCCCAAGGAAGTGGTCCTGGCGAATCTCAACCCCATTTCAAGTATGATTGCCTCACTTACGACAACAAAGAGCACATCCGCATCGCCAACTTACCGGGAATGTGGGATCGAACAATCACTGTTTGCTCGGCAGGAAGTCAGTCACTCCTGTCTGGTCCATTTATCGATCATATCTAACCTACATACATATGTAGAGGCATTTGCCGCGACTGGCTGGCGAATCGGCTACCTCATGGGGCCCAAGGCTCTCATCCAACCAACCCTTGCCGCCACTACTCGGATTGTCTTTGCATCTGTCTCTCCACTTCAGGAAGCCGTTGCCCATGGTTTGGATCATGCCGCAGAGCACCAATACTTTGAAACTCAGCGCTTGCAATACAACGAAAGGCGCCAGATTCTCATAGACTGTTTCGAAGAACTCAGACTGCCATTCACTATTCCCGAAGGAAGTTACTTCATACTTCTGGTTTGCATTCCAGCCTAATCTCTCTAAACCACTTGACGGCTTACCTGGTTTATTAGGACATTTCGAAAGTTAAGTACCCAGAGGACTACCCTTTCCCAGAAAGCGTTTTAGGGCGTGGTCGCGACTTCCGGTAGGGCTTAACATGCCTCAAATGCTACCAATCTAACGCCACATCTTGTAGTGCATGCTGGTTCATCGCAATGGAAGTCGGAGTTTCCAGCATCCCTGTTAGCGAGGTGGGTACAGCATACTCGTTTTTGTATCTCACGCAGACTCATCTCTGTTGGGCTGCAGTTTTACTGTGAAGAACACGCCAACATCGGGGAAGCTTATGCGCGATTCGCCTATTGCAAAGACCTAGACAGTTTGAAAGAAGCTTCCCGGAGATTGTTGAAACTCAAACAATTCCTGTAACTCCATGTATCCCTCTCTAAGTTGTTTCTTTATAGATTATGTGATTGTAACATAAATTCCTACGACGTGGTAGCACTGCCTTGCGCTACTGGTGGCGCAGTCCCCTCTTCTATCCGATCCACCAGACGCGACAGAACATCACTCCTATTTCCCGGCTGGCAGTCATAGTAAACCGGATTGGAAACGACCCTTCGAGCTAAAAAGGTAAAAGACAGGACGTCTAATAGAGTCTGCTTAGTGACATCCAGCCCTCGTGCTCTTGATCGTGCTATCCACTGTCTTATGGCAGGGGCTGCAAGCAGCTCTGACTCCAATGCTAATCCACCGTTTAAGAATCGCATAATGGTATCCTTCGCCTCTGCTTGGCAGAGTAGATGGAAGTGGCCAACTCGCGTCTGGCTTAGAGCACGGCTCTGCATGTGTACGATCTCTGTCATGTCGTATTCGCGGATTTGACGCTCCGAGTCGGCAGAGTATTGTGCATACTGCGTACCCATCACAACCACCACACTTGCTCTCACAGGCAAAGACCACGAAGACTCGTGGGGAACTAACAGAACGCGGACTACTCCTTCTGCAAACAGCTCTAGCATGAGAACCCTATCACTTTTTGTTAATCCTTCATGGAAGACACCGATTCCACCAGAGATCATGTCAACGAGACTGCGATCTTGTAATCTGGCCAATGGAACTTCCAGTTGATCAACGGAAACATCCGCCGGGAGATAACCATGGTCTGTCTCGTTCGACAAGGCACACTGAGTAATCAAGTCAAGAGCAATGTTGCGACATTGACCTCGAGAAGGGACAAAAACAATAGCAGACTCCTGTGGACCTGCAGCTTGGATGGCATCGTGCGTTGGTTTGGCCATGGCTTTGAAAAGGGATGCTGAGAATGCTATCGTAAACGTTTGAGTGGTCATATTAAGCGCCTGATTGCGGTCAGCTGGAGTGAAACTGGATACTGCGAATGGATCAATGTCCAACCAGGCCGCAACGTCGGTGCAATCCATCAAAGAATGTGACAGGCCGAGATAACGAGTGGGAGATGACTGCGTAGCATGTCGTAGGAGAGCAACAGAGAGCTCGTAAGCCGCATCCATTTGCTCCAACTGCTCGAGGACTACCAAGTCAATACCTAGCAATGGCCCACTAGAATCTCGTCTTTCTAGGTGCTGCAATAGTTCCGAAGATGTCAAGACTCGGACAGTACGCCCTTTAGGCCGCTGAAACGAGCTGATGGGTGACATATGTTGTATGGAGACACCCGCGACACGAGAGAACTCGCGGAGAGATGATGTATATTCGTGAGCAGCGCTTCGCCGGGGAACGATTACGAGGATATGTGCATCCCCTTTGTTTTTTGTTGCCGTTGCCCTAGAGGGCTGAGATCAGCCTAAACGCTTCCCTTAAGCTAAGATCCATACCAGATAAGAAGTTGTGCCATGGTTGACTTTCCACTCGCAGCTGGTGCGCAGAAGAGACTGTGCATTTTTGTGTTTATTAACGTCCAGAAAGCTTGCGTTTGCAGGCCTGTAAAAGTATTGAATTTGTTCGCATAGAGAGATTCAATCAAAGAGGACCGAATGGCAGAGAGTGAGAGGAAGGGGAGGTCAAGGGTGGGGGTGTGGCAATCAGGGTGCTGGGGCATAACGAGGGAGTCGAATGGCACAACGATCTCATTCTCGGCACCCATCCATCTGTCCGACACATAGCGAATGGTGATAGAGGTCGGAGGTTTTCCTTGAGGGATGTATATGTGAAAGTCGAGTTCAAGCTTTTCCAAATTCTGCTTGATATTGATGTGAGCCATCTGTAGTATGTCCACACTCTGTTCGTCCTCGATCCATATCCAGAAAGGTTCAGAGCTTCCGTGGACCTTGGAACTCCAGTTAAATGCTTTCTTGACGCTAAGCACAATTTTCAGAACATCCTGGCCTAGGGGTCTTAAAGCGTAATCCACCTGCAATGCAGGAAACTGCTGAGCAGCATCCAACAACGCCTTTCCATGCTTCTCGTTGAGGTGGATAAGTGTTCCCAGCTCTTCCGCAGTCTGAATCGCCAGTTCCGAGGGGGCCCAATCGTCTGCCCAACGCTCCAGATTGTAGAAAACATCTTGTTTGAGCTCGAATTGCTTCAGTGGTTGATCAAATGGCCATAGGCGTTTCTCAATGGCTTTGCTCATGCCCATGAGAACGGCAGTGACATTAGCCCACTTGCGGCTGATGGCAATTTCCAGCAATGCGCGGATGATTCGACCTCCGTTTTGTGCCACATATGCTGAGTCCGACACCAACGCGAAGTCATCCACCATATATCTGGATATGTACCCTTGCAGGAGAATGTTTACCTTCCCCTGGCTACTTTCGGTGCCACCCTGTTTTTGCAGCTCAGTATGAGCTCGCGCATGGCTTCGCAAGGTGCCTCACCTTCGCCGCGCATGGGATGATTTCCTCTAATGCTTTGAGCTCCTCTACTTCGTTTTCTCGCAATTGTATTTGATCAAACTGACAATCTTATTCAAATCTCCTGCTCTGTGATATATTAGACAACACTCACCTCCGTGCTAGAACTGAGCATGGCTAGAACATCTGCTTCGCTCATCTTGGGCCTGAACTCTTTGTTGAATATTTCGATAGACTGATGTCGGATATAATATTTGGCCGCAATCCTTCCCAAGTCTGTAACAGTAAGCGAGTTGCTTTGTCTGTCAAAGTTGATCATGCCAGCGTTCATCAAGGCTTGTGCAGCATTTGTGACCAATTGTTGGCGTCGACTTCCCAGTTGAGGATCATCAACCACTTCATCGTAGGGTATACCTAAACGCATGCATGAGCATCTGGCCAAAAGAAATACGAAGAGTTCACGGACCATAGACAAAGGGGTTCTTGCGCATCCGAACATGAAGATATGTGTACCCAACCCATCTCACAGCATCGCTGATGTTTGCGACAGTACCAAGGGAGATCTCGGCATTCAAGGAGTCTATCATTCCTTTGTTGAATCTGGAGACAAGATGTCAATTCATGGCCTTGAAAACCACTCAAATACACATACTGAGACTCGATAGGATTCTGAAAGCTAGCATGTCAGTTCACACTCGCCAGTTATCTCTTCATACACGTACCTGTGCCATGACAGCATCGAGATAATGTTGAAGCTTATCTTCCGTAGTGCAGATGTATCCCTCTCCGCTGGTTTCTAATCCAGGTCTTCCAGCTCGCCCAAACACTTGCAGAACGTCCAGTACAGAAAGATCCACGAAGGAGCCTTTGGATGCATCATATACTTGTGTACCCTTGATCACGACTAGAGATCAACTGAGTGAGCACAACTATACATCGGTCAAATGGAATAGCAAGAGCACCTGCGTGGGCGGGTAAATTTACACCCCATGCCAAGGTGGCCGTGCAACATAGCACCTGAGAGTCTTCAGTGTCGTCGATGACTGATCGTTGGGCTTCGCACCTTGATCGCTCGAGCCTCGAACATTCTTTCCATCATATTTCTGTCGCTTCGCAGCATACCAGCGTGATGAATTCCGAAGCCCGCATCGAACAACTGCTTCATCTCTTTATTCCTTGAGGTCCCAATATCCCTTCGGAAGAAACTCCATTGCGGATGCTCCTCACAGCTATAATCATCTATTCGTCCTTCAGACATAGCCATCTCTCGCAGAGTTTCTGCCGTCTTGACAGTCTCCTTTCGAGCATGGACAAATACCATAACCTGATGGCCCTGCTCCACTAGTTCTGATACTTTCTCAAATGCGACTTTGTCCAAATTTCCGCGCGAAGTAGGGCTTCCCGCCTTCCCTTTGACACCGATGAAGTGCTGTTCTAGTGGTATGGGTCTGAATGAGGAGTCAAAATAGAACAGCCCCTTGTACTTCGAGACACTGAAGGGCCTGTGAGCAATGAGTTATACGCAAGGAGAAAGCACAGCACCTCAGAAATTCTGCAACATCCACATAGTTGGGCAATGTAGCACTAAGGCCTACTATTCGAATAACAGACTGGCTCGACTCGACCTGAGAGAACACAATCAATGGATGGCTTCATAGGCATACATATACTACTGCGTGCCTGACGTAGTGTTCGTGCGACAATTGTCTCGATTACTGCACCTCTGTCCTCGTTGAGAAGATGCACCTCATCGATTATAAGGAGCTTCAAGCTCTATGCATGCTACAGTCAGAACCTTCTTCCTAAAAGAAAGAACCATGCTTACAGAGGCAAGTTCTCCTTCACCGGTGGGTTTTCTCGTTACAACATCCCACTTCTCCGGTGTAGTGACGATAATTTGTGTCTGTGCTATCTCTGCCTTTGTCAGCTGCATATCACCTTGAGCATGCAATCAGATACTAGATACACGGGAGCTTGGAAGCCTGCTTAATTACCAGTCAATTCGCGTACTGCGATTGATAGCCATTTCAACCGTTTCGAAAGTTTCCTGACGATTTCGGCTGCCAGTGCTTTCATAGGGGCTCTACATTTCGAGATAGATTCAGATCCCACAAAGAGCAATCAAGAAGGAATACGGACACATAGATGATTTTGAATGAATCACGCTTGATCGTTGACGCGACTGAAGCGCCTTGGACGTGAGGATTCCCGTGTTGAGCCAGAACACGCAAGATACTTAACATTGCTACGTCAGTTTTTCCCTATTTTCCTGCGAATCAGGAGTTTATCGTACTCGAAGAACTCTCGTAACTCACCGCACCCGTGGGAGCTTAGAAAGAAGATGTCAGAGGTCGCGGCAATGGTAGCAGAACTCGAAGGCGTACCGCAGACGAGCATGTTTTCGTTTGTTCCATAGGCAGTAGGGTACACTATGGATTGAATGCGATTCAAGGTTTCATACTGCGATATGATAAGCGACGTGCTCGTAATCAGGACGCTGAAAAACTCACGGGAAAGCATCCACGAGCAAGAGGGTCCAGGTCTTTGACGCGCACTTCCCGCTCTGTCGCTGCAGGAGGGACAGGCCGAGCGGGCGGGATCATCACTTCTTCGTAGAGCTTTGGATGTATTAAGAAACGTATACAAAACTGGAGTATTCTTCTCACCTCTTCGAAGCGTCTTTCTGTCCCTAAAGGCAACATATATTTCTTCCCAAGGTCTGACAAGACGTTCCCTTGAGCAACGGAAGATGAGGTATACACATGGGGAAGGACCTCGCGTGCTGCCTCCTGCAAGAGAGTCACTTCAGCCTGAGTCTTCGATTACGAGTAGGCGCTTTATGCTCACAGCTTCGTGTGTAAATAGAGGGCGAGCAGCATTTTTTCGGAGAGTTTCAGCCATCCGTTGGCGTACAAGATCAGGCGCTAGCGAATTGAGAGAAGAGGGATCTGAGGAATTTGTCCCGCGTGTTATGAGCTGGTGATAGCTTAAATTTAAAGTATGCTCTTGTCTTTAAGCAGGATATTTGACGCACTTCGCTCAAGACAGAAGATCTGTTGTCTAACATGTACAGAACCAATTCGATGTTCTCGAATCCACAAAGCTCTGCAAGTTCTTCGTTGATCTGGTCATTGGATCGTGAAGAAGACAGGATAGAATGTAAGGAATCCGCAAGGGGCTCGAGGTTAGGGTGCCTAAGGATATTTGTCAGAGATTATAGCTTCGAATAGTCTTTCCTGGATATCCAACCTGGAGAGAAAATCGCGAGACGGTGGATGGCTTGCATTGGAGAATGAGTGTAAGACGGAAGGTTCTGCGTCGTTGGAAGCGTCCAATTCTTCTGTCTCATCGTTCTCTAGTTCTTCGCGCGAGCTGTGAGCACATATATCTCAGTTGAAAGAAGAGATC
>Ga0247734_1002994_pt1 | contig 10356 bp, 16 predicted proteins | sample UWRJL103311B2_FD_180933 | JGI IMG/M metagenome (GOLD analysis project Ga0247734, IMG submission 180933) | Plant litter microbial communities from Arlington Agricultural Research Station in Wisconsin, United States - UWRJ-L103-311B-2 | ecosystem: Environmental > Terrestrial > Plant litter >... | reverse complement strand
CACACAGAAAGCCTGTACCTCCCCCTGCTACAGCCCCTCCAACACCCGCCGAGGCATACGCAGCCAATCTTCGTTCAAGTCGGCCACCTTCCATTGCTCAGGTACTTGAGCGTGATATTGGCAAATCATAGTTCTTAGTGAGTGATTTTAGCTATAGCCCTTTACTCCGCGCAATTCATACTAATTGAGTTTTGTTGCCCAGCATAATCTTCTTATTCTACACTCTGTTTTCATTCGTACTTTCAATATCAATCACCAATTTGACACCACCTATCCCCTTCCCCCCCTTTTTTCGTTCGTTCGTTCTTTCTTAGGTTCATTCTGCTCTATTCTCGTTCAACCTTGGTGGGATTCATGGACTCTCTTTTCTTTCCCAGCACCATTATTATCTCTTTCCTATTTTCCATTGGATCTTCCAGGACAGAAAAGTCACAATTTCGAACAGCCAAGTGTTTCCTCGGTGAATATTGTAACAGCCTACCTACATTATATCATCGAAATTGAATGACAGCTCCTAAACATTACCGCGACCTGATGACTGGAATCTCCAATTTACGTCGGCGCGTCCGCAGTTGTGCTTCGTTTAACTGCAGTTGCTTGTTGATGTAGGGTAATCGGAATAATTATACAGTAAGCGTAGTAAAGGGAGAATTGGCTGAGAGTAAGTATACAACTAGGTTCCGTGGGTAGCCATCGTCACCGCGGCGGGATTATGGTATACGCAGAGACTGTATCAGACCTCGGAAAATAGGAAGAGCCCTTCAAAAATCTAGATAACGTATCATTTACACTCCTAACTTGAGATCTTTTCGCATGGGTGGGAATCGACGGCGGCTGCGACTGTCTATTTGAGAGAAATGGCTAGGATTAGATATACAACTAGGTTCTGTGGATGTCCCGTCGTTACTAGGGCATGTGTATGGTATACATAGAAACTCTGGATGGATCGGAATACATCTCTCCCAACCTGAGTGCTTGGCGTCTGAGACCTTTCCTCATCTGCGAGAATCGGCGATGGCTATGACTGTCCATGAGACGAAGACTCTATGCATAGGACAAAAAACGCATTCTTACGGAGTGGGTGCGGACGGCCAAGTTCTCCTGCTTCATGATTAGAGGGTTTGTGCAAAGCCACGTGGCTGCCACATGTGGCTTTTTTTCCACACGTGGCTTTCCTGTTACTTGCAAAAAGCCACCGTGGCGCTCTGGTGGCGCTGTGTGGCTCTGACGTGGCTTTTCTTCATATTTTGCCTGCCAAATATGCAAGTAACAGAAAAGCCACATGGCTAAGCCACGTGGCTTTGCACAAACCCTCTATTTATGATCACTTGACAGCTGTTGTAAAAAACGGAGGCAGGGCCAAGAAAAAAGTTCATGGAGCCGCAAGCTCCTTTTGGAAAGGATGGAAGGCTAAAAAAGCACATTTACGCGCCACATTGAGTCAACGCTCGCTGAGAATGTGTACTGCTTGTGGTGCTGAATGGCGCTATGGCAGAGAGCGCTCGTGGGGCGCATTCTAAATGGGGTATTTCTGGACTACTTCGAAATTCCTAGCCCTGCCTCCGTTTTTTACAACAGCTGGAACAAAGTAGCTGAGGTGTTTCCAGCAGAATGGAAAGACATGGAATCCACTCTTCTCAAGTGCAGCAGCCTGCTTGAAACCTTTGACAAGTTCTGGGACCTGTTAACGCACGATAGAGATTTTACTGCAGCTAACCCTCAGGAGGCACAATATATTTAGGAAAGTAGTGCATACTTCTCTCTTTACAGACTTGTAACGTGTCGGGATCTGATTGAGAGGTATTGCAAAGCGAACTTGGCTAAGCCGGCGAAGTTTGACAGTAGGAACGCGTTGCTTTGCTTTGAGGTTCTCAGAAATTATCCTACGTTATCCGAGCATGTAGAGGTACGGATCTCGCGCCAGTATCTACCTCTTACTACCCTGACTTACGTTGTCTTTCTTCCACTCGGGGTGCGTACAACAGTAAAATGACATTGAATCAAAGCAGTCAACGCGTCTGTGGCTGTGCTTGATTGATGATGGGATCTTGTTGATGATCACGTGTATGATGGCTAGGTCGTGTCCGATCATTTGGAGCGCGCCTCCTGCCCCCGACTTGTCATGGACGTTGACGACCGAATATCCAGGTTTATTGAAAATCTTCCTATCCTCACCATTAATGATCTTCCTGAAGAGCAAGATTGCTGTCCCATCTGCTTCTTAGAGTTCTCTGAATGTTGCACGGAGGACGAAACAGGTTTTAGTAAAGGTGTTGCATTGTTAGCTTGTGGGCATGCGTTTTGTGTGAATGAGTGTGTATTCTTCGTATATTGTGGCGCTGAAACTAACGGATCTAAAGCCTTATAGAATGGATCAATAGCAAGGTATGTTCTACGACCTAGCCCATGAATGAAAGGGCACTGAAACTCGTATTTCACCAAGCATAGCACCTGCCCAACTTGCCGGCACATCTATCTTGATATACATCCTCCTTCCGACTCCGACGATGAGTCGGATGGCGGAGAATACATTCCTAATGACGACGAATCAGTGTACGAGGATATGCAGCTCGACCTGACGAGTGAAGTGGATGGGCTGGAAGAGATGGATGACTTGGAACAGTATATGGTCTGGGAAGGACAGCGATACGCGGACGTGGAATGGGATGGTGCTGAAGAGTCTGAATTCTATTCCGAGGACGAGTTCAGCGTGGATGCTTCTGACGGCGTATTGGAGATCCTGAACGGTAATGTTGATCCGTCCACCATACCTTATTTCTCTCATTGTTATCTCATCACAGAACGCGAGCTTGATATCACCTTGCGTGGCGAAGGCAGCGATGGTCTCGAAAGATCCATGTCAGACTCAGACTCGCCAAAGAATCCGTCCGCATTTGAAGATGGACGCGACTTGTAACTTTATTCTTTCTAGTTTTGTATGTATGCCTATGGAATTTTAAACCGAAGACAAGACTTCGTCCACCGCGATACCTTCTCTATGGTCTAACCAAACACCTTTGAATTTACCACTCCATTTCCCCTGTCCTCCTCCCTTAGCGTTCAGCTTGTTCTTCAACGCACTCCCCACTTCCCTGACCTTTCCAGAATCATTGCCGAATACGAGAAGAATTGTAGTGCTGGTCGCATTTTGAGCAGTCGGCGACGACGACAATACAATGACATGAGGAGTGGTTACTTCAGCGAGTGCTGAAGAGACGGAGTTGAGGAAACCGAGCGTATCATCTGCCCTGTGAATGTGTTTCACAAAAGTCCCAGATGAACTCGAAACAATCTCCGCTCGCAAGTCCTTTGCCACGAACTGAGCCAGCTGCAATTCAAGGTCTTCAACTCTCTTCTCGCTCCGCTTCCTTTCCGCCACTACCTGTGTTACCCGCTCCGGAACAACAGTCGTACTACAACTCATAACGGCCGAGGTCTCAGTGAGTAGCCCGTGAGAGGAAGAGAGGTGGTTGATGAGGCGTGGACCAGTGACAAAGTAGAGTCGTGTTGGGGCAGATGCGCTGCGAGCAGACACATCTGTGGGAGGCAGAAGGAACATCTGCAAGTTATGCAAGCTCGGAAGATGTGTTCCACAGCACCTAGCACACATTAGATGATACTGCTGACAAGTGCTTACAGAAACTCACGGATTTTTGTCCACACCGTCAATGATAACCACTCTATGGACACCCCCAGTGTAGTCTTGTGGGAGTCCGCGTCCTATTTCTCTGTTGTTTCCCGTCTTTTCAGCTGGCTTCCTGTGATCTTCGCTAAGCTCCTTGACTTCTACATGAACGCGCCTTCCTTCAAAGACAAGCCGATTGGCCTCGTTCTGGATCGAAAAAATCTCCTCGGGGGTCATCGTTCGCGGAAGTTCAACGTAACACGGGGAAGGCCAGGCAGTGAGGGACCAGGACAATGTGGGGAGATTCAGCCGAGTTTCAAGCAGTGCCGATAAAAGATGCTGGGAAGTATGGCAGGTCATCTACAAGGATGAATGAGTACATGTACAGCGTATAAGACCAATACACGTGCATGATCATACCGCCTCTCAAATCCAGCTTGATCCAAAGAGACAGTGACTTGCGCGCCCTGTGCAAAGGCAAGCAATGCATCTTCGGTGCCGACGTCTTTGGGTACACGGACGTAGTTCACTGAATGGCCTCCATGCCTTTTGGCCTGTATAACCTCCCATTCTACACCATCATTCTTGGTCTTGATAATACCAGTGTCCGTTGGTTGTCCTCCGCCTTCAGGGAAGATGACAGTATCGTGAAGAATGACTTGGAGAATGGGTCCCGAGGGAATGGAGGGAGCCAGCACGGCTTTCTTCGTCTTCTTGCCTGTAGGAGCGGCTATTTCCTGGTAAAGACTCGCATGTACCACAGATGTTTCCAAGCTGAGCAATAGCGGATCGCCTGCAAACAAGACGCGGGTGAGAGCTGACTCATTTCACGGCGGTGGTAAAGTAGTACGTTGGCAGGCAAGAATGCCAACTGGGATTGCTATAGACGAGTCATCTGTTATCTTCAATGTGGGAGAGACGATCCGGTGGTAATCGGGAGGCGTAGTGGCCTGCAGCAGGATAGCAGTAGCAGCCATGAGTGGAAGCACGGAGGGAGACCAATTCTGATCCCATCAAACACTTATCGCCTCTTGCCTCCTGCTCCCACGACCGTGCGGAGTACGCGAGTCTCCGCCTACCAAAGCTCTTCAGTTTTGCATGGACAGTGCACAGGAGAATAATCCTTTACTGCGGCATAGTCTTGGTGACTGTCATGCACGGATTTAAGACCCTTCAGCGAAGCTAACCTGCATTGTCTTTAGACGAGGAACTCCAAGCTCACGATGATCTTGAGGGTGCCAGTGATGCTCTCGAGAAATCCCTTGAGAGGAGTCTAATCCGAAAGCTGGACTCTCGTATGCTTGTTCTGGTGCTCATTTACATCCTGAATTGTGGGTATTTTATCCCTTGTCTTCAGTGGTATGCGCGTCTAATGAAGGTCACTGATAGACGTGGACCGCAACAATGCATCGTAAGCGTGCTCCCCAGAGGCATATTGACTGCATACTCATGAATATATATTGCAGTGCTGCTCGTCTCAAAGGGTTTGAGAGGGATCTTCATCTGGAAGGAACCCAGTTCGCTTCTATACTAGGGGTTCTATATGTTGGATATTTGACCATGCAGATCCCTTCGTTCGTGGTGCATTTTGAGCTTTTAACCTTTGATCAACTGAGCAGATTGTTTTAGAAATATATTTCTTAATTATCTTGGGAAACCTTCGGTGTACATCCCATGTTGCGTGCTGTAAGTGTATCATGATCTATCTGGCCATGATTCAATCCTGAAGATACTCAAAGTGTTTGGGGATGTATTTCCATTGGCACAGGTCTAGCCACCAAGTACGTTCTACCTGATGTTTAAGTATCAAATTAGCTCGCTAACGCTTTTCAGCTTCCATGTGGCTCTCGTGTTACGCTTTATCCTTGGAGTCACTGAGAGTGCTTTCTTCCCGGGAGCTCTACTCCTTATCTCGAAGTGGTACAAGCGATCAGAACTGTCTCAGCGAATGGCTATCCTATCTTCAGGGAGTCTCATAAGCAACGCATTTGGCTCCCTCGCTGCATCAGCTATCTTGGACTCGATGGAAGGAAAGCTCGGATATGCTGCGTGGAGGTCAGTAATAACAGTACAGTGTAAACCTCTATGTCTGACGGCGTTGCTTATAGGTGGCTTTTCTTTCTGGAGGGAGCAACAACCTGTCTTGTCGCCTTAGTTGCAATGTTGATCCTTCCTGACTTCCCTGAGGCTGAAAACCCATGGTTGACACCTGCAGAGCGCTCATTAGCGTTGAAGCGCCTTGCTGACGACGCAGGTCCAACTACAGATACAGCTAAAGAAGATCAATCTGGATTTTCGTTAGCTATTAGAGACTGGAAAGTCTGGTATTTCTCTGTTATGATACTGTTCATCAACATCCTGTTGAGTTTCAACGCATATTTTCCGACCCTCGTTGCAAGACTAGGATATTCGCCTACGAGGACGTTACTTCTTTGCGCCCCTCCGTGGCTGTTTGCTACAGGTATTGCGCTTTGGTGGTCTAGGTGCGCCGGAATCAATTCATATTTTCCCAATTTCTCAAGTTTTTGACTGTCCAGGCGATCCGACCGCGCTGCTGAACGTTCTGGACACCTTATCACGTCAGTAGTTGTCGGGATAGTGGGCTTGTCAATCAGCACCTTTTATACTGGATATCTGCCTCTGTAAGTGGCTTCCAACATCCTAAGTTGAATGTAGCTCACGGCATATCGTAGCTTCCTCCTGACGCAGAGTTATGCTGCGATGATATGCTTGCTTGCATGGGCGAGTGCAACAGTGGGAACTCCGACGTCGAAGCGAGCTGTTGCTTTAGCTCTCATCAACACAGTGGGCTCACTTGGAAACATATTCGGATCGTGAGTGTGCATATTAAACGACATAGACCATGTCAGTTGACCGAGAGCTCTCTCGCAGATACATTTGGCCTGGTCCAGATTATACCAATTCCTTTTTGATTTGCATATTCTCTGGAATCGTCGTAATCGCTATGTCTCTGGGTCTCCGTAGACATCTCGCAACCCTCAATGCTACTTTGGATACCCTAGAAGGTGTTGGAATAGGTCATAGATATATTTTATAAATTCTACTAGCGTGGTTCATGGACTGAAGTGGGTCTGAGTGAAACTGCCAGTTTAGGGTTGGTTTGTTGGTGTACTCAATCTTGCTTTCCACCATCATGGGTGATGATCATACGCGTTCTCGTTCGCGCTCTAGGGAACGTACCAGCCGAAGACATGATGAGCGAGAATTGGATAAGGAAAGGGAAAGGGACAAAGGTCGTAGGTCCCGCTCGAGGTCTCCGAGACGGCATGATCGGAGTAGGAGCCCAAGGCATAGGCGTTCGAGGTCAAGGTCAAGGGAGCGATCTAGCAAAAAGCATCGGAAACGCTCTGTGTCTGCTTCAAGCGCATCGTCATCAGACTCGGAGTCAGGCAGACACAAGCATAAACGGAAGAAACGCAGCAAGAGTGAGGAGAGGTACAGGAAGGAGAAGAAGCAGCGAAAACGAGAGAAGAAGGAGCGGGCGAGTGCACTTCCCCATGCTCTAAAGAGCCTAGCTGAATTTGGTTGTTTAGAAGCGCAAAGCTGGAACGTCTTCATCCTCTATGCAGTATGGCAAATATGGCATTATCACGGATACAGAGTATGCATGCACTTCGTCCTCGTGTTTCTCAGTCTGGATACTAACAGGAATTTCATTCGCAGTATATACAACAAGTCCTCGGAATTCCATACCTGGCTAGTCGAAGAGAGGAAGATCAATCCTGAAACCGTCACCAAAGACCAGAACCGTAAAGAGTTCGCACGGTTCGTCGAAGACTTCAATACAGGTGCGTCTTGCTTTCCGTTGCTGAAAGTTACTTGAACCCTGAATCACTCACAGCGACGTTACCGCACGAGAAATACTACAACATGGAGCATTACGAGCGACGTATGAATGCCATGCGTGCTGGCGAGTTCTTGCCTCCCGTAGACGACTCCTACGACCCTCAAGCAGACATGAAAGCTTTGACCACCTCACAGAAGAGGAAGCCTGTGGAGCAGGAGAGTTACCTCAGCAAAGAGCAGCTAATGCAATTGCGCAAAGTACAGAACGAGCGAATAGAGGTGCGTACCCCATTTCTATGGTGTCCCATTAATGTTTACTTACATTCAAACCAGGCCGGTAAGATGAAACTCCTAGGCATGGAAGTCAAGCAAAGCATGGGCGTTCGCATGGAGTTTGAAGACTAGTGATTGTACATGTATTACAGTAGAGAATGCACACCTGCTCTACGACGGCCCGAATCCTTCTCGTCAAATTCTCGGAAAATCGGGGTCCTCGAGACTTGTCATCCGGCCCATCCTGAGCTCTACTATAAAGCTGGCCAATACTGGGAACGACGTCGTCCAATCCAAACTTGCATTATGGCCTCGTACACAAAGCGATCCTTGATTGATTGGAGCTTCACACAAATCGGCGGTGGACAAGGCACAAAGGCAGATGAATGGCTCAAGGTTTCCAGTTTTCCCACCACTGTGCATGTTGAGCTCTTGAAGCTTAAGAAGATCCCTGACCCTGTGCGTGCGCTTACCTGGCTGTGGACTGAATGTTGCTCAAACACCTTCGTGCAGTTTCTCAAGCTTCAAGAATGGGATGTCCAATGTCTGTCTCTCTCGTCTGTCCACCCTCGAGGAATGCAAATAGTCTGACTTTGAACAGGGGTTGGGGAGTCTCAGTGGGAATTCAAAACGGAGTTCAAAGTTACGGAAGAAGAACTAAAGGCGCCAAATGCCGATCTCGTCTTCGAAGGGCTCGACACGTTCGCAATTGTCATCTTGGTCTGTGTTCTCTCTTCAATTGAGACCATCTGCAAGTTCTGAATTTTCTCTCCTTTAGAACGGCAAGGAAATCCTCCGGTTCGTATGTGTTGCTGCATAAGAACTGGCAGACTGACAGTTCTCTAGCACGGAGAACCAGTTCGTCGCTCATAGAGTCTCAACAAAAGAGATTCTTCAAGTAGGGACCAACCATTTGTCGCTGAAATTTGACAGCGCGTTTAAAAAGGCAAGCACGTCTCTCGATATCTCTTCCTATAACTATGTGATGACCATGAAGCAGGGACGCGAGATTGAAAGCAAGCATGAGAAATTGAACTTATGGAACGGCGATTCTAGTCGTCTTCATGTACGCAAGGCTCAGTACAAGTATGGTCTTTGCTTGTTCCATTTCTAGAGCCTATACTGATATCAGGACAGCTATGGATGGGATTGGGGTCAGTCTCTTCCCAAGAGTTGGCTTTGTATGTCAGCTAACTTTTCGCAGGACCCATTCTCATGACTATCGGACCTTGGAAACCCATTTCACTTGAGTTGTACACAACAAGAATCGCAGACTTGGATATCCGGAACGATGTATCCGAGTCATTGGCTGTCACAGTATCGACTCAGATCGTTGCTAACGACACAGGTGCTTACAATGCCAAACTCTCCCTCAAAGGACCCGCCGGATCGTTAGTAGCTTTGTCCGAGAATATAACCTTAAAAGAAGGAAAGGCAGGTGTTGTTCATCAGTTTGCACCAGGGGATGTGGATTTGTGGTATCCTGTCGGCTACGGAAAGCAGCCTCTATACACTGTAGAGGTTGAGCTCTCAGATTCTGTGCGTCTCCTTTCCTAGGATGTTGAAGCTCGTTGCTGCATCTGACATCACGAGTTAGAACGGTCAAGTCTTGGACAAGAAAACAGAAAGGATTGCTTTCCGTCGCGCTATCGTTGTTCAGGAACCTCTCATTGACCAGGAGGGTAGAACCTTCTTGTTCGAGATCAATAACATTAGGATCTTCATTGGAGGTGAAGACCATTGATTCCACGTTGTCTTCGCGACTCACGGTTCGCAAGGGAGCAACTGGATTCCAGCAGACAGTTTCTTGACTGCGTGAGTTGCCTATTCTCGACACACTTAGATAAGACAGCTGATATATCGAAGTATACCTGATGAACGATACAAAGCATGGTTGAATCTCATGGTCAAGGGAAACCAGAACATGGTTCGTGTCTGGGGAGGCGGAATCTATGAAGCTGAAGTGTTCTACAATACTTGTGATGGTATGTCATCTCTGGGCTTGTCTTACGTCCCACTTATGGCATATCACCGCAGAACTTGGATGTGCGTGTATGATGTGTCTCCTCATGATCAATTGCTCAAAATAGCCGTTGTTACCAGTACTGGTCTGGCAAGACTTCATGTTTGGATGTGGACAGGTTCAGCTCTTATCATGTTGGTTAGAAGCGCACTCATAGTATTTAGTATCCCGCCTACGACTCTTTCGTAGAGTCCGTTACAGAAGAAGCTGAACAAAATGTGAAGAGGCTGCGACACCATCCAGTGAGTATATCGCAGCATATGGCCTTAAGAATATACTTATCTCTTTATAGTCTGTTGTGATCCTAGGTATGTCCTTTCGATCCGGAAACCAGGATCACTACTGATATGTCTCTGCAATAGCTGGAAATAACGAAGATTACCAAGTAGCAGAATCGTTGAACCTCGAATTGGATTATTCTGACGAGACCTCGGACTTCCGCAAGACCAACTTCCCTGCTAGATACATCTATGAACGTGTCCTCCCAGCTGCTGTAGAAAAACATTCGAACATTCACTATCATCGCTCCAGCCCTTACAGTGGATTCGGCAAGGATACCCGAGACCAACAGCACGGAGATCTACACCAATGTAAATCGAACATCTCTCGTCAACATACACGTTTTTAA
>Ga0247734_1002993_pt1 | contig 10360 bp, 7 predicted proteins | sample UWRJL103311B2_FD_180933 | JGI IMG/M metagenome (GOLD analysis project Ga0247734, IMG submission 180933) | Plant litter microbial communities from Arlington Agricultural Research Station in Wisconsin, United States - UWRJ-L103-311B-2 | ecosystem: Environmental > Terrestrial > Plant litter >... | reverse complement strand
GTGTGTATGAGCTTGCTCCCCCTGTCCTTGCTGTGACGTCGGAACTGAGGTTGGATCTTGGGTTCGAAAATGCACGACGAGGATGCCGGTGACGTCGTCTGTATGGTAACGGTTCCAAAGTAGAACAGAAGTAGGAGGGCAGGGCAGAATATGCTGTACTGTAAGAGGATGGTAAAATGAGAGTATTCACAATAAGAGTTGCGTTGCAAGGAGCGGCTGAGTAAGTTGGTGGTCGTGTTCTGAGACCGCAGTCTTAAGGCAGCGGGCCAAATGCGTAAAAGCAGCACATGGAGACCCCGTTTAGGAGGTGGTTCTAATAATCAGGAATTACTTCCATACGGGCGCACGTACACAACTAGGAGTACTGTGCCTCCGTAGTATGTAACGAAAAGACGGGACGAACGAACGACCAAGCTAAGCGTACAACAAACACCAAGCGTAAACTTGATACCTAACAAAGCATAACCCATCTCGGATCACCAACCGAGCCAACTAGCGGAATTCATCATTATTCTCTCGTTATTGTGTACCTAGCCATTCCTATACTATATACTGTTATCAATTGCTTTAGTAATCAGAAATCACGTCAAGGACGTGGACTCGGTCACCATGCCACAATGTACTTGTACGGATCAACAACCTCTGCTTGCAAGAGAAAAGCAGTTGCCCGAAGCGCAATTCTCTTGTCAGCATAATAATAAAAGCCCCAAGAGACTTTCTATCCATCGTGTAGCAATCATGCTATCAGCACTGTTGATTCTGACCCTAATTCGGGTATCACTGGCTATTGGGGTTTTCGATAGAAGTTCTGATACTCACCAAGATCGCTCGCCAACAAGTATCGAGAAGAGAGTCAGCAAAATTTTAAAGCATACTCCCCTAATCGGTATGTATGGATTTTTTACTCCTCCTGTATAGATATGTCAAATCACACAGTGCTAAGATTTGCCAGATGGGCATAATGATTTGGCTATCTTAGTAAGATTCGTCAACAACAACCAAATCTACAATGACAACTTCACAACTCCATTTGAAGAAGGCGGATACACCAGCCACGTAGATATACCACGGCTGAAAGAGGGCAAGAATGGAGGTGCATTCTGGTCGGCATTTGTCCCTTGCCCAGCCAATGGATCTGACTTCGCTGATGAGAATTATGCTACATGTAAGTTCCCAGAGCACTCCCAATTCCTTTATATCATTTATTCAGATCTCTTTCAAGAACCGTAGAAAACCCTGAACCTGTCTCACTCTCAAAATAGCTGTTGCTTTCACATATGCCCAAATCGACCTCCTTACTCGTATTACACAGGCATACCCATCTGTCTTTGCTTCACCACCAACACCGAGTAGCAAATCAGCCATTCAGTCTTTCAAAGACGGTCTTCTTATCTCTCCCATTGGTATTGAAGGTTTGCATCAAATCGGCAACGCCGTTTCCAATCTTCGCCATTACTATGCTCTTGGCGTTAGATATTCAACCCTTTCACACAATTGTCACAACGTAAGAAGTCTATGAATATTGTTTATATGGTCCAAAAAGTCTTCAGTGACTGCTCTAGAGACATGTGATGTTACTAGACCAGCCACGAATCATACCCCGATATATCTTTTAATCTAATTGTCAGAAAAATATACTAACTCTTGAGACCGTAGATATATGTTGATGCCGCTATCACCGAATCACCTCTTCAAAAAGCTGTCCCTTTCTGGCACGGTGTCTCGCCAGCTGGCAGGGATCTGATCAAAGAAATGAACCGTCTCGGGATGATAGTGGACTTGTCCCATGTCTCACAAGATACAATGCGAGATGTTCTCGGTGGTAATCCAGCCTGGGCCGGATCAGATGCTCCCATTATATTCTCTCACTCCTCGGCATACGCTCTCTGCCCACATCCGCGCAACGTACCCGATGACATCTTACAGCTAGTCAAGAAGCGCAACTCGGTCGTCATGGTAAACTTCTCGCCCGATTTTGTCTCATGCGTTGCATCTTCCAACTCCAACGGCTTGCCAGATTTCTACCCAGCAAACAATACTTTAGCGCATGTGGTTGAACATATCAAATACATCGGTAGCTTGATTGGCTACGAACATGTAGGGCTAGGAAGTGACTTTGATGGAATTCAGAACACGCCCAAAGGTCTTGACGACGTGAGTAAGTTTCCAGATTTGGTTGCGGAAATGTTGAAGCAAGGTATTTCTGATACGGATGCTGGGCGGATTGTCGGAGGAAATGTGCTAAGAGTGTGGGCGGATGTTGAAACCGTGGCTCAGAGGTTGCAGAAGAGTGGCTTGAAGCCACTTGAGGATAAGTTACCATCTCTGCGATTTTAAATCAAACAGAGTCTTGAGCATATTTTGTAATAGGGCTGAATTTATTCACGGCGCAGGGTGAAGACCACCCTACCCTACTTTTGAAATAGAAACTTTGCTTGAGGATCCAAAATCCAAGCACTTATGGTCCCTGTCACGTTATGAGTAGACCCTATTTCTAGCATTTCTCTAGGCTTGGTGATTTTTTCATGGATTAGACTGTCTTGCGGTAACGGCTAATCGACCTTCTAAGGAGGAATACGGAAGACTAGTGAAGATGCTTATATACCAAATCTTAGAACGCATTCAACACAATCATCGCGCCACAACTATTTGACCTAAATATTAGGTCCCGAGGACATTCGTGGATATAAGAGCGATGAAGTGGTCGTACGAATCTGAACACCTTTGCCATGAAAATGGAAGGTTCAGAATGGTAGGTTTCAACACGGGCGTTAAAGACAACATAAGTGATAATAATGGAACATCTGGATTATTTGTACTGCGACCTGTGCGGTCTCAAGATCAATGAAATATATTCAGAGGGTAGCTAAAATTGCATCGTGTCAACCCATTGGGCAAAGGTTGTGGGCTCTAGCCTCTCCTTGAGCTATGACAGGTCCGCACCATAGTCTCTCTCATGGATGAAGCTGAACATGGTGTTCAAATCTTTCACCATCCAAATCATCAAGCTGCTAAACCATCCAAAGGTCACCGGTACACCATTTCCAGTCTTTTTCTTAAAGATCTTGTCAACATCATCGAAACTTAAATAGTCGCTTGCAACTGAAAGTGCTTCGTTCCGAATACCTGTCCGGTCAGGTCTGACAAGCCCTTCCGCAGCCCATCTTCCGACATCCCTCGCCGTCACAACCTGCATACGCTTCCCTTTCATCCACACTTTCCATCCCGACATGCAAAGCTTTCCAGGGAAGCCCCACCAAGCATTCTCAGCAAACCACGTGGGACGGAGAATGGTGTAATCCATTCCTTTTCCAGCGACATCCTTGAGATGCCTCTCAATGATGAACTTGTCAGAAAACGTCTTGTAGTACGATGGGTCTAAGTCACTGAGTTGTCGACCACTACGGTCGACAGATGAATACACAAAGTATGTAACGCCGTGCGAAGCGGCAGCATCAATGAGGCATTGTGCGTCGGTAACCTCTGTAGGTCCATGGGCTTGGGCGAGAAATACAGCAGTTTCGGGAAGAATAGGAGCTTTTAACTGCTTGAAGAGCGCGTTGGAGTCGTTCAAGTTGCCCCTGACAATGTTTATTCCTGGCCAGGTGGAATTTAGCCGTTGGGCTCCGGCTCCAGTGACATCACGGGTGATGGCATATACATTTTTAGGATCAATAACAAACTCGTTCGAGGAGAGGAGAGCAGTGACAACAGCTCCTCCTTGATGCCCAGTTGCGCCTGTAATGAGAAAGTACTTTGGAGGTGACATTGGACGCAGTGGTTCTAAAATCCCCAAAAAGTCAGAAGAGAAAGAGCAATGTACTTTTGAGAGAGATTCTTCAAAAACAGTGCTGGAAACTAAACGACTATATACCCGGCGACCAATATTTGTAATATGTCTTTCTCATTCCATTATGTGATATGTGCGCATTGTTTCTTTCTTAGAGTTGCTTAATATTATATCTCTATATTTCAGATTTGTAATTTGTTCTTATACGACCGGCTCCCACCAACACCTTCGTTACGTGCTTAGCATATGCTAGTATCCGATTTACCATTTCCAGAAAGGTCTCTCACACACTTAAGCATAGAATTGATACGCTAAAAAGTGGGCCATCAAGTGCAGTACTTCAAGTTCTTGCTATCGCGACTTTGTCCAGAGTGGTTGTATGTCTCGCTTAAACCAGGGGCTATGAAACCATGCTGATTTTATATGACTGCCCTATCGTCGTCCAACCAAAGCTACTAGAATCTTGTATTTGCACAAACTTAAAATCTTTCAGAGCATGAGAGTAAAAACCTTCAATTTCCGCAAACCCAGCCACTGAAAAAAATCAGAGCCATAGTCTATTAATATGGGCAACAACTGATTGGACCAGTTTGGAAAACGAAGAGTATGTATTGGAGCTAACAATACAGCGGTGTGTGTAGGAATACCAGGCGAAATCTATATAGCTAAGAATATGTCAAATGGTGCACAGCGACATCAAAATCTCTTGCTTTATACTGAGTATACCTCCGATATGCACACACTAAGCACATGATCTGACCGAGTCTACATGATATGCAAGGTAAAGAAAAGAAAACCCTCTCTAAGTACCAGAATTATGGGAGTCTCTTAGAGAATAAGTGACAGAACCGCTCAGCCGTAGTTAGCAAACTATAAACATATACACGTGATGATCGACCTCAACCCCACTCACTCGAATTGTTGAGGCATCTATTACAACATCACATCTATATTGACAGTATGTCGCTCCTTAATTCATCTATCGAAGACTGGTTGAAAGCAAGGATTGAAGAAACAAAAAGTAAGTGAGTAGTACCCGTTAGATGGTCCGCTGATAAGTTGACACGAAACTCAAAAGTCAGTAAGGTAGATATCTCAACTATTATATCTACTTTGACGCCGGATCTCTCTCTTTACGAGAAAATATACAAAAATTTGCATCAACATCCTGGCCTGTCATTGCAGGAGTTTCTGGCCGCAGAAACTGCAGCAGAGCATTTAAAGGCTTTAAATGGCTTTGAAGTCAAGACGAAAATAGGCGGTACAGGACTCGTTGGGATTCTCAAAAATGGAGAAGGAAAAATTGTTCTCCTCCGGGCTGATACAGATGCGCTTCCTGTGAAGGAGCTGACGGGCTTAGATTATGCATCTCAAGTCAAGGAGGTGGATGTTGAAGATGGAAAGGAAAAACCCGTGATGCATGCCTGTGGGCACGACATGCACGTTTCTTGTATGCTGGCAGCAGCAACTACTCTACATGCAGCGCGAGAGCATTGGCATGGTACACTTATTATACTTTTCCAGCCGAACGAGGAGAGAGCCGGAGGTGCAAAAGCCATGATTGCGGATGGACTTTATGACGTCAAGAAGCATGCATGTCCCTCTCCCGATATTGTCCTAGGACAGCATGTTATGCCATACCCTGCTGGAACGGTTGGAACAAGAGTTGGATCTTTTGCGAGTGCAGCAGACTCTTTCCGAGTTACGGTTTATGGACGTGGTGGACATGCCAGCCAACCACATGTAACGATTGACCCCGTTGTGATGGCTGCCCATATTATCGTCCGTCTACAGACCGTCGTTTCCAGGGAAGTAGACCCAAATGATGCCGCAGTGGTCACTGTAGGGAGTATACAGGCAGGAGAGACTGAAAATATCATTGCAAGTGAGGCTGTGATCAAAATCAATATCCGAACCACCAAGCCAGAGACTAGAACGAAAGTCCTCGCAGCAATTAAGAGAATTGTCCAAGCTGAATGCGATGCTTCTGGGGCTCCAAAAGAATCGCTCTGGGAACCTACGTCGAGTTTTCCATTTACTATCAATGACGAGGCGATCACCAACAAGCTTGCAGAAGCCTTTAGCAAACAATTCGGAGATAATCACGATGCTAACTCGGCGCCCCTGGGAGGGTCCGAAGACTTTTCCATACTGGCTACGGAAGCACCGAATAAGGAAGGAGGAAAGGGTGTGCCGTATAGTTACTGGTATTTTGGAGGGTCGGATCCAAGCAAGTTTAAAAACTTGATGGAAGCTGGTCAGCTGGACCAACTTCCGATCAACCACAGTGCTTATTTTGCACCGGTAATCCAACCAACTATGAAGACTGGCGTTGAGACCTTGGTTGTTGGTGCTCTCACATTTCTACAATAGCATAGTAAAAGTCAAATGATAATACATAAGATTGGTCAAACTATGCAAGAAACTCAGACTCGCTTTTAATTGGTCGCCAACTTAGTGATATTGGTATGACCAATTAGATACGTCTCTTATCATTAACGAATGGAGTTTATAATGAGCTTTGAACAACTTCGATAGTCTGATCAGCCCCTTAAAATGACACGCACCATCCTCCAAGATAAACTCCAATGATAGAGATAGTGTACCTACCACTGCTAAATCTCGGTTAGTATTTTGCTCGGCTAAATATAGGAGTTATACAAATGTTGCTAGTTACATCTTTAGTGGTTCGGTACTAGTTTAGCTGTGGAGGAGCTTAATACACTAAGTGTTGCATACATACTCCGATAACTCTCTATGAAGCAGTTGGGAAATAAAAAAAACCTCACCTACTTTGTCCGTTGCCAAAGGCTGGCTAAGTCTGTCCGAGGTACTATTCGCGACTGTTTTCAAAGAGAGGCATGGATGGCACTAAATATACGGGAGTAGAAGTTACACGAATCCTCAGTTTGACTGTAGTATCAATATGGGAGCATATATTTGGGACCTGGCTGGAGTTTGACGTTTAAGGACCAAGTGAATGCTTATAACTTGAAATTCCAGAAGGATTACACTAAATTTTCGGATTTAAATCTAGTCAACAGTGAGAGATCTGTTGACTGAAAAAAAAAAATGTCAATAGGAGACACTCGGCCAAAGTCCATAATTTAACATGAGTTGAAGAATGTTTATGGTTACTAGAGATGAGGAAAATCGCTTATCAGCTTCGATATCTCCGGAAAATTCTATATGCGATTTCAATGGTTATTATATCGTCTTCGTGCACTACGTCGACAAAACATATCATTTTACCTCCTCCGATCCCGATTCCTATCATCGTATCTATCACGTCCACCATCTCTCTCCCGCTCCCGCTCTCGATCCCTATCCCTATCTCTATAACTCCCCCCGCCACGTTCGTCTCTGCGTTCATCCCTTTTATCCTTATCGCGTCTATAATCTGAAGGTTTCGGTTTCCTCGCAGGCCGTCGATCACCCGCGGGCTTCAATCTCTTAGTATCGGCTTGCTGCACCCACGCGCCCAACTCCTCAGCATCATCCAGCTGCTTTGCACCAAGTCCCAGCAAATTTTGCCGCCGTTTGGTCTCCCGCTTCTTCTCCCTCGCTTTCACGTCGCCCTTCCATCCCATGCCTCTCAGCAATGCGGCGCCAAACTCCTCAACAGGAACTGCCTCGTATTCTTCTAGCGTCGCAACATCTGGGGCTTCACGGATGGCTTTCCAATATGCATCGTCTTCGGCATCCTGGCCATTTTGGCCATTTGAAACCTCGCTGGTGATTGGAATAACCATTGCAGGGCCTTTCTTCTTATTCTCAGCTCCAAGCAGCGCATCTAACGCTTCCTCATCTGCTGTTCTCGGCTTGATAGGTTCCTGCACCGTCTCAACTTCGACCTTCGTCTCAATTGTAGCAGTCTCAGTTATTTCATCATCACCCTGGCTAATTTCTCGTTTCCTGACAGTCAATCCCCAGACAGGCTCATCTTCCTTTCCATTCAGAACATCCTTCTCCGCGACCGCAGTTTTCTGCTTCTCCTTATCTCTCATCTGCGCTTGTACTTCGGGCGGCAGCAAGTTTTTGCTCCCCTTTTTCGTCCTCCAGTCGTTATTCCCCTGTCTTGCGATAACCAGAGGCTCTGCCTTCTTTTTCTCCTCGCGTCGTTTAGCACCATCTTGACCAAACTCTATGACTGCCTCATGCCTCCCGCGCCCATTCCGGTCATCTTCTGACTCCGAGTCATCGTGATTGAGGGTGCTGCGCGGGCGTTTCCCAAGCGTGGGTTTGGGAGGTTGTGGTTTTGCGCCTGGTTTGGAGTTGCCGGGCTTGGAGGAGAGGGAAAACCCTTTGATGGCTATTTTGGGGGCGGGTGTGGTTTCATCAGTGGAGGGCGACATGACTTAGTCTGCAAGAGAGCAGGTGGGAAGGTGTGTGTCGGTATTTATTACAACTATTAGAACCGTCACTAGGTAGATTTTATAAATTACTTGTTTGGGCTTAGCGCTATCTATCCCACGTGACTCGGATAACATACTGGTACTACATGTAACACTCCAATCATTTAGTCTGATCTAGTTCGGTATTATTCTTAGCGATATTAGTTCTTTCGGTATAAATATGCTGATACCCCTTTCAGTGGTAGATTGAAAGTCTTGAAACGACTTTAACTTATACTAAAGGCTGGCTAGGAGATGATATTATAATATTAGGCATAGATATGAATAACAGCTTATTATGATAAGGATCACCTACAGCCCACTACTATGTTTTCCTATTTCCTTACACTCTTTGTTAAAGTAATTATGCATCAATAGAAAGGAAGTTAATGATCAAAAACACCAGCGGAATGCAGTACGTGTACGTGACCACCCGTGGTATTTCCAGTTTCGTAATACACTACCATTCTATCTATCGTATTTTACTGACCAGCAAAGGTGAGAAGAATTTTAATGCATATTAGTAAGTGATTTATATTTTAACTCTCAAATGCCACAGCTCATGGCTGTGTAGCATCTCGTCCCTGTATACCAACAGAGGGAAAGTCTACCTCTAAGCAATGCCAATCAATACGCGTCCAAGTACACCGTAGATCCTATCTATACATTCCAGCCACCCACCAACCCGCTACTAAAATTTAAGCACAATTCAATGCCCACTATATTACTTTGTAATATTGTTCCCACTCGGCGTTCTCTGATGAGTTGGTACCGTATTAGCCTGCTGGGCAGCAGCCTGTTGCTGGGCAGCCTGTTGTTGGGCAGCCTGTTGCTGAGCAATCTTTTGCTGGTTCTCTTGCTGCTGTCTCAACATCTGTGCATACATCTGAGGTGAAGATTCCACACCACTTGGCAGTCTGGCCCCATTTGGTACCAACATATTATTGCCCATATTCATATTCCCGCCTGCTGCAGCATTCATGGCACTCTGTGCAAGACCATTTCGTTTCTGGTAAGATTTGTTGATCTCTTCTTTGATCATGATCATAATGTGCTCATTCGTGGCGTTGGGGAATTGGGAGCGGATTTGTCGTTCAAGTGCTTGGGGGATCGTCTGTTGCGGGTTGGCTTGAGGAATTTGGCCCATTCGTGGGGAGCCAGCTAGGCCTTGAGGAGATGGGCCGCTACCTGGAGAGGAGACATTCGCGTTTGCGGCAAAAGCCATCATGTTGCCATTTTGCATTGGAGTGTAGCCGACAGGAGGTGACATGCCGTTCATATTTCTAGGAGGGGAGTTGTGCGTAGGGCCAGGGATATGGCCTTGTTGTCGCATTTGTACGGCTTGGCGTTGCTGTTGTTGAATAGATTGTGCCTGGTTAATGAGTCCTACATCAAGAGCTGGGTTTGGGAGAGGCATTTGACCCTGCATGCCCTGCATTTGAGCTTGGGGGACGATACCATTCATAAGTCCTTGAGGAGGCCGGAGGCCATTTTGCATGCCTTGGTTGGCCATTTGAGGGGGTAGAGGGGGACGAGGTCTATTTTGACCAGGTACTTGGAGATTCTGGCCGACTGGAATAGGCATACCATTTACACCATTCGGCATTTGACCACCGTTAGGTGGAGGTCGCTGCTGCCCATTTGGAGGCATGAGCTGTTGGCCGTTCTGCTGCAACTGCTGTCGCTGTTGCATCATAGCCTATGGGAGTTAGTATTTGTGGGTTCTCATGTAATGTGCAGGGATAAAAGCATCGCAAAGTGTAAATCAAAGTGGAGGTCTCGCAAGGGATCCTACCCGTCGCTGTGCCTCTTGTCTCTGTTGCATGGCCATCATGTTCTCCCTCATTTTCTCCATCTGCTCATGCTTCAACTTGCTGAACTCGAGGGGCGTGCGAGGAGGTGCACGTTGTTGGGTAGAGTCAGGGGCCTTCCTAGAAGCGGCTAGACCCGCGGCTTGTTGTTGTTTCTGGGCAGCATTCTCACGTTTCTTCGCCAGCTTTCTCATAGCATCAACCAGGGTAAGGTGTTTTTGATTCCTGCGACGTTCAACCCGGACACTAGAAGTGGTTCTTCGCCGTGGAGGTTGAATTTGACCGTTGGCATTTGCCTGTTGCGGTTGCGCAGCCATGGCAGTCACGTTTCGATTAGCAGCGTCCAGCCGGCTTGTGTATGCTCT
>Ga0247734_1002992_pt1 | contig 10361 bp, 6 predicted proteins | sample UWRJL103311B2_FD_180933 | JGI IMG/M metagenome (GOLD analysis project Ga0247734, IMG submission 180933) | Plant litter microbial communities from Arlington Agricultural Research Station in Wisconsin, United States - UWRJ-L103-311B-2 | ecosystem: Environmental > Terrestrial > Plant litter >... | reverse complement strand
TTACCCTATTTTCGGCCTTATGCCATGAGCGCCGGTTAGTCTCATTGCGTCGTGGCTACTTAAGCTTTGTGCTAATTTTGGTTTCTTTAGGCGCTGATATAGCAGTCGCGGGTTCCTATGAGCGGGCCCTTGTCATTCATAACCGGGTTGCGGGAGTGCCTCCAAGTCCAGAAGTGTTGGCTTTAATGGCCGGTTATATTGATGGTAATAATGGTAAGAGTGTTGCCGACGCTGTTAGAGAAGCTATGAAAAATGACGCTTTTTATAATGTAACACTGAAAAATATGGCCACCCCTTGGACTAACCGCGATCAAACCGTATTTGCTCCGCTAAATGATTACACGGCTACGGTGGTCGGTTTGGTTCATGACGATGCGGATTTCCGCACGATCCTGTCTACCGATCAACTTTATGTGGGTAAATCTGGTCTTGGATTACCCAATTACGATAGCAACAGCAATGCTCACTACGAAGCTATAGAGGCTAAAGGCTTAAATTTAAAAGACAGTCTTGAGCCAAAGCCTCAATCATCTCTCAACGGATTGCCAGCGGCGGCGACTGCGGGAGTTATGACTAGCCGTGCAGCTGCTAAAGCCTTTTTTATCGCAGGTACCAATCGTGCAATGTTCCGTTTCACGCTGATGAATCACATGTGTCGCGATCTTGAACAAGTTCATGACATAACCCGTACGCCAGACTTTATCCGTCAAGACGTGAGTCGCAGCCCTGGCGGCGACAGCCGTGTTTATCTTAATGGCTGCATAGGGTGTCACAGTGGTATGGATCCAATGGCCAAGGCTTTTGCTTATTACGATTACAAGTTTGATGTAGCCACTGATCCCGATGCTCTAAACGGTAAGATTGAATACACAGCAGGCGTTGTCCATAAAAAATACCTACAAAATAGCGCAACATTTCCATACGGTTACGTCACTACTAACGAGGATTGGCAAAACTATTGGCGTGCAGGAATCAATAGCAATCTTGGTTGGGATTCAGGTTTGCCTGGAAAGGGAACAGGTGCAAAAAGCATGGGTATAGAGTTATCCCATAGCCGAGCGTTCGCCGCTTGCCAGGTTGAAAAAGTATTTAAACAGGTGTGTTTACGCAAGCCTGCAAATGCGGATGATCATGCTGCTATTAATCAAATCACGGATAAATTTGCAGAGAACAACAAATACAATCTTAAGGATGTCTTTATAGGCGCTGCCACCTACTGCAGTGAGGGAAACTAAGATGAATAATCTGACGCTAACTTCTTCTGCGAAAATTTTAGGAGCTCAAGCTCGTTCATTTAGTATTTTGATTATTGCCTCTCTACTTCTTATTGGCTGCGGCTCAGGTAGTAAAACACCTAATAAAACCAATCCCAACACTAATATCGGTAGCGGTAGTGGTGGTGCATTTACTTATAAAGGCGAAAAACAAGCTGCTAGTCCGGATGTTATTAAATTCCAAAATGAGCTCTGGGTGAATATTGCTACGCCTGATCGTTGCGGTGGCTGTCATAGTGATTCAACAGCCAAGCAATCCCCGATGTTTGCGCGTGGCGATGATATCAACCTTGCTTACGACGCCGTTATCGCTAACAACTTGGTCTCATTAGCAAATCCGGGCGAGTCTCGTATTGTCGATAAAGTGGGCAAAGGCCATCACTGTTGGCGTAAAGATGCAGGTGCTTGCGCAGAGGATATTAAAACCTGGATCACCAAGTGGGCTGGTGAAGCCGGCACTACAACCAACGCAGTTGTTTTGAAGGCTCCCGAAGTAAAAGACATTGGTAATACCAAAGCCTTCCCTAAAGACAGCAGCGGTTTTGCTACAACGGTTTACCCACTGCTCACCGAATACTGTTCCCGCTGTCACTCTGAAAATGCGCTCACCAAGCAACAGCCCTATTTTGCTAGCAGCGATCTGGCTGCTGCTTATGAAGCTGCTAAAACAAAGATGCGTTTGGACAGCCCTAAAGATTCGCGTTTCGTGTTGCGTTTGGGCACAGACTTCCACAATTGCTGGGGAGATTGCGCGGCTAACGCGAAAACCATGTTAGATGCTATTCAAACATTCTCCGACAGTTTGACACCGGTCACCATAGATCCAGCGCTCATAGTCAGTAAGGCCGTTAGCTTGAGCGATGCTTTTGTCCTGAGCAGTGGTGGACGTGTAGACACCAACTTAATTGCCAAATACGAATTCAAAACAGGTAAAGGCACAGTGGCTTATGACACCAGCGGTATTTCGCCGGTTGCCGATTTGAATCTTATCGGCAATGTTGCGTGGAGCAGTGCTTGGGGTATCAAAATCCGCGATGCGGGCCGTGCTCAGGCCACTACTGCAAGCAGTCGTAAGCTATTTGATTTGATCAATGGTTCAGGCGAATACAGCATCGAGACATGGATAATCCCTGATAACGTTACCCAGGGTGGTAATGACAACAACCCTTCAAGAATCGTAAGTTACTCTGGTAGTGACACATTGCGTAACTTCACGTTGGGCCAGTATGAATACAACTATGATTTCCTAAACCGCACGACCAAAAGCGATGCTAATGGCCTGTCCTTAACAAATGGAGACGCCTTCCATACGAAGGATACCGATCAGCTGGCTCAGGCAACCCTGCAACATGTGGTAGTGACCTTCGATCCTGTAAATGGTCGCAAGATATACGTCAATGGAGAGTTAACGAAAGATGTCGATCCTGATAATTCTACAACCTTGAAAGATTGGGACAGCAATTTCGCCTTGGTTGTAGGAAATGAAGTAACTGGTAATCCAACTGCATCCAACTGGAGCGGAAATATGCGTTTCCTGGGTGTTCACAAACGTGCCATGAGTGCAGCCGATATTGCGGCTAACTACAAGGTAGGTGTAGGTGCGAAATACTTATTGCTCTTTAATATTTCAGACCTTTTAGATACAGACGCAACTAAATATTCTGGGAGCTTTATCGTATTCGAAGTTCAGCAGATTGACGATTATGGCTACCTTTTTGCCAATCCCTTCTTTGTTAATTTGGATGGAAAAACCGTTGATTCTGATATTCCAGTGCAGGGTGTACGCATTGGTGTTAATGGAGAAGAGGCCCCAGTCGGGCAAGTATTCGCAAATTTAAGTACATCGCTCAATTCCGGAAGAATGAATACGGCTGGAGAGACCAAAGGTCGTCAATATCTTTCCAGTTTAGGCACTGTTATCGCTGCTAAGAATGGTCCAGATACCGACCAGTTTTTTATTACGTTTGATCGGATAGGAATTAAAGGACCTTATGATCGCCCGATCCCGAGTTCGCCAGCAATTGCGGAACCGGCACCTATAGTTGGTCAGCCTAAAATCGGTTTACGCCGCTTTGCAGAAATTAATGCCACTTTGTCAGTGTTAACAGGCGTCCCTACTAGCAATTCAGCGGTCTATGCGGTTTATCAAAAGGTGCAGCAACAATTGCCTACTTTGGCAAACCTAGACGGTTTCCTGGCCGCTCAGCAAATGGGAATTACGCAATTAGCGGTTTCGTACTGCAATGCCTTGGTCAGCGATTCCAGCTCGCGTAACAACTATTTTGGTGCGAGCTTCCCCTTCACATCGCCAGTAGCTACGGTTTTTCCAGTGGGCAGCGCCAATCGCGACTTAATAATAAATCCGTTGCTTAATAAGTTGCTGGCGAACGGTGTAGTCACTACCCAGCCAACGTCAGAAGAAATAAAGGTCGTATTGAACGCGTTAATAACCAATATGGGCAGCTGTAGTGGAGATGCTTGTACCAATCGCACTCTCACTACCATAAAAGCAACCTGTTCAGCAGCCTTTGGCAGCGCGGCGATGCTGTTGCAATGATGCAACAGTTTCCTTACTAGACAAATTTTAGGTAAGAAATCATGGCTAAAAATAAAGGTCCACTTCACCCAGATGCGCCGCTGCTGCTGAACAGTCATCGCCGTCCCGTCACGCGTCGCGAACTTATTGCTCAGGGTTTCAAAGCCGGGTCGGCAACTGTACTTGGTGGCTCGTTACTCAGCTTGTTTGCGCCATCGGCATTGGCAACACTTTCCCCTGACATTATTGCCAAACGAACCGCGTGTGGAATTCGTTCAGCTGGCTCAGGCAAAATCCCTTTTATATGCTTTGACTTGGCGGGCGGGGCAAATATTGCTGGCTCAAATGTTCTTATCGGACAAAAGGGTGGTCAGCTAGATTTCCTTAGTACTGGTGGTTACAGCAAACAGGGGTTACCTGCGGATATGGCTCCCAACGCCTCGCAGGCTCCTAACGCGCTCTTGTATGACACCAGTTTGGGTTTGGCTTTTCATGCGGACAGCGCGCTATTACGAGGGATAAAAACTCGCGCAGCTGCAATGACCCAAGGGATGACGAATGGTGCTGTAATTGCCGCTCGGTCAGAAAATGACACTGCCAACAATCCTCACAACCCTATGTATGGGATTAATAAAGCCGGTGCAGATGGCTCCTTGATGGCGCTGATCGGCTCGGTCAATAGCGATTCGGGCGGTAACTCCATGTCGCCATCTTCCATGATTAATCTGGAGAAGCGCCCTACCAAAGTTGATCGGCCTGAGGATGTAGCAGGGTTAGTGGATGTAGGTGATCTGAAGTCCCTAATGCCGGACACACAAGACGTTGTTTCGGTGATGGAGGCCATGTACAAAATCAGTGATAAAAAGCTGGATCACGTAAATCCCGGAACCCTGGTTTCGGGCCGAGACGAAAAATTAGAGGAAATGATTCGTTGCGGTTATGTTCAAAGTGCCGATTATGCCGACCGTTTTGGTAGTGGAACAGAATTGGTGATAGGAGCTGATAAAGACATAGTGGGTCAATCCGATAGTATTTTTAGCCAAGAAGAATTTAATTCCAACGGTGAATACCGCAAGACGGCTTCCGTTATGAAGCTGGTAGTGAATGGTTATGCTGGAGCAGGCACCATTACTATGGGTGGATTTGATTACCACACTGGAGATCGCTCAACGGGTGAGACTCGCGATGAGCGCGCTGGCAATTGCATCGGCGCTTGTCTCGAATATGCTGCGCGTCTAGGCAAGCCTTTGATGATTTACGTGTATAGCGATGGATCAGTATTCAGTAATGGCATGGTTGATAATTCCATGGCTGGACGTGGTAAAGGAGTTTGGACCGGTGATGATCAGCAGACTGGTTCTGCTTTCTTTCTCGTTTATAACCCCGGCAGTCGTCCGATACTTTTAGGTGGCGACAGTTCAGATCCCACTGCCATTAGTGCTGCTCAACGCGTTCATCAGCAACTTGGGTACATGCGCCCTTCCGGCGATGTAGAAACTGCATCCAGTCCAGCGGCAAATAATGTTAACCTCTTGGTCGAAACCGTAATCCTTAATTACATGGCATTGCACGGTGATCAAGCGAACTTTAAAGAGAAGTTCCCAAATCAGGGTTTGGGCAATAGCACTCTGCAAGACAAAATGACGGCTTTCCAGAAATTACCTTCTATAGTTAACGGACTTATTCCCAGTTAATTAGCACATATAAAACCCGATCTTGAAAAAGCATCGGGTTTTTATCGCCTGCGATTTTTAAAGAATTTTGAATATTAATTATGTTGAGCTCGTTTGCGAAATTCCGTTGGTGAAACACCTACAAGACGAATAAAAAAACGGTGAAATGCTGATTTGCTGTTAACGCTTGCCTGCAACAAAATACCCAGCACGGTCATATCAGAGCAGCGCTCATTCAGTAATAAACGCGTTGCTTCTTCAAATCGATATTTTTTCATAAACTCAAAAAAATTAGTGCCGTGATGTTTATTTATAACGGCAAATGCTTCTTTGATCCGCAAATCAATTCGTTTAGAAAACCCTTCAATATTTAAAGGGTGTTTTAAATATAATTTTCCTCTTCCAACATCATGGATGTTAAAAATATGGTCTTTTATGAAATGCGCGATTGATATCTGCCGCGTTTATGAATTTCGGTGCAAAATTTTTGGGCAGCTAATTATTGTGTGAGCTGATTATATTGGAGGGGATCTTCGTTGTCCGTAATTGGCACATAAACGGCGTCATGACAAAATCGCAATATCTTATCTTCAAGATGATTAAATTACGTGTTATGGAAAATAAATCTGTACTAATGACCCTGTAATTTGGCAGAGTTACAATGGCATCAACATGTGAGTGTGTTACATGCGTCATTGGCTGACTACTGAGCTTGTTTGTACGAACGCCGCCAATAATTTATGACCGATATTGCAGTACGCTATTTATGACACTGACTCAGCAAGACTTGCAAAAGCTCACGCATGACATGCCGGAATTGCACTTTATTCCTGCGCTGGATTGTGATTGGCAAAAAATACCGCTCGTGCAAACTTACCTGAATCATTACGGTATTAATTTTGGCGAGCAATTTGCGTCGGTTTTTCATGGGTTTGGATATGTAACAGCAGCAGGTTTTCAGTTAGCAACACATTATTGGTTACCCGCAAATCCTAAGGGAACATTGATAATTGTGCATGGTTATTATGATCACACAGGTATTTTTGGTCAGCCGATTCGCTTTGCACTTGAACAAAATCTTGCCGTGCTTGCATTTGATTTGCCGGGGCACGGTTTAAGCACCGGTGAGCAGGCCGTTATTGATTCGTTTGATCAATATGGTGACGGGCTCGCTGAAATTTTACGTGCAAGTGCCGCTATAATGCCACAGCCTTTATACGTGCTAGGGCAAAGCACGGGTTGTGCAATTTTTTTGAATTACCTGTGGCGTTACAGTGCAAAAAAAACTGACGCCGATGAATTTGCAAAAATAGTCCTGTGCAGTCCGTTAGTATTGCCCCGTACATGGCGCGGTCGCTATATGGGGCAACATGTGTATGCAATATTGCATCATTTTGTGAATCGCATTACGCGCAATTTTAGCGAGAATTCACATGATGCAACATTTCTGGAGTTTATTCAGAAAGATCCCCTGCAAGCAAAGCATCTTTCTTTGCGTTGGCTAGGAGCGATGAAAGCATGGCATAAAACGTTTTTGAATTTATATCCATTGCAAAAAGAGTTATTGATAGTTCAGGGTACAAATGATATGACGGTGGACTGGCGTTATAATATTCCACTCATACAAAAAAAGTTACCGAGAGCAAAAATTGTCTATATAAATGATGCTGGTCATCAGTTGGTTAATGAAAGCGATGATTACCGTGTACCCGTATTTGCGGCCATCAAACATTATTTTTTTAATTAGTTAAGGGTTTTGCTGTGGAAATTATTCATCTTGTTATAGATTTTATTTTGCATATTGATGTTCATCTCTCCGAATTATTTAATCAATATGGTTTGTGGATTTACGGCATTCTGTTTTTAATTATTTTTTGCGAAACTGGTTTGGTGGTAACACCTTTTTTGCCGGGCGATTCATTATTATTTGCAGCGGGTGCTTTAGTGGTTGGAACCGCGTTGGATGTTAATGTCATGGCGTTAGTTGTTATCAGTGCCGCGATTCTCGGTAATATTGTTAACTACACCATTGGGCGATTTTTTGGAAAACAATTGTTTCGTAATCCCAATTCAAAAATTTTCCGCCAGGATTATTTAAATAAAGCGCACACCTTTTACGAAAAGCACGGCGGTGTAGCTATTATTATGACGCGCTTTATTCCTATTATTCGCACCTTCGCACCTTTTGTGGCAGGCATGAGCGGTATGAAATATCCGAAATTTATTGCTTACAATGTTGTAGGTGCGCTCTTGTGGGTGGGAATATTTTTATACGCCGGTTATTTCTTTGGCAATATTCCCAGTGTTCGTAAAAATTTTACGTTGTTGATTATGGCGATATTAGTAGTGTCTGTATTGCCGATTGTCTACGAATTTTGGAAAGCGTACCGGGAGAAAAAAGTTATCGCTGAATAACGTCAGTTTAATAATAGAATTAGAAAAAGCCGCTGGTGTCATGTCAGCGGCTTTTTTATTGCTAAATCTAAGGCCATTTAATCTGAGAGCTGAATGTTTTTTCCTGAGGTTACAATGATCAGAAAGCGGTGATAGAATCCATATAATAATACAAAAAGAGGGCCAGCTATGTCGTCAAATATCTTTTCGTTTCGCATGAAAACATTGCTATTAAGTGCAATTTTTTTATTCATTGCGGCTTATCATTCCCTTTCAATGGCTGAGCCCGGCAAGCGCACGGTGTCCTGCAATGAATTGGTTGCCTATAATTTTCCGCCTGCAATCCAATTACAATTGCGCGAAGCAAAAATAAACGAAGCAGATGCTTTTTGTCAGCTCACAGGTATTGTCAATTCGCGTAAAGGTATTGATGGAAACCAGTACGGAATTGAATTTGAAATGCGTTTGCCGCTTACATGGAATGGACGATTTTTATATCAAATGAATGGCGGCAATGACGGCGCCGTTGTAGCAGCCGAAGGCGATGCCAGTAATTTAAATGCATTTGCCGGTCGCTCCGCGCGTGCTCGTGGTTACGCAGTGTTAAGCACTAATGCAGGCCATGCAGGCGACGCTGCAGAAAACCAACAATATGGTTTAGCGGCAGGCAATCGTTTTGGTTTAGATCCTCAGGCGCGTGAAGATTACGGTTACGCTGCAACCGCAACAATGAACCCCATTGCCAATTCAATTCTGAAAGCTTTTTACGGAAAAGCGCCCGTATTTTCATATCTTGCAGGTTGTTCTAACGGTGGGCGCCACGGCATGGTTGCCGCTAGTCGCTACGGTGATATGTTCGATGGAATTATGGTGGGAGCACCAGGATTCAATCTTCCTAAAGCTGCGGTGCAACATGCGTGGGATGTACAAAGCACTCAACAAGTCGACCCCAAATTACACAACGCTTTCAGCCGTACCGATATGCGTTTAATTGCTGACAAAGTTATTGAAGCTTGCGATGAATTGGATAATGTTAAAGATGGCTTGGTCAATGATGTTCGCCGATGCCAACATCATTTTCATATTAATGATTTGCGTTGCAAACATGAAAAATTGCCTGGATGTTTAAGTCACGCACAAATTAATGCGTTCTCAAAAATTATGAGCGGTCCGCGTAATAGTAAAGGAAAAGTTCTCTACAGCGACTGGTGGTATGACACTGGCGTAGCAGATGAAGGCTGGCGTTTTTGGAAATTTGAAAGTCCAATCCCTGCGTGGAATAACAATCCACTAATCGCCACTATGGGTGCCGGCTCCCTAGCTTACATCTTTACAACACCGCCAACACCGGTTGAAGGCTCGCCCGAAAAATTACTTCAGTTCTTAAGCCAATTTAACTTTGATCGTGATGCACCAAAAATATTTGCCACTGACAAAACCTTTAAAAAATCGGCAATGGAAATCATGACGCCACCTGACGTGGATAATCCACGACTCACCAGTTTTAATAAGCACGGTGGAAAATTAATTATTTATCAAGGACAGAGTGACCCGGTATTTTCGACAGTCGATATTGTTAAGTGGTATGAGAAGCTAAATAGAAATTACCAAGGGAAAGCGCAGGATTTCGCGCGTTTATTTGTCATTCCTGGTATGAATCATTGTGGCGGCGGTCCAGCAACAGACCAGTTCGATGGGTTGGACGCGTTGGAGAAATGGGTGGAGCAGGGTACTGCACCTGCGATTATCCTTGCGAGTGTGAGCCAGCAAAATAAATCTCTGCCTGCGAGCTGGAGTTTAACGCGTTCAAGACCCTTGTGCCCTTGGCCAACTTACGCTGGTTATCTTTCAGGTGATGTGGAGTCTGCGTCCAGTTTTGCATGCGTTCGCTAAAAATTATTAGCAGTTATTTCAATTAAGAAATAATAATTAAGTTTCTCTTGGTTTATTTTTTGCGTTGAGTAAACATAAAAAAGCCGCTAACATTTTTGGCAGCGGCTTTTTTGTTACCATTAAAATCGACTAAATTAAAACAAAACTCTGCAGCGAATAGTGCCTTCAATATTTTTCAATTGCTCAAGTGCAACTTCGTCGTAGGGTGAGTTGATGTCCACAACCACATAACCTACTTTGTCATTGGTTTGCAGATACTGCGATGCAATGTTGATGTGACGATCAGAAAAAATATTATTAATTTTCGAGAGAATACCAGGCACGTTTGCATGCACGTGTAATAAGCGGTGTGCATCCGGATGACCTGGTAATGCAACCTCAGGGAAGTTAACAGAGCTAATGGTGGTGCCATTATCAGAATATTTAATTAATTTCTCGGCCACTTCGATACCGATATTTGCTTGCGCTTCCATGGTTGAGCCACCAATGTGCGGAGTCAAAATTACATTGTCCAATCCGCGCAACGGGCTTATAAATTCATCATCATTTGCTTTTGGTTCTTCTGGAAACACATCAATCGCTGCGCCGGAG
>Ga0247734_1002990_pt1 | contig 10366 bp, 7 predicted proteins | sample UWRJL103311B2_FD_180933 | JGI IMG/M metagenome (GOLD analysis project Ga0247734, IMG submission 180933) | Plant litter microbial communities from Arlington Agricultural Research Station in Wisconsin, United States - UWRJ-L103-311B-2 | ecosystem: Environmental > Terrestrial > Plant litter >... | reverse complement strand
TCCTCAGTACGGACTTGATTTGGCAGGACTTTTAGAAAAAGTACCACCAGCACAACAAACTTTTTATGCTATTGTGCTAAGCAGTTCTAAAACTGGCTGGACTCCTGAATTGAGAGAAAAATATTTCAAATGGTACTACAAAGCATTCAGTTATCAGGGTGGACGCAGTTATATTGGCTTTATTGATAAAGCGCGTAACCTGGCTTTAAAAAATGTACCAAAAGAAAAACTCGAATATTATAACAAACTTTCCGGAGCTGAACTTTTGACAGGAAACGGAAATGACCTGGCAAGAATGTATTCCCCAAAAGGACCCGGCCGTGGCTGGAAAGTTGACGAAGCCGTAACTCTTGTTCAGGACAGTCTTTCTCACCGTGATTTTGAAAGAGGAAAAATGATTTTCTCTGCTGTATTATGCAGCCGTTGTCATGCAATTCAAGGTGAAGGTGCTGATGTTGGTCCTGACTTAACACAACTTGGAACACGTTTTTCTACAAAAGACATGCTGGAATCAATTATTATTCCGGACAAAGCAATATCGGATCAATATGCCTCTATTGCATATACGCTTAAAAACGGAGAGTCAATTGTTGGTCGTCAGATTAACGAGGATGCTAATTTTTATTACATTGCTCAAAATCCATTTGACTCAAAAACAATTCGTAAGATCAGCAAAAAACAAGTTGGTTCTACTAAAATTTCAACGGTATCTGTCATGTTGCCAGGTCTTATCAACGGGTTGAATCCTGATGAGCTCAGGGATTTGGTTGCATACCTGATGTCTGGAGGTAATAAAAATAATCCAATTTATTCCGAGGATGCTGGTGCTTCGAAGAAGACCGGTAAATAAATACGTTTTTTGAGTAGATTAAACGTAATTTAACTTAATATAGTGGTGCCACTGATTTGATATTAGGCTTCTTAAAAAGCAATTAATATCACCCGGTGGCACCACTGGTATTTTCAGAATATTGAAATAAAAAACTAAAATGAGATTGCAACATATTTTTAAATTGTTCTTGTGGTTTCTTGTCATAAACTTCTTTACCGAAGCAAAAGCTGAAAACACTTATTCTAAAAAACCTTATAAGGTTCTGATTATTGATGGCCAGAATAATCATCGTAATATGACAGAAGGTTCTGCCATGATGAAAGGTTATCTGGAAGAAACAGGAATGTTTACTGTTGATATTACTACGACTCCAAAAAAAGGTGAAAATATGGAAGGATTTAAACCGGATTTTTCAAAATATGATGTGGTACTATCCAACTATAATGGTGATGAGTGGCCGATGGTTACAAATGAAGCATTTGAAAAATTTGTAAAAAACGGGGGCGGAGTGGTAGTTGTTCATGCCGCTGATAATTCATTTCCAAAATGGACAGCTTATAATGAAATGATTGGAATTGGTGGATGGGAGGGTAGGAATGAAAAATCAGGCCCTTACGTTTATTTTGATGATACAAAGGATAAAATTGTCATGGACACGACAGCAGGTCGGGGTGGCAGCCATGGTAACCAACATGAATTTATTGTAAAGACCAGAGATGCTAATCATCCTATTATGAAAGGGTTACCTGCTGAATGGCTTCATTCCAAAGATGAACTCTATGATCGTTTGAGAGGGCCTGGAAAAAATATGGATGTGCTGGCAACGGCTTACAGTCCGGTTGAGCAAAAAGGATCAGGACGGAATGAACCCATGTTAATGACATTGAAATTTGGAAAAGGAAGAATTTTTCATACCACATTGGGCCATGAGAATTATTCTCAGAAATGTATCGGGTTTATTACTACATTACAGCGAGGAACTGAATGGGCAGCAACTGGGAAAGTAACGCAGGCGGTCCCAAAAGATTTTCCAACTGTTACAAAAGTCAGCGCAAGACCATAGATCAGGAAGTAAGTAGTGAATTTCTGAAATAGTGTTTTAAAAATAAATATTCATGAAAAGTAATTCCAGCCGACGCGCTGTATTAAAAAATTTGGCAGCAGGAGCCAGTATAATGAGCTTGCCACTAACCATGACAAATGTATTCGCAGCATCTGAAAAAGTACTCGGGACAAAACTGAATGGAAAAATAAACCATTCCGTTTGCAGGTGGTGTTACAGTAAAATTCCACTTGATACGTTGGCGCAGGAAGCCAAAAAAATTGGTCTGACGTCTATCGAACTTTGCGGACCAGAAGAATGGGCAACACTTAAACAACATGGATTAACCTGCGCTTTGCCCTGGGGAGAAGGTTTAACCCGAAGTTTGGATAAAGGCTTTTGTGATCCTGCCAACCATGACGAATTAATAAAAGGTTTTACAGATATTATTCCAAAAGTTCAGGCGGCCGGATACAAACAGATTATTTGCTTTTCGGGCAACCGACGGGGAATGAATGATGTAGACGGAATGAGAAACTGTGCAGTAGGATTAAGAAAATTAATGCCGCTTGCTGAAAAACACAATGTAACACTTGTGATGGAATTACTTAACAGCAAAGTAAACCATAAAGATTATATGTGCGATCGGACACTCTGGGGTGCAGGATTATGCGAGATGGTTGGATCCGAAAAATTCAAATTGCTTTATGACATTTACCACATGCAAATTATGGAAGGTGATGTGATTGCAACAATTAGAAAATATCACAAGTATATTGCTCATTATCATACTGGCGGTGTTCCCGGAAGGAACGAAATTGACGAAACGCAGGAATTATATTATCCTGCAATTATGAAAGCAATTGCTGAAACCGGTTATACCGGATTTGTAGGTCAGGAATTTGTTCCCAGCCGTAAAGATGATATAGCTTCGTTGAAACAAGGTGTTACAATTTGTGATATTGCGTGATTATAATTTCTAAAAATCCTTCATGAAAACAAAATCTGACAGACGTTCTGTATTGAAAAAACTAACAGCGGGAGCAGGGCTTTCAGTTTTGCCATTATCGCTCGCCAATGTATTTGCGGCTTCTGAAAAAGCGTTAGGTCCTAAATTAAAAGGTCAAATAAATCATTCGGTTTGTAAATGGTGTTATGGGAAAATCCCGTTAGAAACATTTGCTCAGGAAGCTAAAAAGATTGGATTAAAATCTATTGAATTACTAGGTCCGGAAGATTGGCCAACTTTAAAAAAATACGGACTTACATGTGCGCTGCCAAATGGAGCAGGGATGGGTATTGAGAAAGGTTTTAATGATCCGGCCAATCATGATGAATTAGTTAAAAGTTACGAGGAAATTTTCCCGAAACTTCAGGCAGCCGGATATACAACGGTAATTTGTTTTTCCGGTAACCGTCGTGGTATGTCTGATATTGATGGCATGCGTAATGCTGCTGTTGGTTTGAAACGGTTAATGCCATCAGCCGAAAAATACAATGTTACATTGATCATGGAATTGCTCAATAGTAAAGTAAACCATAAAGATTACATGTGCGATCGTACCGAATGGGGCGCAGGCCTTTGTGAAATGATCGGCTCAGAAAAATTCAAATTACTTTATGATATTTATCACATGCAAATTATGGAAGGCGACGTAATTGCAACGATCAAAAAATATCATAAATACATCGGACATTATCATACAGGAGGAGTGCCGGGAAGAAATGAGATTGACGATACGCAGGAACTATATTATCCGGCAATTATGAAAGCAATTGTCGAAACTGGCTTTAAAGGATTTGTTGCTCAGGAATTTATACCAAAACGTCCTGATCAAATAGCTTCACTAAAACAAGGAGTTGAAATTTGCGATATTGCTTAAAAAAATAATTTTAAAAATATCCACTGCATGATCATGCAGTGGATATTTTTATTTGCATTCGTTGGCAGAAAAAAGATTTCCATTGTATATTATGCATCGAAAATCCTTTGTGCATTTTCTACGTTATTTTGGTAAATTGTTTATCAATTCGGAGCTTTTTACGATCGCTGACGTTTGCGCGAACAAATTTTTCCTGTAAACAGTCCAGTATAACCAATCCTAAGGCAACGTAATTCACTTAAAATATTTGACAATTATTCAAAATATGCCCGAGTTTAGATACCAGGAGATCGGAGAGGTCAAAAATGTGGTTGATCAATTTGTAACTAAAACTTTACCAATAAAATATTGGACACATTCGGCTCATTTGACAGTAGGATTGTGGTATGTCTCAAAATACGGCAAACAAGAGGCATCCAAACAAATGCCCAATCTGATTCGTAAATACAACGAGGCAACTGGAAACTTAAACAGCGATACTAATGGATATCATGAAACCATAACACAATTTTGGATTTGGCTGCTGGATTGTTACTGGCATCAGGTTCAGGGAAAAATGTCATTATTAAATGCTTGTAATTATCTTTTAACTTCGCCGTTTGGTAATCCTAATTCATTTCTAAAATTTTATAGCAAGTCAGTAATTTTTTCTATTGAAGCCCGTCAAAAATATGTAGAACCCGATTTGCATCCATTAGATTCTAAAATGATCGGCACACCAGATACAAACTAATAAGTTTACCTCTATTCCAGTCATATTTGACTGATATATTTGTTGTATAATTTATATTATGTTAAATAGAATTTGATATAATATAAAAAGGCACCAAATTTGGTGCCTTTTTATATTATCCTTACTTATTTATCTTATTACCTATTATTCTACGCACGCTACTCCTTTTGCTGTAAATTGCTCTAGAACTCCATTTACCGTAACAAGGGTATTTTTAGCTTCTTCTTCATCCTTTACCTGAATAGCTTTTTCAAAGTATGGTTTTGCTTTTTTGAAACGTCCGCAGACACGGCCTTCAACTTCTTTGCCACGTTGCTGATATTCAGTCATATTCATATTGTCAACTTCACTTTTCATTTGAACAGCTTCATTGAAATAGAAAACGCCAAGATTATATAATGCATCAAAATTATTTGCATCTATCGCTAATACTTTTTGATAATTAGCCATTGCTTCACTGGAAGCTTTAACCTGTTTAGTTTTCAATTCAGCCAGTTCTTTTTCCAATGCTGCATTGTCATTTCCTTTTGCAGATTCAGCAGCAGTTTTAATATCAGCCTCAAAACCTGTAATTGCAGCTAATGATTCTTTTTTCTTAGCATTAACATCTGCAAGCTGACGTTTTAAATCCGCGCTGCTTGGTTGTTTTTTAAGAAGTGCAGATATACGCTTAACCTCTCCGTCATAAACCTGAACTTTCTCTTTTTCAGCATCAATGCTTTTTGTAAGAGATGATGCTTTCGAAGTTCCTGAGCCTAGCTTAGATTGAATTTCTTTAATCTTCGCAACAGTCTTGGTATTAGTATTATCATAAAGAATAGCCAGATTCACCAGATTCTGAGCATTATTAGGATCTGTTTTGGACAAAGCCGTTAACTCTTCAATAGCCTGATCTTCTTTACCAGAAGCTAAAAGAATATTAACAACCTCAGCTTTCAAATCTTTATTACCCGGAGATTTTTCAAGTCCTTTATTCAGAATTGCTATTGCTTTATCAAAATTATTGTCTGCACGATACAACTGAGCCAAACCATAAAATACACTAGGATCTTTTCCACCATTTTCGGCATACTTTTCAAATTGCGCTTTTGCTTCATCTTTTTTATCGATTTGCTGCGCTGCAATACCACCGTATAAACTTGCAAGTGTATCTTTTGAGTTAACTGTCTGAGCTAACTGAAACATTTCCAATGCACCACTCAAATTTTTATTCTGATATTTTTCAGCACCTTGTCTTACAAAAGCATTAAATAAAGTTGGATCTTCGCCGGTAAGAAATTTTTGTGCATCTTTTGCTTTTTTAGGATCCAGCTCTACAACTTTTTTATATGCTTCCAAAGCTGTTTTGGCAGCACTGGAGTCTAACTCAGAACTTTGATTAGCTATAGAAGTATATGTAGCAGCCCGATCCATCCAGAAACTTGACTTTGCACTAGCTTTTGCATCGGTCACACCTTTATCGCTTTTTTCTTTGTCCTTACGGAGTTGATCCATCATAGCCTTATTAACAGCATCCTGCGAAAAGGCAGAATAACTGAAAAGGCTAAGTGCAGAAGCAAAAATCAATTTTTTCATAAATTGTAACTTTTATTGTGATTGATAGTTCGAAAAGTTAAATATAATTTAATTAATACAAAATTTTACAAAAATCATGCCTCATCATCATCAGACGCATCTTCTTCATCCTCTGTACCAGCTTCATCTTCTTCGTCTTCCTCTTCGTCATTCAGCTCAGTATCAGTTTCATCTGTACCAATTAGGTCTTCATCTGCAAGCGTAATAATATCTGCTGAACTTACTACAATTACATTACCATCTTCATCCAATTCCTCTGCAATTTTTTCATCAGGATCTTTTAGAATACGTGTAACCGAAGTTATCTCATCAGAATTATTCAAACGGATCAGTTTTACACCCTGGGTATTTCTACCTGCCTGGCGAATATCTAACACGCTCATTCTGATTGCAATACCATTTCTGGTAATGATCATCAAGTCGTCCTGCTCAGTAACTTCCCTAATAGCAACCAATTTTCCAACCTTGTCAGTTGCGTTCATGGTTGACACTCCTTTTCCACCCCGTTTAGTAACACGGTAGCTATCAATCAGTGATCTTTTACCAAAACCATTTTCAGAAACTACCAGTAATTGAGCATCTTCGCGATTGATACAAACCATACCGATTACCTTATTTTCGGCATCATTCAGGTTAATACCTCTCACACCAGCAGCAGTTCTGCCCATTGGCCTTACTCCTTTTTCATTAAATCTTACAGCACGGCCAGCACTCGATGCAATAACAATATCATTATCTCCATTTGTCAAAGCTACATTTAACAAACGGTCGCCTTCATGAATAGAAATTGCAATAATACCATTTGTACGTGGTCTTGAATAAGCTTCAAGCAAAGTCTTTTTGATAGTTCCCTGTTCCGTACACATAATGAGGTAGTTATTATTTATATAATCCTCATTAGTCAAAGTACGAACATTGATTACGGAACGAATAGAATCACCATTTTCCAGACTGATCAGATTTTGGATCGGCCGGCCTTTTGATGTCTTACTTCCTTCCGGAACTTCATAAACTTTCATCCAGAACAATTTACCATACTCAGTAAAAATGAGTAAGTAATTAAGCATCGTAGCTGAGAACAAATGTTCGGTAAAATCGGTATCCTTGGTTTTAACACCACGGGACCCTACCCCACCCCTTGTCTGTGTCCGGTATTCGGCAAGCGGAGTACGTTTGATATAACCTTCATGAGAAATGGTAATTAACATTTCATCATCAGGAATCATGTCCTCATCACTGAATTCTTCGGCTGCAAATTCAATTTTAGTCCGGCGTTCATCACCATAACGATCTTTTATTTCGTTCAGCTCAGATTTGATAATTTCGAATTTACGGTATTCATTGGCTAAAATTTCCTTTAAATCTGTAATAATGAGCATTATCTCATCGTATTCTTTAACAATTTTTTCGCGTTCAAGACCGGTAAGACGTTGTAAACGAAGTTCAAGAATAGCTTTCGACTGAATTTCACTCAGAGCAAATTGCTCCATCAACCCGGTCTTAGCTTTTTCCGGATCACGTGAATTACGTATCAGAGTAATCACTGCATCTAGATGATCCAGTGCAATAAGCAAACCTTCTAATATATGGGCACGCTTTTCAGCTTCACGTAATTCGTATTCCGTGCGACGCGTAATAACAACAATCCGGTGGTCTACATAATGCTTAATCAGATCTTTCAGGTTCAGCATCATAGGGCGTCCCTTTACAAGAGCCACATTATTAACACCAAACGAAGATTGCAGAGGCGTATATTTATATAGGTGATTCAGAACGATATTAGGAATTGCGTCTTTCTTCAAATCGAAAACAATACGCATCCCATCTCTATCTGATTCATCACGGATATCAGAAATCCCATCCAGTTTTTTATCATTAATAAGGCCGGCGATCCTTTCGATCATCGCAGCTTTATTAGTCATATAAGGAATTTCAGTAATAATAATTTGCTCTCTGCCTGTTTTCGAAACTTCGAAATTAGCTTTTGAACGAATAATTATACTTCCCCTGCCTGTTTCCATAGCAGAACGAACTCCCTGATAACCATATATAGTACCTCCCGTTGGAAAATCCGGTGCTTTTACGTGCTCCATCAATTCCGGAATAGTAATATCATTATTGTCAACATAAGCTAATACCCCGTTTACTACTTCTGTAATATTGTGAGGTGCCATGTTAGTAGCCATACCAACTGCAATACCAGTAGCACCATTCACTAATAAATTAGGAAATTTAGCTGGCAATACGGATGGCTCAGTTAAAGAATCATCAAAATTGGGTTGAAAATCAACAGTATCTTTACCCAAATCGTTTAATAATTCGTCAGCAAGCCTTTTTAATCTTGCTTCTGTATAACGCATGGCGGCAGGATTGTCTCCATCTACCGATCCAAAGTTACCTTGTCCATCCACCAATGGATATCGTAAAGACCATGGCTGGGCCATACGAACCATCGTATTATAAACTGAGGAATCACCATGCGGGTGATATTTACCTAATACCTCTCCTACTATACGTGCTGATTTCTTATGTGTCCGATTGTAATTTACACCTAAATCCGACATACCATATAACACACGACGGTGTACAGGCTTTAGACCATCTCTTACATCAGGTAACGCACGGGAAATAATAACGGACATCGAATAATCGATATACGCACCCCGCATTTCATCCTCAATATTGATGGGAATAATGTTTTCACTTGAAGATTCTGCCATAGATACTTAAAAAGAATCGAAATTTAAATGAGACATTGATTATATACCAATACTCATGATATTAATCTAAAATATTAAACTTTAAAGCACAAATTTCGTCATTTTTGGCCACTCTAGCAAACTATCTTTGCTTTAATCGAACGTTCTTTTTGTTAAAACCTACCTATATTTCGAGGTTAATTTCTACGAATATTAAACTTAAACAGATTGTAACCATTAAATTCTGTCATATTGCTTCTTATTACTTAAAGTTCACTTCCCAATCGTTTTTCTATGCCTCTACTACTTACTTTTCTGGCTATTTTATGTCTTATTTTATTAATAGCGTGGCTTAAAATTGATACATTCATATCCTTTCTATTGGTTTCTATCGGGTTAGGTTTAGCCAGTGGATTAAACGTCGAGGCTGTCAGTAAAGCAATTCAAAAGGGTGTTGGAGGAACCTTGGGAGATCTGGTTCTGATCGTTGGATTTGGCGCGATGCTGGGAAAAATGGTGGCCGACAGCGGTGCCGCCCAGCGCATTACAGATGCACTCATCGGTATATTTGGGAAAAAATATATTCAATGGGGAATGGCCCTGGCCGGTTTTGTAATTGGCATTCCGCTGTTTTATAACGCAGGTTTTGTCATTGTTATTCCGCTTATTTTTATGATCAGCGCAACTGCACGTCTTCCTTTGCTATATATTGGTATTCCCATGCTTTCTGCCTTATCGGTAGCGCACGGATATTTACCTCCACATCCATCACCGGCAGCCATTGCAAGTCAGTTGCATGCTGATTTAGGGAAAACACTTTTTTATGGTTTACTGGTTTCTATACCGGCCATTGCCATTGCAGGTCCTATTTTTGGAAGTACATTAAAACGTTTTCAGCCTAAACCGGATGGAGATTTGTTCAATGTTGTCCCTCGTCCTGCGTCAGAGCTTCCTGGCCTTGGTATCAGTATTATCACCGCATTACTTCCTGTTTTTCTGTTGACTACCATGTCAGCTGTAAAAAAAGTTTTTCCGGAAAATCCAGTTATTGGCCTTTTAGCTGAACCTTACTTTGGCATGCTTGTTTCCGTTCTTTTTGCTGCTTATGTTTTAGGAATTCGTCGTGGAATGAATATGAAATCGGTAAGCAAATCCATGGAAGATGCTTTCAAAGGAGTTTCTGTGATCTTGTTAATTATAGCAGGTGCCGGCGTTTTTAAAGAAATTATGACTGCCAGCGGCGTAAGTACTTTCATTGCTGAAAGCCTGAAAGGAGTTGACATCTCTCCTATCCTACTGAGCTGGGGAATTGCTGCGGTAATACGGGTTTGTGTTGGATCAGCAACTGTTGCAGGGTTAACTACTGTTGGGATTTTGTCACCATTATTAATAAATTCTCCTGTTAAACCGGAATTACTGGTATTGGCCATTGGCTCAGGAAGTCTGATGTTTTCACACCTGAATGATGGTGGCTTCTGGTTGTTCAAAGAATACTTCAATTTAAGCATAAAAGACACACTGCTTACCTGGTCGGTTATGGAAACAATTGTGTCAGTTATGGGTTTACTGGGCGTTTTAATGCTAAATTTGTTCATATAAGCA
>Ga0247734_1002989_pt1 | contig 10366 bp, 11 predicted proteins | sample UWRJL103311B2_FD_180933 | JGI IMG/M metagenome (GOLD analysis project Ga0247734, IMG submission 180933) | Plant litter microbial communities from Arlington Agricultural Research Station in Wisconsin, United States - UWRJ-L103-311B-2 | ecosystem: Environmental > Terrestrial > Plant litter >... | reverse complement strand
TTTTCTTTTGATGTCTTTCAGCTAATGCGATGCGTCAGAGGTGGATTTTGCGGACTAAGGATTTGTAAAAAGTGAGAGATGAACGATGCCACTTAAAAGTGGATGCTGATAACGCCCGCCGGATACTAGATGTGGGAGCCGAAACCTAGCGGCAATTTGGACGGCATTTCGCCATATAAAAATAGAGATATCTCAAAAAGTCAATTCGATTAACGGTTTGTGGCCTTTTATTTTCTATTGTCTACTTGTCCCAATCGTCGGTATTAGTATTCAGCTGAACCCAGTTCGTGGGTTCATGGGTAAATAATGTGCCGGCTACACGGTACTTGCACGGCCCCCCCTTTTTCGCTTACAAATTAAACGTTAAGCGAGTCATGCATACCCCGGCCACTCCACTAACCTGACGGACGATTTCAAGCAAAAGAAGTCTCTCTCTAAGCGGAGGCGATAAAGAGCACTCCCTAGATTTCGTCCTATAGATAGAACGCCAATATTCCGCCCTGTGTCCGAGTCTTTATTTGCTGCTGCGGTTGTATTTGTAATAGAATCGGGGTTGGATTGATCTCCCCAAACATATGACAGAGATTCATATTCTGGTACTGAGTTTGGAGGTGAGAAATTGCGGTGAACAAGCCGTCCTCTGAGACCTTCAGCCTCAAAACCATTGAGCATAGGTTCCAATTCCAGAAACCTGATATCGCTCGCCTGTAGAGGGGGATATGATATTTTTGGATATTCGGAATTTGAACTCATGATAAATACCTCGTTATTTAGCAGAATAGAATAGACAAACAAATTGTATGTCAGGCTTTCATGCTGAAGTTCTCCTTCCGGGTTACACAGCTCATGGAGTTTTCTAGATACTTCAGTTGGCTGTTTGTTGTCTCAACTACAGTAGTCACGACTCCACTACAAGCAATCTTCCTGAGAAGAATAGCACAGAGTTGTGTATATCGACTGTGTATAATAAATGTTTTGGGATTTTACCAACTATTATTGCTGGCTAATTTCATTGCTCAAATAAAATAAATAATTTGCTCGATTCCAAGACCTTAGCAGATCCGGGAAACTAAAATACTTGAAATATATGAGCTGAAGCGTCTATGTCTAGAATTTGATTTCCAGGTCCGAGTTCCAATCCATCACTAACAAATCATCTATTAGCATAAAGTATTAGAAAAATAGCCTCCCGCCTCTGTGTTTTCAAGGACTAGTCATTCTGACCACCGGCCCCAACCAAGTCTCATAATCTGCCTTTACTCCACTCGTTCCTCCAATCTTCAACACACTCAGTAGCCATCTGTAATCTCCCTTCCCAACTGAAATTTTCGCCCCATTATCCCCCGTAACAATCATATCTTTTCCATACGCTCCTAGACTTCTCGTCCATCCCTTCTGTTTTACCAGAGCACCGAAACTGTCGTAACCAAAAACTTTGCTGCCTGGTGTTACTTGACTTGGCAAATACTCTGTCCATGCTGAGACAGTGGAATTGGGAGCGTAGTAATTAGCGGTAATTTTCGTGTTCGCGGGAAGGACATCGATACGTGCTTCATTTATCCATTGATCGATCCCAATTGCGGAACCGAAACCATAAGTCGGATCAATCTCAAGATACCCGGTATCGACGGTTGAGGAGCCGGAAGCGTCGTAACCATATATCTGTGGGAGGATAGTACCGGTGTTTTGAATGAAGAGTGAAGGTGTATTGTATAGGGAGTAAGGAGGTCCGAGGTATGGAATGCTGTGTTGTTCATCTTGGGATGAAATTAGTATAAAGCCGCTGAAGACAGGAAGATTCTTTGGGTTGACGCTTGCTGGGGGTTGGATTGAGAGGGAGATTGTCCGTACTTCCCCAGGCGAGAGGGTTAAGGAGGAGACGGCAAAGGTCGCAGTGCCGTAGTTAGCGACTTGGCTGGAGGACATCCACTGTATGATATAATCACTGTACCCAGCACCTTTATGTGACAAAGTGTAGGCTTTGGGTTGACCAGATGTGTTTTTGATTGTTATGTTTGCAGTTCCATATTCGGTGCGGGAGACGTCTGAGACTTTAATTTGGCCTGGTGAGACAACACTCTTGGAAAATACGGCATTGTAGACGTTAATACCGCCAGCTCCTTGTTGAGCGGTGGTAGAGAGAATTTTGGTGTCGAAGATCCATGGTATTTGGGTGGCAGTGGTTTGCATGCGTTCTTTGATCTCGGTTATGCTAGCTTTGGGAAACTGCGATTTTATGAGCGCATAAGCTCCGGAGACGTAGGGAGTTGCCATTGATGTGCCCGATATGATAGCCCATCCCCCATTTTTCCCGAGTGGATATGTGGAGAGGATGTTACCACCTGGTGCTGATATCTGGGGCTTCAAATCATAATCGTGCCATGTTGGACCAAAGCTTGAATAGTAGTCGATATAACCACCATGGGGTTGAGGGACGCTCACGAAAGATTTACCTGCTTGGTGATTAGCTTCAATCTATTTTACAGGTTAGGACCCTACAGTCCTAAACCTACTTACTAGTGAACTTAAGTTGATATTTCTGGTATCCACCTGCAAGAATTAACGGTTAGCGATCTGCCTAACACTAGTCCATAAAGCAGGGGAGTGAGTAAATGTACCGGCAGCCTCATAATTAGCAGCAAAAGTCGCCCCATCCTTAGCCGCGAGATTCACAAATTGTGGCTGTCCTGTAAAATAACCAGGACTCGGCACACTATACTTCTTGCTATATAAATCCGCGACCTCAGCGTTAAATGCGAGAATGTACTTCGGTGCATATCTCGCACCGTTGTAGTTACCGACGTAACTAGTCACGCAGCCATTTTGCCCAAGAACCTGAAACGCAAATATGGTAGTATTGGGGTTCTGAACAGTGTTGATGGCCGTCTCCCAATCGTCGGAGTTGCAGCCATCATCCAGGATGTAGACATCAAGACCGGATGATACATCAACTGGGAAAACGGATGCGTATTGGAGGATTGAACCCTGGGAGTCTGTGGCCGAATAGACAAGTGGGAAATCTTTATTTGCGACTGAAGCTTGTTAGAAAACAATGATCGAGCTGGTTGAGAAACCTACTAGCACCAACAGCGATAGCACTCGGCTCAACACCCGGCCAAGCTGAAGTATATAAATTGTTGGCATTCTTATTTCCATTTGCTGAATTCGAAGCGGCGACAACTGTCCCTTGTCAGCCACTTTCTAGTAACCCAAGCTACACAGAGTATCGAACACTTACTAACAGCAATTCCAGCGTCAGTCAGCTTTTGGGTAACTTCCGCTAGTGGATCCTCATTCTGATTTGCATAAGGATTAGGACTTCCCACCGACAAACTCATGCTGACAATATCTACGCCGTCGGACTGAGCTTTCAACATGGAGGCTAGAATTGCATCGGATCCGCCTTTTGCATCACAACCAAAGGCTCGATACATGTAAAGCTTCGCTTCTGGGGCCACACCGGCGATGTTGAATTGGTCTGGAGCTGGCGTCATGCCGATGATACCAGCTACGTGGGTGCCATGACCTCCTCCGTAACAGATGGTTAGAGGATCAGGGCTATTGATAGATGCTCCATTGTCATCAGTGAAAGCCCAGCCTCCGGCAATCTTGAATCCTGGTCCAAAGCCGGCACCCAAGGATGGATGTCTGAGATTCAAACATCAGCTTCAGTCTTATAGAGGATATGTTGGAAAGTGTTAATCCTCCAAATTTAAAACGAAGGAATGGTTTACCTGTAGTCCACTCCAGTGTCAATAATTCCAATCTTGATTTCTTTTCCCTTGATCCCAAGTTTATGAAGCTTGTCCACGCCTCCCACTACCCCCCATTTGTTAGCAGCTAGTTCAGGAATTACTTGAACTCGGAGTTAATCAAAATAAGGCCATACTCTGCAAGGTTCCCGCAAGTTCACCGCCAACTGGCACAGGCTTGGATGGTAGTGGCCGCCCAAATGATTTCAAGGGATCAGCTGACGTGTTAAATATAATGGGAACTGTCGCCTTTAGGACTGGCGATACTCCCAAAACGCCTGGAATATCCCTAATCTGCGCTTCTATCTCCGCATCTGTTGCATCGCTACGGACCTAAAAGAAAAGTTAGTGGCTTTCGAGCTAGAAAACAATAGATTCTAGACTTGAAGCTAAGACGTCTGAGAAGACGACAAGCTGACTTACTTGAATAGATAGACCCAGGTAGGTGGCTGGACTGTTGAACTCATGACGAACAGTGTATTCCAAGGATGTGGCTCGTTTGTGGAATTCATGATGGGGTGAAAGTGAGCGACTGGAGAGACTTGATGATGGGGAGAGTTTGATTATGAACGCTTTATCGACTAGTATAGTGGCGTTAGTTGTTTCTTATAGCTTGAACGAGCTCATGCGGGCTCCTTAGCTCGCTCGAGCAGTGATGAATTCCGCGGGGCAGTTCATTTGTGCTTTGCTTTGAAGATTGACTCACTCGTTGCAGATACTACAGCCAGCAAACTCACAAGGCATATTCTGAAAAACATCACATAGAGAATGCCCATTGCTTGATTATGGACTGCCCTTAGAATTATGAAACGAATGTGTGGTACCTATGATTACTTATAGTTAGTACATGGCTAATTGTTGAAGATGTAGGGAATATAAGTCTTTTATGGCCAACCTCGACATACACTGGCGCGGTTGATCAATTGATGGAACACAAAAGCACCAACTGACTATTTTGAGCAACCGCGATAATGAGTGTTCCCGTATTTGCACAACCGCAAAGAGAGCGGAGATCCACCGAAGTGATTGTAACGCAATCACTGATAGAACAATGAACTTGGAGAGAGCTCTAGAAATACGAGTGCCAAGATCCGACAACAGTTTACAAAGTTGTCTAGCACAGCTTTTCAATTTCCAGATTTGTGAGTTTGGCTCAAAAAGGGCAATGGTGACAGAGAAGAAGCACTAAATCACTAGAGTATAAATGCGACTGTTGTCGGGGAGCTGGCTTGATGTAGTTTAAGTTGCGGACGAGAAAACAGGCGATGGAACTTAAGAAAAGAGGCAGTAGATGCATGTAAGTCACAATGCAGGATCTAGTTATCTGCGAGTATACAAATAGAAATACGAGCGGTGACCGACTAATGGGGAAAGCAACTACGAATGATATCAAAACGCGAGTGAAGGAAAGAATAGAAGGAGGGAACAGCCAAGTGGAGACTATCTGTGTCACCAACAAACACACTGGCCTTTCACACCAATAATGTCCTTACTGAGCCAAAAGCAAATCAATAAGATGAAGAGGGATTACCAAAATTTTAGCACAACCTAGTGGTTGCTTCATATCGAGAGCAGTCGAAATGGTCAGACGAAGCAAAAGCTGACCTAATGCTCACACACATTACCTCCAACCCAACAGACCCACCACAACACTAGAAACCCGTTGAAAAAGCATGGAGAGACTTCATAGGGTGAAAAAAGCATTGATGGCGTTGAATGAGTTATCATTGGATAACGCATCCCAAGTACCGCGCAAAATCTAATATAAACCCCCGAAAAGAGAAGGTCGTAGCCGTTTCTCGCTGCAACCATATTGATGGCTCATATCTGGACCTGATGCTGCAATCACTGATAAAGCTAGGCTGGGGGACTTCGGAATTTTAATTTATTCGGCCAACTCGGATGCATGTGAGTATTTTTGGTCGCATTAGACATCGTGGGAAATGCCCGTTACCGGGACCACAATCCAGATTCTTGAAGAACTTCGTCTCGAGGGATTGTATAATTTGCGTAGTAGCACTACTTGTAGCAGGCATGAAATGTCGTCGTCGGTTCCATAATCAGATACACGAGGTGAAGCTGATATGCAAAGAGCTCGTAATGGGGTTTAACGGGATGGGATAGTTTGAACCCTTGTTGCAGGTCACACGTTGCTTGGCCGTAAGCCCAATTCAGAAGGCCATTAAGAGAGGAAAACCTGATACAGGAATTCTGAGTAATGGCCTACATGGAGGGGTTAATGATAGTAATATTGAGTGATGGAGGATCAGAAAGTCGATAGATTGTGGGAGATGATTGTGAGAAGGAGTGAGTGAGTATCGATGTTGATTTTGAGCTTCATAAGTGTTGACATGGTGACACGTGATTTCATATTCTTGTCTACAGAGTCAAATCAAAGGGCGAGGATTGTAGGACAGTTGAAATAAAAGAGTCAATAGACAGAGGCTAGTATTCGGTGTCATAACTTATAAGCCGAATCTCTTAAAATAAAGTCTTTGTCACAAGTAACCTGGCGGACAGCGGCTACCCTATAGTCGGTTACAACGTTGTACTGCGTGGAAAGGTCTACCTTACCTAGTCAACAATCGGTTAACGCTGTTTTTGGTATACTAGCATGTCCGATTTAAACTTTCAACGGGATCCTGCTCTTAACTAACACTGCAGCCTCTTTCTCTTGTATTTCATGTAGATCGCTAGGAGCCAAATCTTCTTAGGATTGGATATGACATACTGCGAAGATCACATATGGGAGATGGAATTCTCGCTTCTAGAGGCTCTAGAGGAGAATCACAGGCTAATATCAACGGTTAGTCCTCTGGATCCAGAGCCAGGGAGTTGGGAGCATGCCCATTTGGCACTACCCGAGCTGCATATCGTGAGTACCCGTCTTATTCGAGCCAAGAGTTATCCATACGTAATGGTTGAGAGTTCCTGAATATGACTCTGTTATATTAAATTGATTGCGATGTGCAACAGAAGGCGTCATTTGAGTGGTATGCGTTCTCTTACTGGTGTCTGGGCGTGGTTTGGGCAAGTGTATTGTTTAGGACAGGACAGGAGTCTGACGGAGAGAATGCTTTACTTCCTAACCAGTGCTCTCGAGCTAATGACTACAAGTTTCTTTCCTAATTGCGACAGGCTTCTCAGCGAGTCATTTCAGCGAGTGATTTATACAGAATGCCAGATGCATAGAGTGATGATGTTGACTATTATATTGTAATATCAGCCGTCACCTCTTCTTCTTCTCGTTTGTGCTCGTCTTTCTAGCAGATGCAGTTTTCCTCTCTTCTAGCCTCTTTGTTTCCCATTTCTCCCATCCAGCTTGACAAAGATCTTCCTCCACGACCAGATCTCTCATTCTAAACAACCTGAGGATGGGTTGCTCTAACGCCCATTCCAACAGTCCTATCTGTCTAACAGCGACCACAGCCAGAAACCAACCCACCGCAATAACACTCCCCGCAAGCAATCCTACAGCGACCTGTTTCGGCGTGTGATAGCTCAAATAGATCCGACTCCACGCTACCGTCCCTGCAGCGACCAGCGCCAACCCGCTCAGGAATATTCTTGACCCCAAGCTCAACGGAGTATGACTCTCGCTCTTCCCCTTTGGCCTATGTCTTCCTAGCAGGAAAAGCCCCAGGCTCACACTAAAGAACGCCACGAACTGCGCATGCGAACTCGGCATTCCATACCCCTTTCCATGCATCACTTTCGGACGTTCTTCTTTCAGAAGGCGTTTGAGGGCGAAGTTGAGAGCTTCGCAGAGCATTTGACCGGTAAAGAGGAGAAGAATCTCGACTTCCCGCGTGGACCAGATGAGGGTTGCGTAGACGACGCAGAGACCTTGGGGTACGAGAGCAAGGAATGCACAGAAGTAGGAGATGGGATCGTCGGGGTTGTAATGGACGTGGGTGAGGGAAAGGGAGGCCAATGCTGTATCGGCCATGTTTGGAGTATGCTCGCCTGTCGAATATTAGCAAGTGATATATGGAGAATTGGCCGTTGGTGAAGAATAGAGGAGCTGGGGAATGTTAAAGAATGGTCAAATAACCTTACCGTGCGAGACTCCGCCAAGATGGAGCTTCCACTGAGCTTAGGATTGTAGCTACAGCTTATGCGCGGTCCTGAAGAAAAAGAGGAATGTTGATAATTTTTCCAGACACGCAGAACGTAAAACCTATAACTGTTTTGCGAGCTGGTTGGAGAGTGATGTCTATATCTCTTGTATTTGGTGTGCGATGTTGGACCTTGACCTTTCATTACCTAAAGCTGTGATAATGCGACCCCGCTTCTACTTATAACTGCACTCCCACTGACACCGAATCCGAAAGTCCCAATCGTATTATTTCCATTTCTCTTCCATATGACTCTTTCGCCACATTTTTATGACCTCCATGCCGAGCACCTCTTCTCTAAATTTGTTTCCGACACATCTCTGAATGTGTCTTCTTCAAATCTCCCTTATGCCCGCCAATTCTCGTTCTGAAGCAGAAGTCGTGCCCCTCTCACGAATCGATCGGTGACATTCTGCGAAGGAAGCGCCGTGAACTTCACTTCTCATTCTCAAAAACCTCTACCATACCATTCCAGTATAAAGGATCTGAATTTATAAGATCTGAAACGTTTGCGAGCGTACCGAAACCCCAGCCATCCGCGAACAAGAATCTGTTGAGCCTTATCTCTTCAGGAAACGAATCTAGGGAAACACGATATGGCGGAGGACGATCCTAGAGAAGTGGAATTGGAATGTATATCTGCTATATTTCCAGAACTCATATTGGGGACGGAGCCCTTCACTGCATCCCTTGAGATACCAGTTCACCCAGCGATTCCTGTCAAGGTCTTGTTCCCAGTATCTGCTGAACTCGCCCCTTTACCTACTCCACCATGCTCAGAAACCAGCGAGGAAGTTAGACAGGCAAACCAGGAAGTCAATCTCGAATCTCACAATCTCAACTATCTACCAAGTCTCCATTTACATTTAGTTCTACCCAATGGTTACCCCGCTGAATGTCCTCCAAAGTTTCGTCTCTTCACTTCTCCGGAATGGCTTTCGGAGGAGCAACTAGAAAATCTACAAGTGAAGGGGGCTCAGATATGGGAGGAGAATGGGCGTACAGAAATGGTCTTTGATTACATTGATTTTCTGCAACAAGCTGCTGAAAATGCGTTTGGCTGCGGAGAGGGAAAGGATTTTGAAGTTCCCCAGGAGTACAAAATAACCCTTCTAGACTATGATATCAAGGCCACCCAAGCAGCATTTGAGAAGGAGACTTTCGACTGCGGGGTATGCCTTGACCCCAAAAAAGGCACTGTCTGTCACAAGATGATTGACTGCGGTCATGTCTTTTGCGTTGAATGTTTGCAGGATTATTACAATAATGCGATCAAGGAGGGTGACCTTATCTCAGTTCGATGCATGGCTCCAAACTGCGCGAAGGAGCGAGAGGCACAGACTCCAACAAAGAAGGGTCGAAAGACGAAAACTCAACTAAGCCCAAGCGAATTACTGCAGATCCCCCTAGAAAATGAGGTGGTTACTCGATACGTCACAATGAAACATAAGGCAGATTTAGAGTCAGACAAGAACACAATCTACTGTCCTCGGAAGTGGTGCCAGGGTGCTGCAAGATCAAAAAAGCATCGCAAGCCAGAGGGCTTTGAGGTGGTTGAGTCAGACGATGAATCTGATACGGAGGAGACCAAGTGGAAAGTGAGGGGTTTCAAAGCTGGTGAGGACCTCTTGTCTGTTTGTGAAGATTGCTCCTTTGCATTCTGTTCTAGATGTTATCAAGGGTGGCACGGCGAGTTCAAATCATGCGGCCCTAGGATGCCAGATGGTGAACCTACGGCGGAAGAGAAAGCCTCATTGGAGTATCTGAAGCTTCATACTACCCCTTGTCCCACATGTGCAGCTCCAGCACAGAAAACTCATGGATGCAATCACATGATTTGCTTTAAGTGCAACTCACATTTCTGTTATTTGTGTTCTTCCTGGTTAGCGCCTTCGAATCCCTACCGGCACTATAACGACGAGTATAAACCATGCTTTCAACGCCTTTGGGAATTGGAAGGTGGTGATGGAGATGATGTGGGCATCGGCTTCTTCGGTGGTGGTCCAGATTATTTAGGAAATCAAGATGGAAATGAAGGCCAAGATGTCAACGTGGGTGATGAAAATAACGCTGACCAAGCTGCGCAAGATCCTGCTCAGCCTATACAACTCGCTCCAGAAATCCACAATCAGCCCGAAATCGAAGAGCCAGATGACGCGGCAATTCAAGAATTGGAAGCTCCCCGTCCACCACTAGAGCGTGAAGGTCCGCTCGTTCTCCGTATCAATCCAGCGCTTCGCCCAGCTGTGCCTGCCGCACCAGATGCGCCTCAACGGCCAGGTCATGTAAATGCAGCTCCACCTGCACAGCATAACAGACGGGCTGGTCAGGCCATTATTCGAAGAGGGAGAGCAAACAATGAGGCAATAGCCGAAGCGCAAGACGCGGCGAATGTAGCCTGGGTCAGAATGTTTGTCCAAATGGCTTTGAATGACGAAGAAGATTTATTGGACAGCGACGACGAGGGTGATGATCAGGGACAATGGGAAATACCTG
>Ga0247734_1002988_pt1 | contig 10368 bp, 6 predicted proteins | sample UWRJL103311B2_FD_180933 | JGI IMG/M metagenome (GOLD analysis project Ga0247734, IMG submission 180933) | Plant litter microbial communities from Arlington Agricultural Research Station in Wisconsin, United States - UWRJ-L103-311B-2 | ecosystem: Environmental > Terrestrial > Plant litter >... | reverse complement strand
AGATGTGGGTGGAACGGGAAACTTTGCTGGTCAAAGCTGGTTCAGCCATGGAAATAATAATATGAGCGGCTACTCCTGGGCTAATGCAGCTTTAACCACCAATAGTATTGAGATCGTTAATAACAATGCGATGGTTAGTAATTCATCTCCAACACTTGCATTCCATCGGTATGGAAGTGGTGGCCCTCAGTTCAGGCTTTCTGCCGATGGCTCTAATGTGCTTTACCTTGAAAGTTCAGGAGTAAATTCTGCACGAAGCCCTGTTGCTTATGGCGGAGGGCCAAATTCCTATTTTTCAAGATTACATGTTGATGGGTCATTAACAATGACTGGGAATGTTGGAATTGGAATCAACAATCCGGCGGAAAGACTCGCGGTGAACGGCATCATTCGATCAAAGGAGGTTAAGGTAGAAGCGAGCGGCTGGCCGGATTACGTGTTTGCCAAATCTTACAGCCTACCGTCTCTGCAGGAGGTAAAAGCCTATATCGATCAAAACCATCACCTCCCGGAAATTCCTTCGGAAAAAGAAATCACTGAGAAGGGACTTAGCCTGGGAGAGATGAACATGCTGTTGATGAAGAAAGTGGAAGAGTTGACACTTTACCTGATTGAAAAGGACAAAAGAGAGCATCAACAACAGCAGGAAATTAACCAGCTCAAAGGACAAGTAGGAGTTTTAATTGGCAGGCTAAATTAAGCATTAAGCTTACTACTAATAAATCATTGGATTACCCTTTCAATAATCAATTTATGCAAACAAAAATTAATAGTTCTGATCAGCAACTCAGACGATCAGCTTATTTTAAATCATTGTTATCCGGACCTCTGTTTGCGGTCATGCTTTTGTTATGCCTGGCCGCCAATCACTGCATAGGCCAGACAGGATCTGGTATTTTATCACAGCACCGGGTAGATTTCCTTGCGCCACAGGTGGCTGATTTTGTAAAATACGGGAATGTCCCGGTGTCCTATTATACCGGGCAAACAGGTTATTCAATTCCTTTATTTGAGATCAAAACCAAAGGATTTTCCATTCCTGTTACTTTGAATTACAATTCTTCGGGTTTTAAACCCACCAGTCAAACTGGCCCTACCGGAATGAACTGGTTTTTGGCCGCTGAAGGATTAATTTCGAGAAAGATCAATGGTGAGCCGGATGAAAGGACGGCCAATTGTACTGATATACATCCTTTGGGATATCACTTAGGTACAAAGAATAATAGCTCCAGCATTGAAAGTTCGATATGGAATTTTACTGCCCCTTATACATTTGGATGTGGATATTATTATATGGGCTATGAATACCAGCAGGATGAGTTTTCATTCAACTGTTTAGGGCATAAGGGCAAATTCTATATCACTTATGGCGGTAATGTAAGGGTGGTCGCTAATGAAGATGTTAAGGTTGACCTTACTAATTTTGCGCAGCAATCCTATAGTAACCAGGTTCCCGTTTCTTCTACAATCGTACTCACCACTTCTGACGGATACAAATTTACTTTTGGCGGAGCGGTGGCGAACCTGGATTACTCCTTCCAAATGCCCCTGCCTAACAGTCTCGATCAGAACAGCGTCATCACAGCATGGCATATGACTAAAGTTGTATCCCCTGAGGGTAATGAAATACGGTATGTCTACAAATCTTTTGATCCTTTTATCAATAACTCCGGGACAGTAAATGACCCTAACTTTTATGTGTTAAATAAATTTTACAACTCTGAGTCTTCAGCGTTTTACTCCCATGCTGCGGATCCGTCTTTTTTGGCGACTAAGATTACTGAACAACGGAGTTTGAGCAGGCATCTCACCGAGTCGTATAGCCTGACAAAGGCAGCATACCTGGACAGAATAGAATCAGATGATTTTGCGCTTTCTTTTTACTATAGCCAGAAAGCCAATAAATTCTACCGTACCAACACCGGTTTTGCCGATGCATCTCCGTACCATAAATATGGGTTTCAACTGGATAGAATTAGCCTGGTAGAGTTGAAAGGAACTCTATGGAATCAGCTAAAAGAAGTAAACTTCAATTATTCTGATCTTGGCAGTAGTAATCGCAGCCGGCACTTTCTCACTAGTCTCACAGAATCAGGGAAGGGAACGTATAGTTTTAATTATTACAGAACAAACGAAATTCCAAGTTCCTATACCCATTCAATAGACCATTGGGGTTTCTGGAAAGGCGGTTATGATGAAAATACCGGAATGATTCCTGATGTATCACAGGATGCAAATGGCAACCAGATCATTGGATCTTCCCTGCGTGACGCAGATTCCACGTATTGTAATATAGGGCTGCTACAGAAAGTCACCTATCCCACGGGAGGAACAACATCTTTCGTGTATGAGCCCCATAAATATTCCAGACGCCTGGAGCGCCGATCTGATCAGGCATTTTTACCCGGGGTGTATACAGAAAGCGGAGTTGCAGGAGGTGCCAGGATAAAGAGCATTAAAGATTCTGCCTCATCAGGTACAGTTTCCATCAGGACATTTAAATATAATAAAGATCATTTGAGTGGCGGAACCACATCAAGCGGCTTGTTACTGGAATGGCCGCGCTATATTTATTACTGGAGAAACGAGCTTCCAAGCCCGGCCGCCCAGGAATATATTTTACGAATAAGGGGAAACAGCTTTAATTCCAATTACAATACGCAGGAAAATTATATCAGTTATGCTGAAGTTACAGAGGAGACCTCTGGAAATGGCTTTAAGGTGATGAAGTTTAATAATTACGATTCGAACCCAGATTATCCCGATGATTCCAGGAAAGACTTTAACCCCGGATATACAACCTATGTAGATAATAAAAACCTTTACACCAATTATGTGGGTCTTACCTTTAACGATCGTTCACAAGAGCGGGGCCAGCAAATTTTTGAAGGTTATTACGATCAGAATAAGACGCTGGTCAAGTCTGTTACCACGGCATACCCTTCATTTGATGCCGGAATGGAAAACATTGTTTCTACATTGAACACTGGTTGGACTGTGCAGGCGTTTAAAATCTATACCAGACCTTACAGGCCAGTATCCACCAGTTTTTTTACATTAGGATCACCATCGGTCACGGAAACAAAAAGTTTCACTTATGACAGTAACTACCGTAATCTACGGTCTGAAAGTTTAGCGAGAAGTGACGGGAAAACAAGTACCAGGGTCATTACTTATCCCAATGACTACGCTTCAGGAACCACCTTTATTGATGACATGAAAACTGCGGGCCTCAATAGCTTGCCTGTTGAGGAGGTCAATTACCAAAGCGATGGCACAAGCACCAGTATTTTATCAGGGCAGGTTACCCAGTATTACACAGGAGGAAAGGGCAGGCCTGAATTGGTTTATCAACTTCAAACCAATGCACCAGTTCCGCTTTCCGGATTTAAGTTTTCCAGCCGGTCAGCCGGGACTTTACCGCCCTCTGGTTCCCCGGCCGTCTACAGTCCGGATGGCAGATATCAGCCCACAATGAATTTTACCCGCTACGATAGTTTTGGTAATCTTTTGGAAACGATCCCTTCATTTTACTGGAAAGGCGTGCCTAGGAGTTACCGATGGGGGTATAATGGGCAATATCCCGTAGCGGAAATAAAAAACTCAAAGTCAAATGATGTGTACACGCAGGATTTTGAGGATTTGTTTGCGGTAGATTACGATGCCAGTTCCGGCATAGACCCTACAAGAAAACACACGGGGATCTATTCAAATTTAATCAATAATGCATCACCCTCTGAAAAGGTAAGCTACAGCTCTCAATACCTGAATATTAATTCTGGTACAGCAAGAATGTTTACATACTCCGGATGGGTATACAGTACCGGACCGAGTACGCAGTTATTTCTATTTATGTTCCGTGCCGGCGATAATGGCAATGCCACTTATGTAGACAACGTAGATAATTATGAAACGGGGAAATGGGTGTACGTGAGGAAAAACGTGGTAGTTCCTGCAGACGTCATTTCCATGAGATTGCGATTGGACAACAATTCGGCAGGTAGTGTCTGGTTTGATGACCTGGCCATCCGTCCGGCTGACGCCCAGTTGAACACTTATACCTATAACCCTTTTGTGGGAATTACCAGCAAGATTGAGGGCAACGGACAAACTACTTATTATGAGTATGACCAGTTTCAGCGGCTTAAAAATGTAAAAGATCAGAATGGGCTGGTCAAAAAGTATTTCGAGTACCATTATAAACACTAACGCGCTCATGAAAAGATATTTGAAAAAATACAGTCCAGGGATCGGATTCCTGGTGCTGTTGATCCTCGCACTGGCATCTATGCCTAATATTGCCGGTGCACAGGTTGTAGAGCTTTCAACGCCGGTGACCGGAGAGTTCTCCTCCAATGAAAGTATCCGGCTATTGCCTGGTTTTCAAACCACAGGCCCTTTCCATGCATTTATTACCGGTAACTTAAACCTCGCTCTCATCTCATCGCCAAGCGCTGATCAAAATTATGTCCGGACCAGGACGGTGAAACAGGCCGGTGCTGAAAGCATCTCTTCCCCAACTGTCAACCAGATCAGTGAAGTGGTGAATTACTATGACGGGCTGGGAAGGCCCTTACAAATCATTCAAACGATGGGCAGTCCCCGGGGCAACGATATTGTTCAACCATTTGTATATGATGCTTTCGGACGGCAGCAGATACAGCATTTACCTTATGCGGAAACCACAGGAGGAGCTTCTTTTAAGGTCAGTGCCTTAAGTAACCAGGCAGCTTATTATAGCGCGATGAGTTCGGATGCGAATGTCGTAAAAACTACTGCTCCTTACAGCCAGAGCGTATTTGAAGCTTCGCCGCTGAACAGGGTGTTAGAACAAGGAGCCCCCGGTACTGTATGGCAACCAGCGGGTTCGCGGACTACAGTTAGCGGAAGAACGCTCAGCTTCGGTTATACCTCCAACGATGCATCCGCCTTACCGGGGTCATCAGGATATGGGGTAAGGTTGTGGACTGCTCAGCCTGTGTCAGGGTCAGACCATAAAAGAACCCTGACCAACAGTGGATACTATACTGCAGGCCAACTATATCTGAAGATTTCAAGAGATGAAAACTGGACGAGTGCTGATGGAAAAGCAGGTACCGTAGAAGAGTATACTGATAAGAGCGGACGGCTGGTGTTGAAACGCACTTTTAATTCGGGCTCCAGTGTGTATTCTACCTACTACGTTTATGATGATATGGGCAACCTGAGTTACGTGCTCCCTCCGGGGGCTGCCCCTGATGGAGCGAGTATCAGTCAGTCTGTCCTTGACCAGTTCTGTTACCAGTACCGCTATGATGGAAAGCAGCGGTTGATTGAAAAAAGAATCCCAGGGACAGATGGTTGGACAACGCTTGTGTATAATCTGTTAGATCAGGTGGTATTTACCCAGGATACTTTGCAGCGGCTTCGCTTGCAGACCAGTTTTACCAAATATGACGGATTGGGAAGGGTGATTATGACCGGTATCGGGCTTAATTCAACTGATTCCAGGGCTGTCACCCAGAACGGGGTAACGAATTGGCCATCAAACTGGGAACGCAGGGACAATACGGGGTTCCATGGATACAGCAATACCAGCGTGCCTTCAGGTGTTGCAAATATGGATGTAGAGACGGTAAACTATTATGACAATTATGATATTGTTGGGTTGCCGGCCAATGAATCTGCGAGCTTTTCCAATAAAACACAGGGGCTGTTAACAGCAACTAAGGTTAAGGTGCTGGGAACAGGTAATTACCTTTGGACAATCAATTATTATGATGAGGAAGGCAGAATAGCCAAACAGTATAAACAACACTACCAAACCGGTGCAATTAACGCAGCAAACTACGATGAGATCACCAACACCTACAATTTTGAAGGAGAGCTAACGGCAAGTACACGAATCCACCATCATGTAACCGGTGGCGCAACTATGATTGTGAACAGGTATGAATATGACCAGGTGGGCAGGAAACTGAGGAGTTATGAGAAGATCAATGGCGATGCAGAGGTATTGATCAGCGAAAACAGGTACAATGAAATTGGACAGCTGAGATCTAAAACGCTGCAGGATGGAATTCAAAATACTTATTACAGCTATAACGAGCGGGGATGGCTAAAGGGAAGCAGTTCTGCACAATTCAGTTTTCAACTTACCTACCAGGATGGTACAGTTCCACAGTATAATGGTAATATCTCCGGGCAGTTATGGGGATCAGGCAGTTCACTGGGCAGCAATTTCAGCTACGGGTATGATAAGCTAAACCGCCTGACCAGTGGTGTTGGTACCGGCATGAGTGAGATACTGAATTACGACCTAATGGGCAACATTCTGAGTTTAAACCGTAACGGAGCAGCCCGTACTTACGCTTATTTAGGGAACCGTTTAAGCAGTACAAATGGGGCGGCGGGGCTGTGGACTAACCAGTATGATGCAAATGGAAATATGATTTTCGACGGGCGTCTTGGACGGGCTGTCACCTACAATACGCTAAATCTTCCTTCGTCGGTTGCGGGAATAAGCCTTTCTTATACTTATGATGCTGCAGGTAATAAACTTAAAAAATCCAGTAGTGGTAATGTAACAGATTATATTGATGGAATTCAATATACTAACGGAGCAATCGAGCTGATCCAGACAGAAACTGGTGTAGCAAGGAGAAATGGAGCAAGTTACAGCTACGAACATAACTTGACCGACCACCTGGGAAATGTAAGATATACCTTCTATAGAAATCCGGTAAGCGGACAGGCGGAGCGCTTACAGAGCGATGATTATTATCCGTTTGGTTTAAGGAAATCTTCAGGAAGTCCTGTATCTTTAAATAATAAATACCTTTACAATGGAAAGGAGTTGCAGGAAGAACTAACTCAGTATGACTTTTCTACTCGTTTTTATGATCCGGTAATTGGGCGTTTCACAACGATAGATCCGCTGGCTGAGGATTTCGATAATATGTCGCCTTATAACTATGGATTGAACAATCCGATTAGATTTATTGATCCGGACGGTATGTCTGCCAGAGATGCAGACGTGAATTACCTTGCAGATCAAGACCCTAAGCCTAAACCGAAGCCGACAGTAATGTTGCCGGAAGTCAACATTAGTGCGCCAAGATTACTGGGTACTGCCGCTACAATTTTTTCAGGTGTGGCATTCAGAACCGGTGCACAGTGGGGATATTTTGGTGCAGATCCGGAGCCAGTTACAAAGGCTTTACTTGGAATTGGAACTGCAATTTATACGGGATATGTTATAGCGGATGAAATAAGTAAGTATAATAAGCAAAAGGATAAATCCGAAGGGATAGTAAAATACACACCTCCGCCTAAAAATCTAAAAGGCTTTCCTGGGGCTAAAAGAGTACCGAACAAAGGTAGGGCTAGATGGAAAGATTCCGATGGCAGAACTTTAGAATGGGACTCTCAGCATGGAGATGTAGAGGTATATGATAGGCAGGGAAGGCATCAGGGAAGCGCAGATCCTGAGACGGGTCGAATGACAAAGAATCCAGTACCTGGTCGAACAACAAGGAAATAATAATATGAAAATAGAAAGAATAATTAGCTGGTTTGATTTAAATACAGAAGAGCTGTTGGGAGAGAGAAATATAGATAATGTTCCCTTGGAGGTATTAAAGCAAATCTTTAAACCGGAAGAGGAAGATCCTTTAATGTATAATCCTTATACAATCAACATTGAAGAGGCTGCTCAATTGGAAAAGTTAATAGATATTGAGTTTGACTTAAAGCGCTTTTTTTATCAAGTGGATTGCTTTCAGGTGTAATATAAACTCAACAAAGCCTGGTTCAAATGAGCCAGGCTTTGTTGTTATTGTCCGTAGGCCTTTCTGGTACTTGCGTCTCTTAGGAAGGCGTCAATAACAGCCAGTAACTGTGTTTTATCATCCTCCTGCAGCTCTTCGATCTGCTGCATCCTTTTGACGATCTTTTTGTCAAAAGAGGCGTTGGCTCCCTCGCCGCTTAAATAATCCAGGGTCACTTCAAAAGTATTGGCAATCTTTTTTGCCACCTCGATAGAAGGAATTGCTTCTTCACGTTCGTACTTGCCGATCATAACTCTTGAAATGCCGCTTTTAGCAGCAAGGTCACTTTGTGACCAGCCTTTCTGATCTCTTAAATCTGATATGATCTTACCTGTATTCATCCCTTAAAAGACACTTTTATGTGTAAAACGTATGCCTTTGACAAAAATAAGGTAAATAAAAGGGATAATAAAATCTAATAATACTTGATGTATTGTTGCTTATCGGTTATATTTGTATCTAATAGTTACGTAAATACTTTTTTCATGAATACTAAAAGCAATAAAAACGTAAGATCAATTACATTATGCCGCAAATATAATGGCAACACGCGTGTTCCCGATCTCCGGTTATCGGGTATATGGCTGGAAAAGCTGGGCTTTGATATCGGCAGGACGATAGAGATCACCCCAAGGAAAGGGGGGCTGATCATTAAAGCAGGGGAAATTAAGTACAAAAATGCTGAACGGTGATACCCCTGACCTGTCAGATGATGATCTCCCCCCGCACCACCTTTAGGGCTAAAAAACCCAGCCATCCCGGAACGGGCTTCTCCCTGTGTTTTTCAGCCCTTCCGCTCTGCCCATGCTGCCGGTGAAGAACCGGCCCCATGCTATATAACATAATACGCATTATTGTCACAGCAGGTTATCCATGAAAAAGGGTTGTCCAAGGCTGTGATAATAATAGTATTATGTTAAATAGCCGCTCGGCTTGCCCCGGCCGGCGCTCCGCCGTCTCCTTTCCTTTCGAGGCTATCTTTGCTGCAACTGATGAGCTGCCGAATCAGCAGTAACTTCCATAGATCCGCAACCAGTCATCAGAAAAAATAAATTATAGGGCTAAGTTTGGAGAAAAAAATCAAAGGTATATCTTTGAGTAACAACGTTCTTTATAGCACCTAAAAAGTGCAGTTAGCAAATCCTGAAAACAGTGGGAAAGTTGCATAAGGCAGTACGAATACGGGGCAAGGTTCTATGATCCGGTAATATGCCGTTTCAGTACCATAGACCCGCTTTCTGAGAAGATGAGAAGGTTTTCTCCATATGTTTATGCAAATAATAATCCAATTCGGTTATTGATCCGGATGGTATGGAGGCAACAAACTGGTACAAACCTAATCTGGGGCAAATTTGTTCAATGGTTTTAAGGTAGTACTGTTCGCGATGGCTATGATAACATTGGTACTTCTGCTAAAATTGAAACAAAAGGAGTGCCTAATAGCAGTGTAAGTTTAAATTCCGATGGTTCTGCAACAAATGATCAGAGAGGAGAAGCTAATACATCATCAGTAAGTGGTCTGACTTCGATTGTCACTAAAATACATAGTGAATCCGATCTAGGTCCATCAACTGTAGGTCAAAATTATTTTGGAGGTACGTTTTCATGAGGGAACAACCCACGCGATTTTTGAGGTAGAGAAACCTTTAATATACGCCAGAAAAGCCATTTGATCCTGCTGCTATAGGGCATGATAGAAGATTTGATAATCTTGGTGCCGCTGGCGCTGCCTCATTGTTTACTGATACTAGAACAATTGGAGCAGATTGGTTATTTGTTGCTCAGGAATTTAAAGTCTTCTTAAGAAATGATATTAGTAATGATGATAGGACTAAAGCATATATGATTGGAACAGGATTGGGTTTTGCATCTTCTTGGAAAACCGTCTAGCTTAAATAATCCTGCGGTAGGGTTATCATCTATATTATTGTGGTTTCAAATTGATAATAAAGGAGTAACAAATAATCCGTCTAAATAATTTTAATATGAATGTGATAAAAAAAATAGGATTAGTAATTCTGATTGCTTTTGTTGGATATGGCATTTATAAATTGACAGAATTCTACTCCCCTGGAAGTTATCCGAATGCAGAAACATATGGCCTTGATATCGGTGAAAAGGAACTATTAATAGCGGTATATAAATTTAAAGCTCAACATCCGGAATATGCTCCTCCTAAAACTTTTGGTTTGAAAGAAGGAAGGATGAGTAATAATGATCATTGGTATAGTTTTTATTTCTATTATCCTAAAAGTAATGAGATTATTCATGTTTGGACAAGACCAAAAGGCTTTATGGGAGCCACTAAACTTGGTTTCGTAGGAATAAATGAAGGTGATCAATTGGGAAATTGGAAAAATATAAATAAAGATTTTTCCCCATCAGAAAACTTAAGGCAAAAGGAAAAATTTGAAAATTTAATTCTGAATCCAATTAAAAAAACAGTAGCCGACAACGATGAATAGGAATTTTGTAATTACAAGTTTACGATTATGGAGCAAGATTCTATGATCCGGTGATTGGGAGGTGGACGAGTGTTGATCCGCTTGCTGAGGAATTT
>Ga0247734_1002987_pt1 | contig 10371 bp, 9 predicted proteins | sample UWRJL103311B2_FD_180933 | JGI IMG/M metagenome (GOLD analysis project Ga0247734, IMG submission 180933) | Plant litter microbial communities from Arlington Agricultural Research Station in Wisconsin, United States - UWRJ-L103-311B-2 | ecosystem: Environmental > Terrestrial > Plant litter >... | reverse complement strand
CTCCTTCCATCTGGAGCTCGATCAGACGGTTGAGCTCGAGGGCGTACTCCATCGGCAGCTCGCGCGCGATCGGCTCGACGAATCCACGGACGATCATCGCCATGGCCTCGTCCTCCTCCATGCCGCGGGACATGAAGTAGAAGAGCTGGTCGTCGCTGAGCTTGGAGACGGTCGCCTCGTGGCCCAGGGTCACGTCGTCCTCGCGGACGTCGACGTACGGGTACGTGTCGGAGCGGCTGATCTGGTCGACCAGCAGCGCATCGCACTTGACCGTGCTGGCCGAGCCCTCGGCGCCCTCGAGCACCTGCAGGAGGCCGCGGTAGGACGTGCGTCCGCCGCCACGGGCGACCGACTTGCTGAGGATCGAGCTGGACGTGTTGGGCGCCGCGTGGACCATCTTGGCTCCGGCGTCCTGGTGCTGTCCCTCGCCGGCGAAGGCGATCGACAGCGTCTCGCCGCGGGCGTGCTCGCCCATCAGGTACACCGCGGGGTACTTCATGGTGACCTTCGAGCCGATGTTGCCGTCGACCCACTCCATCGTGGCGCCCTCCTCGCAGACGGCGCGCTTCGTGACGAGGTTGTAGACGTTGTTCGACCAGTTCTGGATCGTCGTGTAGCGGACGCGGGCGCCCTTCTTCACGACGATCTCGACGACGGCCGAGTGCAGCGAGTCCGAGGAGTAGATCGGCGCGGTGCAGCCCTCGACGTAGTGCACGTACGAGTCCTCGTCGGCGATGATCAGCGTGCGCTCGAACTGGCCCATGTTCTCGGTGTTGATGCGGAAGTAGGCCTGCAGCGGGATGTCCACGTGGACGCCCTTGGGCACGTAGATGAACGAGCCGCCGGACCACACGGCCGAGTTGAGCGCGGAGAACTTGTTGTCGCCGACCGGGATGATCGTGGCGAAGTACTCCTTGAACAGCTCGGGGTGCTCCTTGAGCGCCGTGTCGGTGTCGAGGAACAGGACGCCCTGCTCCTCCAGGTCCTCACGGATCGAGTGGTAGACGACCTCGGACTCGTACTGCGCCGCGACACCGGAGACGAGGCGCTGCTTCTCGGCCTCGGGGATGCCGAGCCGGTCGTACGTGTTCTTGATGTCGTCCGGCAGGTCGTCCCACGTGGCGGCCTGCTTCTCGGTGGACCGCACGAAGTACTTGATGTTGTCGAAGTCGATGCCGCCGAGGTCGGAGCCCCAGGTCGGCATGGGCTTGCGATCGAAGAGCTTCAGGCCCTTGAGGCGCAGGTCGAGCATCCACTCGGGCTCGCTCTTGAGCGCCGAGATGTTGCGGACGACGGCCTCGCTGAGGCCGCGCTGGACGTTCGCGCCGGCGTCGTCGCTGTCGGACCAGCCGAACTCGTAGCGGCCGACGTCCTTGAGCCCTGGATTGGCCTCTTCGATGGCGTTGGGCACGGCCTGGGTTGGTGCAGCGGTCTCTGACGTGGACGTCATGAGGGCAACCTCTCTGAAGTGGCGGAGCTGGGTGTCGCTGTGGGTAGGTGGGTCGTGCACACGCCGTCGCCATGGGCGATCGTGGCGAGACGCTGCACGTGGGTGCCGAGGAGCCGGGCGAACATCTCCGACTCGGCCTCGCACATCTGGGGGAACTCCTCGGCCACGTGGGCGACCGGGCAGTGGTGCTGGCACATCTGGGTGCCGGCGGGGGTCGACCCGACCGAGGCGGCGAAGCCGTCGCTCGTCAGGGCCTGGGCGAGGACGCGGGGCCGGTCGGCCGGATCGGCCAGGTCCAGCAGGGGTCGCAGGCGGTTCTCGAGGCTGCCGAGGCGGTGGCGGGCGAACGCCATGACGGCGTCCTCTCCCCCGGTCTCGGACAGGAACCGGAGCGCGTCGACCGCGAGCTCGTCGTACGTGTGCTCGAACGTCGAGCGTCCGGCGTCGGTGATGGCGAAGACCTTGGCGGGCCGACCCCGGCCGCGCTGTCCGACGACGCGCTGGTCGCGGGACTCGAGGATCCCGTCGGCCAGCAGCTGGTCGAGGTGACGACGCACGGCGGCCGGCGTCAGCTGGAGCCGCACGGCCAGATCGGCGGCCGTGGAGGGGCCGTTCTCGAGGATGGTCTGCGTGACACGGGTGCGCGTGGGGGCGTCGTCGACCGACACCTTCTCCACGGACTCCATGTATTTCACAACACCAGTGTGCTGTTAATGATTCCGTGGAATCAACGAAGGACATCCTTACCGAGCGTCCCCTCACCACCCGCGCAGATGCCGGAACGGCCGTCGTTCGAGAGCGATCGCGCATCCATCGTGACGTGGCTCACGACGACTCCCGTGGTGTGTCACGACTCCACAGCGCCGGCCGGGAGCACGGCCTCGTCCGCGGCGCGCGTGCCGGCGGCCCAGCCGTGAGCGTCGAACTGACGGCGGCGCGACTGGCTGGTCAGGTTCGGGAACAGGCGGTCGACCTCGACGTCGACGGCCTCGGTCCGTCGCGCCAGCACGGGCACGATCTCGGACCCGTAGCTGGCCACGACCTCCTCCGAGGAGGCGGAGAGCCGCTCGCCGATGCGGACCGCGAAGGCCTGCAGGAACGCCCGTCGGAACGCGGCGCTCGACAGCTCGGCCTGCGTCATGGCCTTGGTCGCCTGCACGAGCGTCGACGTGAACAGCAGGTCGACCTGACCGATGTCGGTCGGCTGGCCGACCAGCGTCACGCACGATGCGAACTGGTTCCAGACCGCGCGGACCCGGTTGGCCTCGGCCACGACGTGCAGCAGACCGGCCTTCTCCAGCGCGTACGGCTGGTCGATCAGCACCCGGACGCCGTCGACGTCGACTCTCTCCCCCGCGTCGTCGGCCAGCAGCGCCTCGTCGATCGAGTAGCGGGTCATCAGGTCCTGCGCCTTCGCGGTGAAGGCCTCGGCCTCGGCCACGAAGTCGGTCGACTCGGCCTTGGCGAGCAGCGAGCGCACCTTCGTCAGCATCTTCGCGCGCTGCTCCGCGCTGTGGGTCACGGGAGCCGCGGATCGCGGCGCCGCGGCACGGGTCGTGTCCCAGCGCGAGGGCGGCGGCATCAGCAGCGTCGAGGGCGGCAGGATCCGGTAGAGGTGCAGGGCCGCGAGCGCCGTGCGCCACTGCTCGAGGGTCGCGCGGCCCCCGCTCGGCAGCAGCAGGTCGAGGCTCGCGCCTGATCCGTGACGGTCGGCCAGCGAGCGGAGCTGGTCGGCCCAGGCACCGGGAGCGCGGTCGAGCGCGCGGGACCGCGTCGCCTCGTCCAGGACCGCGAGCGCCGTCCACGACGCGACGGCCGCGGAGCCCTGCCGCCGGGCCGTGTGGACCAGGTCCGCGGGCTGCCATCCGCGCTCCCAGGCCGCCGCGAGGCGCGCGAGCACCTCGTCGGTGATCACGACGGCCGGATCGAGCTCGCGACGGGCAGCCGCCGCTCCGATCGCGTTGAGCTGCTCGACGCGCGGGGCCAGCGCCCGGACGATCGGCGCCAGACGCACCGCGTGGTCGATCAGCGCCGTGAGCTCGGCGCGTGTCGCGCCGGCCGGATCGGCCCCGACCGGCGGCGGCGCCGACCGCCCCACGGCTCGTCGTCGCGCGTCGCGTCGCTGCCGGCTGCTGTTCCCCATGTCCGCCATCCTCGCAAGCGTCGCCGACATCGGGCCCACGCCCGTCCACAGCCCTAGAGTGTCGTCATGGCGAGTGACGCGGTGCAGGTCGAGGCGGACGGTCGGTCCGTGCGGGTCTCGAGCCCGTCACGGGTCATCTACGAGGCCACCGACATGTCGGCCGAGGTCACGAAGGTCATGGTGGCCGAGTACTACGTCGCCGTCGCGGACGGACTGATGCGTGCGCTGCGCGATCGGCCGGTGGCCCTCGAGCGCTGGCCCAAGGGCGTGCGCGAGGGCATGGTCATGTCGACCCGTGCCGACAGCCACGGCGATGCGTTCTACCAGAAGCGGATGATGCGAGGCGCTCCCGACTACGTCGAGAGCACGCGCGTCCTGTTCCCGTCCGGGCGGCCCGCCGACGAGATGTGCATGACCGAGGTCGCGGTGGCCGCCTGGGCCGCCCACATGGGGGCGATCACGTTCCACCCGTGGCCGACCCGCCGCGACGACAACGACCGTCCCGACGAGCTGCGCATCGACCTCGACCCGTTCGGCTCCGCGACGTTCGCGGACGCCGTCCGTGTGGCGGCGGTCGCGCGTGACCTGTTCGCCGAGCTGGGCGTCCGCGCGTTCGCCAAGACCAGCGGCAAGCGCGGCGTCCACGTCTACGCGCGGATCGCTCCGAGCTGGACGTTCACCGACGTCCGGCACGCCGCGATCGCCTTCGCGCGCGAGCTGGAGCGACGCGCCGACGGCGTCACCACCGCGTGGTGGAAGGAGGAGCGCGGCGACAACATCTTCATCGACTTCAACCAGAACTGCCGCGACCGGACGATCGCGTCGGCCTACAGCCTGCGGCCGGCGCCGGGCGCCCCGGTCTCGATGCCGCTGTCGTGGGACGAGCTGGCCGCCGTCGACGACCCGAGGGCGTTCAGCCTGCACACGGTCCCGTCGAAGCTGGCGGCCGACGGTGACGCATGGGCCGAGATCGACGACGTCGCGCACTCGCTGGAGCCGCTGCTCGCGCTGTGGGCGGAGAACCCCATCGAGATGCCCTATCCCCCGGAGTACCCGAAGATGCCGGGCGAGCCGAAGCGCGTGCAGCCCAGCAAGGCCAAGAAGGCCTGAGTCCCGCCCCGGACGGCCGTGTCAGCGCAGCGAGTCCAGGACCGCGTCGATGCGTCGAGCGACGGTGCCGGGCGTCCGGGCCAGCGCGAGATCCGTCAGGTGTCGTTGGCGGGCTGCGTCAGTGAGCGCGTCCCAAGCGGCGGAGGCGGCCTGGTCGTTCGCGAGCCGCGCGGCGAGGTCGGGGTGCACCCGCCCGGCCTCGGCGTCGTCGAGCACGGTCCACATCCCGTTGGCCTTCGCGGCCTCGACCAGCGCCCGCCCGGCCGGGTGCATCCGACCCTCCGCCTCGAGGCGCGCCACGCGGTCCTTGTTCGAGCGCACCCACGTGCTCCGAGGACGCCGCGGCGCGAACCACATCATGACGCGCTCGTCGTCAAGGACCTTGCGCGTCGCGTCGATCCATCCGAAGCACAGCGCCTCGAGGACCGAGTCCTCGTACGAGAGGGCGGGACGGCCGGACTCGCGCCGCCAGAAGACCAGCCACACGCCGTGGCCACGGTCGTGGTGCTCGGCCAGCCAGAGGCGCCACTCCGGCAAGGTCTCCGGGTGGAACCGCTCGGCATCGTCCATGGCCGCCATGCCGGCCAGAATACGACCGTCCACGGCGACTCGGGCTCGTCTCGCGGGCGACGCCTGGACGATTTGTCTACAGTGGGCCCGTGGACCCCACGCCCGCACGGATCGATCTCGGCCGACTCATCGACCGGCCCGACGGCGACTTCACCAGCGACGACAGCCAGCAGCTCCGTCAGGACTTCACGCGTTTCATGATGCGCTACAAGTTCGGCATGGAGGAGATCGTGACGAAGCTGTCGATCCTGCGCGACGAGTTCGCCCACCTCCACGAGACCAACCCCATCGAGAACGTGTCGTCGCGGCTCAAGAACCCCGACAGCATCCTGGAGAAGATGGGCCGCAAGATCTGCGAGCCGACGTTCGAGTCGATCGCCGACAAGATCACCGACATCGCGGGCGTGCGGGTGACGTGCAGCTTCGTGTCGGACGTCTACCACGTCTTCGACATGCTCACGAGCCAGACGGACGTCGTGATCGTCGAGGTGCGCGACTACATCACCGCGCCCAAGCCCAACGGGTACCGGAGCCTGCACGCGTTGATCGAGGTGCCGGTCTTCATGAGCGACGGCGAGGTGCCGGTGCTGGTCGAGGTCCAGCTGCGCACCATCGCGATGGACTTCTGGGCCAGCCTCGAGCACAAGATCCACTACAAGTACCGCGAGGACGTGCCGCAGTCGCTGCTGGACGGGCTCAAGGACGCCGCCGACACCGCCACCGAGCTCGACGCCACGATGGAGCGGCTGCACACCGAGGTCAAGACCGCCGGTCAGCTGCCGCCGGAGCTGCGCGAGGAGCTCGCGACGCGGACCTCCGCACTGCCGGACGAGCAGTTCATCGAGCGGCTCCGCAACATCAACCTGTAGCAACCGCCCGACCGCGGGGTCAGGTCAGGACGTCGTCGAGGTCGTAGCGCGCGACCTCCTCGAGCTGCTCGTACGTGCAGCTCTGCGGCTCACGGTCGGGCCGCCAGCGCTTGAACTGCGCGGTGTGGCGGAACCGGGTGCCCTCCATGTGCTCGTAGCCGACCTCGGCGACGAGCGACGGCTCCAGCGTCACGAACGACAGGTCCTTGGTGCCGGTCCACCGGCTCTGCCCGCCGGGGAGCCGCGACGAGGCCTGCGCGTCGGCGTCCTGCCACTGCCCCCAGGGGTGCTCGGACGTGTCGACGACCAGGGGCTGCAGCAGCTCGACCAGCTCGGCGCGACGCGACTCGGTGAACGACGCCGCGACACCGACGTGCTGCAGCTGGCCGTCATCGGCGAACAGGCCCAGCAGCAGGGAGCCGAGCAGCGGTCGCTCGTCGGTCGACGTCTTGTGGAGGCGGTAGCCCGCGACGACGACGTCGGCCGTCCGCGCGTGCTTGATCTTGAGCATCGTCCGGCCGTTGGGCGCGTACGGCTGTGCGAGCGACTTGGCGACGACGCCGTCGAGCCCGGCGCCCTCGAAGATGCCGAACCACTCCTGCGCCAGCGCGGCGTCCGTCGTGGTGCGCGTGACGTGGACGGGCGCCGACGCGTCCGCGAGCGCCTCCTCCAGTCGGGTGCGCCGCACCGAGAACGGCTCGTCCATGAACGACTCGTCACCGAGCGCCAGCAGGTCGAAGGCGACGAACGACGCCGGCGTCGTCTCGGCGAGCATCGCGACCCGCGACGCCGCCGGGTGGATGCGCTGCGACAGCGCGTCGAACTCCAGTCGGCCGTCGATCGCGAGGAAGATCTCGCCGTCGAGGACGCACCGGGTCGGGGTCTGCGCCAGGACCGCCTCGACGATCTCCGGGAAGTATCGCGTGAGCTCCTTGGTCGACCGGCTCGCCAGCGACACCTCGTCGCCGTCGCGGAACACGATGCACCGGAAGCCGTCCCACTTGGGCTCGTACGACAGGCCGCCCGCGACGGAGTCGGCCGCCGGGACACCCTTGACCGACTTGGCGAGCATCGGCTTGACGGGCGGCATCACAGGCAGATCCATGCAGCACAGCCTAAGACGAGGTCGCGGAGCGCGACACCTACACTGTGGGGGTGTCTGAGCCGTCCGCCGTCGAGGTCCTCGACCTCGTCATGCGGTACGGCGACGTCACCGCGGTCGACGGCCTGAGCCTCACGGTCGGGGCGGGCACCGTCACGGCGATCCTCGGCCCCAACGGCGCCGGCAAGACCACCACGATCGAGACGTGCGAGGGATTCCGCTCGCCGCAGAGCGGCACGGTCCGGGTCCTCGGGCTCGACCCGGTCGCCGAGGGCCACCTGCTCCGCCCGCGCGTCGGCGTCATGCTGCAGTCCGGCGGCGCCTGGTCCGGCGCCCGGTCGCACGAGATGCTCCACCACATCGCCTCGCTGCACGCCCACCCGCTCGACGTCGACCTGCTGATCGACCGGCTCGGCATGGGCTCCTACGGCAGCACCCCCTACCGTCGCCTCTCCGGCGGCCAGCAGCAGCGGCTCAGCCTCGCCATGGCGATCGTCGGCCGGCCCGAGCTCCTGTTCCTCGACGAGCCGACCGCCGGCCTCGATCCCGCGGCACGCCGCTCGACGTGGGAGCTCATCGCCGAGCTGCGCAGCAGCGGCGTCACGATCGTCCTCACGACGCACTTCATGGACGAGGCCGAGGCGCTGTCCGACCAGATCCACATCGTCGACGCCGGCCGCGTCATCGCGTCCGGCACGCCGCAGACGCTGGCGGCGTCGGGCTCCGAGAACACCGTCCGCTTCACGGCTCGTCCGGGCCTCGACGTGCAGGACATCATGCTGGCACTCCCCCACGACACCAAGGTCGACGAGGTCAACCCCGGCGCGTACGTCATCGCCGGCAAGGTCGACCCCCAGCTGCTCGCCACGCTGGCCTCGTGGTGCGCCGGGCAGGGCGTGCTGACCGAGTCGCTGCTGGTCGAGCGCCAGACGCTCGAGGACCGCTTCCTGGAGCTCACCGGGAAGGCGCTGCGATGACCACCCCGACGACGACCCTCGACCTGACCCCCCGCCCGGGCTCCGCGTCCCGCGGGGCCATGCTGCGCGCGCAGACCACGATGGAGCTGCGGCTGCAGGCCCGCAACGCCGAGCAGGTCCTGCTCACCATGATCATCCCGCTGGTCCTCCTGGTCCTCGGCTCGCAGGCCAAGCAGATCGTCGACCTCGGCCCGGGCCGGACGATCGACATCATCACCCCGGGCATCCTGGCGCTCGCGGTGCTCTCGACGTCGTTCACGTCGCTGGCCATCGCCACGGGCTTCGAGCGGCGCTACGGCATCATCAAGCGGCTCGGCGCGTCGCCGCTGCCTCGCTGGGGCCTGCTGTTCGGCAAGGTCGGTGCCGTCGTGATCGTCGAGGTCGTGCAGCTCGCGGTGCTGTCCGGCGTCGGCCTCGCGCTCGGCTGGGACCCGCACGGCGGTGCCGCGGCGGTCGGACAGATGCTGGGCCTGGTCGTGCTCGGCACGGCCGCGTTCGGCTCTCTCGGGCTGCTGATCGCCGGGACGCTGCGCGCCGAGGCCACGCTCGCCGTCGCGAACCTGGTGTACGTGCTCCTGCTGGTGGGCGGCGGGCTGCTCGTGCCGCTCAGCCGCTACCCCGAGGCCGCGCGCCACGTGCTCGAGCTGCTGCCGTCCGGCGCGCTCGGCCAGGGTCTGCGGGACACGTTCTCCGGCGACGGCCCGACCGCGTTCACGACGGTCGTGCTGCTGGTCTGGACGGTGTGCGCCAGCCTGCTGGTCTCCAGGACGTTCAAGTGGGAGTGAGCCTGGGGCTGCGCGAGCCCACCAGCACGTCCGTGGAGCGCTGGGCGTGGGCGGCGGTCGTCGCCAACACCGTCATCATCCTGACCGGCGGGCTGGTCCGCCTGACCGGCTCCGGCCTGGGCTGCCCGACCTGGCCCAAGTGCACCGACGAGTCGTTCGTCCCCCACCGCGAGCTCGGGCTGCACGGCGTCATCGAGTTCGGCAACCGGATGCTCACCTACGTCCTCATCGCGGTCGTCGTCGCGATGTTCGTCGCGGTCTGGCGATGGGCCGGCACCTCGCGGCAGCTGCGCCGGCACGCAGGCCTCATCGCGCTGGGCGTGCCGTTCCAGGGCGTCATCGGCGGCATCACGGTGCTGACCGACCTCAATCCGTGGATCGTGTCGCTGCACCTCATCTTGTCGCTGGTGCTGGTCGCGGCGTCCGTGCTCCTCGTGCTCCGGGTGCGCGGCAACCCGTCGACGACGTTCCCGCCGCGCACCGTCGCGCTGGTCGTGGCCACCTACGCCGTGCTGTGGGTCGTGGTCTACCTCGGCACCGTCGTGACCGGCAGCGGCCCGCACGCCGGCGACGACGAGGCGCCGCGCAACCTGCTCGACCCGCAGGTCATGAGCCACGTGCACGCCGCGAGCGTCTACGTGCTGGTGGCGTTGACGCTCGCCACCTGCCTGGCCCTGCGGGGCACCGCGGTCGCCCGGCTGGCCGCGGGTCTGCTCGTGGCCGAGCTCGCCCAGGGCACGATCGGCTTCGTCCAGTACTTCACCGATCTGCCGATCGCCCTCGTCGCCACGCACCTGGTGGGTGCCGCGGTGCTCGTCGCCGTCGGCACCCGGCTGTTCGTCGAGGTCCTGGCCTCGCGGTCGGACGCGCCTGGACCGTCCGCACGTCGGCCGGAGTCGTCCAGCACCCGCTGACGTCCCCGAGTGGTGCCTTCCGGTGCCCGAGTGGTGCGAAGTGGACCGACACACCGTCTCACGACGTCCAGGACGCACCGCTCGCGGAACTGTCGGGGACGGGCTCCTAGACTTCGGGGGTGACCGATGACTGGAACGTCGACCCGTCCGTCTCCGACGCCGAGCTGGCGGTCTTCCTCGTGACCTCCGCCGGCGCGCTCGCGTCCCGGATGCGGGACGAGGGCCTGCGCACCGACTTCAAGACGTCGATCTCCGACGTCGTGACGGCCGCCGACCGAGCCGCCGAGGAGCTGGTCATGCGCACGCTGCGCCGCACCCGCCCCGACGACGGCATCCTCGGCGAGGAGGGCGCCGCCCACGACGGCACCAGCGGACGCACGTGGGTCATCGACCCCGTCGACGGCACCTACAACTTCGTGTCCGGGCTCGCCTACTGGTGCAGCGCGCTGGC
>Ga0247734_1002985_pt1 | contig 10378 bp, 6 predicted proteins | sample UWRJL103311B2_FD_180933 | JGI IMG/M metagenome (GOLD analysis project Ga0247734, IMG submission 180933) | Plant litter microbial communities from Arlington Agricultural Research Station in Wisconsin, United States - UWRJ-L103-311B-2 | ecosystem: Environmental > Terrestrial > Plant litter >... | reverse complement strand
TAAGGGCCGCGGCCATGCACGGCTGGATCATCCTCGACAAACCCCATGGCCTAGGCTCGACCCAGGCGGTGAGTGCGGTGAAGCGCGCGTTGCGTACCAATGCGGCCCTTTTGGGTGGCGCAGGCAAATGGAAGGTCGGCCATGGCGGGACGCTCGATCCGCTGGCGACAGGCGTGCTGCCGATCGCGATTGGGGAAGCGACGAAGCTCGCCGGGCGGATGCTCGACAGCGACAAGATATACGATTTTACTGTCGCTTTCGGTGTCCAGACCGACACGCTGGACCTGGAGGGGAAGGCGATCGCGCAGAGCGACATGCGCCCAACGCTGGCGCAGGTGCAGGCAGTGCTGCCGCGCTTCACCGGACCGATCGAACAGGCGCCGCCCGCCTATAGCGCGATTCTGATCGACGGCCAGCGCGCCTATGACCTCGCCCGCAAGGGGGAAGAGGTCGAAATGAAGCTGCGGTCGGTGACGGTGCATGGGCTTTCCATATCCTCTCCCCAGGGGGGAGAGGATAGCGCAGCTTGCCCGCAAAGCGGGCTAGCGCAGCTTGGAGAGGGGGAGGGCGTTACAAACCCCTCTCCAAGCGCGGCTAGGCAGCAAGCTGCCGAGCCTTGCTATCCTCTCCCCCAAGGGGAGAGGATAAACGCGATCACCCTTCGCGCCCACGTCTCCAAGGGCACCTATATCCGCTCCCTCGCTCGCGACATCGCGCTGGCGCTGGGCACCGTCGGTCATGTTACCATGCTCCGTCGGATCAAGGCCGGGCCGTTCACGCTGGAAACCGCGATATCGCTGGACAAATTGGACGAAGCTGCTAAGGGCGGCGACATCGGTGGGCTTATGCTGCCGTTGACGGCGGGGCTGGACGACATCCCGGCTCTCCCCGTCTCTCCCGATCAGGCCATCGCTCTCCGCCAGGGGAAGAGACTGACCGGGATCGCCGCTGCCACTGGCCTTCATCTGGCGACCGACGGGATCATCCCCGTCGCGCTGGTCGAAATGCAGGATGGCGACATCCGTGTGGTGCGCGGTTTCAACCTGATGTCGAGGGAAGACGATTAGATGACGATTACTGCCGAGCGCAAGGAAGCGCTGATCAAGGAATATGCCCGCGCTGAGGGTGATACGGGTTCGCCCGAGGTCCAGGTGTCCATCCTGACCGAGCGGATCACCAACCTGACCGAGCATTTCAAGGGTCACCACAAGGACAATCATAGCCGCCGTGGTCTGCTGATGATGGTCAACAAGCGTCGTTCGCTGCTGGACTATCTCAAGAAGAAGGATCAGGCGCGTTACACCGACCTGATCGGCAAGCTGGGTCTGCGTAAGTAACCCTGCACAAAAGGGACGGCCCCATTCGGGGCCGTTTCTGATTCCGGGGCAAGTCGCAATTCGGCGCTTTGCCCCGCTAACGCCACCTCCGTTCGCCCTGAGCTTGTCGAAGGGCTGTACTTTCTTGAAGGAAAGGACGGGGCTTCGACAGGCTCAGCCCGAACGGGTTGAGGGGGCAACTATGGAGCAATATGGCTCCACCAAAGGCCCCGCCCGGCAATAGGGCCGATGCGGGCGAAGGAAAAAATCTATGTTCGACGTCAAGAAAGTATCCATCGAGCTGGCCGGCAAGACGCTGACCCTCGAAACCGGTCGTATCGCGCGCCAGGCTGACGCCGCCGTGCTGGCCACCTATGGCGAAACCGTGGTGCTGTGCGCCGTGACCGCCGCCAAGAGCGTGAAGGAAGGACAGGACTTCTTCCCGCTCACCGTTCACTATCAGGAAAAATATTCCGCCGCCGGCCGCATTCCCGGCGGCTTCTTCAAGCGTGAGCGCGGCGCGACCGAAAAGGAAACGCTGGTTTCCCGCCTGATCGACCGTCCGATCCGTCCGCTGTTCCCCGAAGGTTTCTACAACGAAATCAACGTGATTGCGCAGGTGCTTTCGTTCGATGGCGAAAGCGAGCCGGATATTGTCGCGATGATCGCCGCGTCGGCCGCGCTGACCCTGTCGGGCGTGCCCTTCATGGGACCAATCGGCGCCGCCCGCGTGGGCTACAAGGACGGCGAATATATCCTCAACCCCTCGCTGGACGAAGCCAAGGCTGGCGAACTCGACCTGGTCGTCGCCGCCACCGGCAACGCCGTGATGATGGTCGAATCCGAAGCCAAGGAACTGTCGGAAGAGGTGATGCTGGGCGCGGTGCTGTTCGCCCACGAAGCGAGCAAGAAGATCGCCAATGCGATCATCGATCTGGCTGAAAAGGCCGCCAAGGATCCTTGGGATATCGCGAAGAGCGATAATCTGGACGACCTTAAGAAGAAGCTCAAAAAGCTGATCGGCAAGGACATCGCGGCCGCCTACAAACTGACCGACAAGTCGGCTCGCTCCAACGCGCTGAACGAAGCCCGCGCCAAGGCGAAGGCGTCGTTCACCGAAGAAGGCCTGGACGCGCAGACCGTGATGGCCGGCATCAAGCTGACCAAGAAGCTGGAAGCGGAAATCGTGCGCGGCGCCATCCTCAAGGACGGCAAGCGCATCGACGGCCGCACCACCACGCAAATCCGCCCGATCGACGCGATGGTCGGCTTCCTGCCCCGCACCCATGGTTCGGCGCTGTTCACGCGCGGCGAAACGCAGTCCATCTGCACCACCACGCTGGGCACCAAGGACGCCGAGCAGATGATCGACGGCCTGACGGGCCTGCATTATGAAAACTTCATGCTGCACTATAACTTCCCGCCCTATTCGGTCGGTGAAGTCGGCCGCTTCGGCGCGCCGGGTCGTCGTGAAGTGGGTCATGGGAAGCTGGCATGGCGTGCGCTGCACCCCGTGCTGCCGAGCAAGGACGAGTTCCCCTACACGATCCGCGTCCTGTCCGACATTACCGAGTCGAACGGTTCCTCCTCGATGGCGACTGTCTGCGGCGGTTCGCTCTCGATGATGGACGCCGGTGTGCCCTTGAAGCGCCCCGTGTCCGGCATCGCCATGGGCCTGATCCTGGAAGGCAAGGACTTCGCCGTCCTGTCCGACATCTTGGGTGATGAGGATCATCTGGGCGATATGGACTTCAAGGTGGCCGGCACGTCCGAAGGCATCACCACGATGCAGATGGACATCAAGATCGCGGGCATCACGCGTGAGATCTTTGAAGCCGCGCTAACGCAGGCGAAGGAAGGCCGTGCGCATATCCTGAACGAAATGAGCAAGGCGCTGTCCTCGACCCGCACCGAATTGTCGGCGCATGCCCCGCGTATCGAGACGTTGCAGATCGACAAGTCGAAGATCCGCGAAGTCATCGGCACCGGTGGTAAGGTCATCCGCGAAATCGTCGCCGAAACCGGCGCGAAGGTGGACATTGACGACGAAGGCCTGATCAAGATCAGCTCGTCCGACCCGGCGCAGATCGAAGCGGCCCGCAAGTGGATTCTGGGCATCACCCAGGAAGCGGAAGTCGGCAAGATTTATGACGGCAAGGTCGTCAACATTGTCGACTTCGGTGCGTTCGTGAACTTCATGGGTGGCAAGGACGGCCTCGTCCACGTCTCCGAAATGAAGAATGAGCGTGTCGAAAAGCCGACCGACGTCGTGTCGGAAGGGCAAGAGGTGAAGGTCAAGGTTCTCGAAATCGATCCGCGCGGCAAGGTTCGCCTGTCGATGCGTGTCGTCGATCAGGAAACCGGCGCAGAGCTGGAGGACACCCGTCCTGCTCGTGAAGCGCGCGAACCCCGTAGCGATCGTGGTCCGCGCCGTGATGGCGGTGGTGGTGATCGTGGCCCACGTCGCGAAGGCGGCGAAGGCCGTGGCGACCGTGGTCGCGGCCCGCGCCGTGACGGTGGCGGTGATCGTGGTCCCCGTCGCGAACGCAGCGAAGGCGGCAATGATGATGGCCCGGCGCCGGGCGGTTTGCCCGACTTCCTGACCCAGGACTAAAGGGCGCGCCGATCGCAGGATCGGCCGACCAACATACAAGACGGGGTGTCCGGTCCGCCGGGCACCCCGTTTTTGCGTCTATAGGTCTTCGAGCTAATTTCGATCAATGCACAGGCGGAAAGTTCTGATACTGTAACGAGGAACAATTGGGGATCATGATGCAGCGCAGCAATGAGCGGTTCATCGAACGCCTGCCGCTCGTTCTCGATCGGCCGGTCTATGCCTATATCTTGACGGTCTTTTTTTGTGGGGCGGCGCTGCTGTTGCGCTTCGCCGCGGAGCCGTTGCTGCCGGTCGGCTATCCGTTCGTCACTTTCTTCCCTGCCGTTATCCTGTCCTCGTTTCTGTTCGGGGTGCGGCCCGGCATCTTCGCCGCCTTATTGTGCGGGATCACATCCTGGTATGTGTTCATTCCGCCCTACGGCACATTCTCGCTCAATCCGGCGGTCGCCGTGGCGATGCTCTTCTACACCGGGGTGGTGGCGGTCGACATTGCGCTGATCCATTTCATGCAGCGCGCCAATTTCAACCTGGCGGTGGAGCGGGAGCGCAATCGCGCGCTGGCGGACAATCGCGAACTGCTGTTCCACGAACTTCAGCATCGCGTGTCCAACAACCTGCAGGTGGTGGCCGCCATGCTCTCGCTCCAACGTCGCCATGTCGATCATGACGTGGCGCGCAAGGCGCTGGACGATGCGTCCGCCCGGTTGGCGCTGATCGGACGTATCAGCCGCGCGCTTTACGATCCATCCGGCGCCGGGCAGGATATGCGCGCCTTTCTGAACGCCCTGACCAGCGACATCGTGGACGCCAGCGGGCGGACCGACATCGATATGGCCGTGACCGCGCCCGATGGGCTGCGCCTGGACCCTAATATCACCGTGCCGCTTGCGCTGGTGGTGGCGGAATCGGTCAGCAACGCGATCGAACATGGATTGCCCGACCGCGGCGGCGCTATCGGGGTGACGCTCGCCATGGCGGACGGCGCCTTGACGTTGCAGGTGATCGATGACGGGCAGGGCGTGTCGCCTGATTTCGACATCGGCGTTGGCGAATCCCTGGGCCTGCGCATCGCCCATACGCTGGCGGCGCAAATGGGCGGGCGTTTTGGGCTGGCCCCCGCACCGCAGGGCGGCACCGTCGCTCGGCTCGATCTGCCCGCCAGGGCGGCTTGTTGAACGACACGCATTCTGCCGCTTGGCGGCGGCGTGTCCCTCGGCTATGACCCGCCCATGCTGACGAAAACCCTGACGCGCATTGGCGCGGCCACCGCCCTGGTCCTGATCGCCTCGCCTGTCCTTACCGGCTGTTCCACGTCGAAGAACAAGGCCGACACCCAATATGTCGCGCGCGACGTGTCCACCCTGTATAACAGCGGCAAGGACCGCCTGGACCGCGGCCAGTATAAGCTGGCCGCCGCCCTGTTCGACGAGGTCGAACGCCAGCATCCCTATTCGCCTTGGGCGCGGCGCGCGCAGCTCATGTCCGCCTTCAGCTATTATATGAACCAGGATTATGCCGAATCCATCTCGGCGTCGCAACGTTTCCTGTCGATCCACACCGGCAACAAGGACGCGCCCTACGCCTATTATCTGATCGCGCTCTGCTATTATGAGCAGATCGCCGACGTCACTCGCGACCAGAAGATCACGCAGCAGGGGCTGGACGCGCTGGGCGAACTGATCCGCCGCTATCCCGACACCCGCTACGCCGCCGACGCGCGGTTGAAGGTCGATCTGGTCAACGATCACTTGGCCGGCAAGGAAATGGAAGTCGGCCGTTTCTATCAGCGCCGCGGCCAGTGGCTCGCCGCCACGCTGCGCTTCCGTTCCGTGGTCGACAAATATCAGACCACGACGCACACGCCCGAAGCGCTGGAGCGGCTGGTCGAATCCTATCTCTCGCTCGGCATCCCCGCCGAAGCGCAGAAGGCCGCAGCCGTGCTGGGCCGCAACTATCCCGGCACCAAATGGTATGAGCGCAGCTACAAGCTGATGCAGGAACATGGGGTCAAGGCCTGAGGGCCTTTTTGCCTGTTCCCCTTTTGTGCGGTGACAGGTAGAAGCGCGCCATGCTGATCTCGCTCGCCATCCGCAATGTCGTGCTGATCGAGGCGCTGGACCTGGAGTTCGGCGCGGGCCTATCCGTGCTGACGGGCGAGACCGGGGCGGGCAAGTCGATCCTGCTCGATTCGCTGGGCCTGGCGCTGGGCGCGCGCGCCGACAGCGGGTTGGTGCGCAATGGCGAGGCGCAGGCGAGCGTCATCGCCACCTTCGAACCGCCGGCCGCCGCCACGCGCGTCGCGCTGCTGCTGGCCGACAACGGCATCGAGATCGAACCGGGCGAACCGCTTCTCATCCGCCGTCTGGTAAAGGCCGACGGCGGCAGCCGCGCCTTCGTCAACGACCAGCCCTGTTCGGCGGCGCTGTTGCGCGACCTTGGCGGATCGCTGGTCGAGATCCACGGCCAGCATGATGATCGCGGCCTGCTCAACCCGCGCGGCCATCGGGCGCTGCTAGACAGCTATGGCCGGTGCGAGGCCGGGGCAGTGGCATTGGCTCATGCCGGCTGGCGGGCTGCGGCCAAAGCGCTGGCCGAGGCGCGGACGACCGTGGACAATGCGGCGCGCGACCGCGACTATCTGACTCACGCCGTAGAAGAATTGCGCAAGTTCGCGCCGGAGCCGGGCGAGGAGGCGACTCTTGCGGAGGAACGCGCGACCATGCAGAAGGGCGCGCGCCTGACCGACGACTTGTCAGCGGTCGGCGATTGCCTGACCGGATCGGATGGTGGCCTGGCCCAGTTGCGGCAGGCCGCGCGCCGGCTTGACCGGATCGCGTCGGAAGAGCCGCTGCTGGCCGCCGTGCTGGAGGCGCTCGACCGCGCCGTGACGGAGGCGGGCGAGGCCGAGGATCGGCTGGCCGAAGCCGCCGAGGCGCTGAGCTTTGACCCCGCGCGCCTCGACCGGGTGGAAACCCGCTTGTTCGACCTGCGTGGATTGGCGCGCAAGCATCAGGTGCAGCCCGACGATCTGGCTGCGCTGCGCGACGAAATGGACGCGAAGCTGGCCGCGATCGAGGGTGGCGAGGAGCATATCGCCAAGCTGGAGGCCGATGTCGCGACCAAGGCCGCCGCCTATCGCGCCGCGGCGCAGGCGCTGTCGGGTGAGCGGCAAATGGCGGCAGGGCGGCTGGATGCGGCAGTGGCGGCGGAATTGGCCCCGCTCAAACTGGACGCCGCCCGGTTCCGCACCGTGGTCGCGCAACTGGACGAGGGGCAGTGGAGCGCGCAGGGCATGGATAGGGTGGAGTTCGAAATTTCGACCAACCCCGGCGCGCCCTTCGCGCCGCTGGCCAAGATTGCGAGCGGCGGCGAATTGTCGCGTTTCATCCTGGCGCTCAAGGTCGCGCTGGCCGAGCGGGGCGGGGCGGACACGCTGATCTTCGACGAGATCGACAGGGGCGTGGGCGGGGCGGTGGCCGATGCGATCGGCGAGCGGCTGTCGCGCTTGGCGCAGAGCAGCCAGATTTTGGTCGTCACCCACAGCCCGCAGGTCGCGGCGCGGGGGGCAGGGCATCTGTTGATCGCCAAGTCCAGCGATGGCACGGTGACGCGCACCGGCGTCCATGCGCTGGACGATACGGAACGCCGCGAGGAAATCGCGCGAATGCTGTCAGGTGCGGAGATTACTGCGGAAGCGCGGGCGCAGGCGGAGCGGTTGCTGGAGCGGGTGTAAAACGCGCTGTTCCCCGGCGAAAGCCGGGGTCCAGTTCCAACCGTCGGACTGGACCCCGGCTTTCGCCGGGGGACAGTAAGTCTATGTACAGGGGGAAAAGTGGCATATGACCCATAACCGCAGAAATATGATCGGGCTGACTGCCGCCGCACTCGCCGCCAGCGCGATTCCCGCCGCCGCGCAGGAGGCAAAACCCCGCTACGGCCTGATCGGCCAGATGCTGAGCCAACCCGGCAAGCGCGACGAACTGGTCGGCTATCTGCGGGACGCCACCGGCGCGATGCCCGGTTGCCTTTCTTATATTATCGCGCTGGACAGCGCGAACCCGGACGCGATCTGGATCACCGAAGTCTGGGACAGTCGCGAAAGCCACGCCGCCTCGCTCAAACTCCCCGCCGTGCAAGCCGCCATCGCCAAGGCGCGGCCGATCATCGCCGGTTTCGGACAGCGGTTCGAGACGGTGCCGGTGGCGGGGATTTGAGACAATATGTTCACGCGGAGACGCGGAGACGCGGAGATTTTTGAGCGGCCTTCGACCGATCTTTCAGACCGCAAAGCAGCCCTCGATCAACTCGGCGTCCTCTGCGCCTCTGCGCGCAAAAGGAAAAGCGGCAGCCTGTCCTTCAAACCCTCCGCGTCTCCGCGCCTCCGCGCGAGCTACTCCCGCTTTCGCAGTAGCACGACAGCGGTTAAGGCGTTGCCATGACCGACGTAAATCGCCCCATAAAAAAGCTCAGCAGAAAAGAGGTATCTAAACTGCCGGGCGTGCCGCCAGAGGCGCAGGCTGAACATTCTCGTATCATGCAAACGATCCAATATCATGACGATCGTTACTACGTGCACGACGATCCGACGATAAGCGATTCTGAATATGACGATCTCAAGAAGCAACTGAGAGATCTTGAACGGCAATTTCCAGATTTAGTGGATCTTTTTGATCCAACGCAAGCTGTCGCTGGTTCTCCGGCAGCGGGTATGAAAAAGGTCCCCCACGCCGTCCGCATGATGAGCCTCGACAATGGTTTTTCCGACGGAGATATTGCCGAGTTCCTCGCCCGCGTCCGACGCTTCCTGGCGCTGCCCGACGACGCGCCGCTGGCGCTGACCGCGGAGCCGAAGATCGACGGCCTGTCCTGTTCGTTGCGTTATGAAAAGGGCGAGCTGGTGCTGGCGGCGACGCGCGGCGACGGCGCGACCGGCGAAGATGTCACCGCCAACGTCCGCACCATCGCCGACATCCCGCAAACGCTAAGCGGCTCGAACATCCCAGATTTGTTCGAGGTGCGGGGCGAGGTCTATATGGCCAAGGGCGATTTCGTGGCGCTGAACCAGCGGCTGATCGCTGAGGCCGGCGACCCGGACAAGGCGCGCCAATTCGCCAATCCGCGCAACGCCGCCGCCGGATCGCTGCGCCAGAAGGATGCGACAGTCACCGCCGCCCGTCCGCTGCGCTTCCTCGCCCATGGCTGGGGCGCGCACAGCGAAGTGCCCGCCGACACGCAGTTGGGGGTGATGCAGGCGATCGCAAGCTGGGGTCTGCCGGTTTCGGATATGCTGGCCTGCGTCGATAGCCTCTACGCCCTGATCGCCCATTATCGAGCGATCGAATCGGCACGCGCGGACCTGCCCTTCGACATCGACGGCGTGGTCTATAAGGTCGACCGGCTAGACTGGCAGCAGCGGTTGGGCTTCGTGGCTAAGGCGCCGCGCTGGGCCATCGCGCATAAATTTCCCGCCGAACGGGCGCAGACCACGCTGGAGGCGATCGACATCCAGGTCGGGCGCACCGGCAAGTTGACTCCGGTCGGCCGCCTGACCCCCGTCACCGTGGGCGGGGTGGTCGTGTCCAACGTCACGCTCCACAATGCCGACGAGATCGAGCGGCTGGGCGTCCGCCCCGGCGACCGCATCGTCGTGCAGCGCGCGGGCGACGTCATCCCGCAGGTGGTCGAGAATCTGACGAGGGACGAGCCGCGCGATCGCTTTCCCTTCCCGACCCATTGCCCGGTCTGCGGGTCGGAAGCGGTGCGCGAGGAGGAGGAAGTCGATTATCGCTGCACCGGCGGGCTGATCTGTCCGGCCCAGCGGTTCGAGCGGCTGCGCCATTTCGTCAGCCGCGGGGCGCTGGATATCGAGGGGCTGGGGGAGAAGTCGATTCAGGAATTTCTCGATCTGGGCTGGATCGCTGAGCCGGCCGACATTTTCCGCCTGAACACGCATCGCCCGGACCTGATCGGCCGGGAAGGGTGGAAGGAAAAGTCGGTCGACAATCTGCTCGCTGCGATCGAGACAAAGCGGCAGCCTGATGCGGCGCGCCTGCTCTTTGGCCTGGGCATCCGGCATGTCGGCGCGGTGACGGCGCGCGATCTGCTCAAGCGCTATACGACGCTGCCGGGCGTGCGCGTACTGGCGGAAGAGATCATCGCCCTGCGCGATGCCGCCGACCCCACCCAAACGCAGGCCAAGCGCGACAAGGCGATCGCAGACCATATCGGCGTGGAGAATGTCGGCGCGGCTGTGGGCCATGCAATCGCCGACTTCTTCCACGAACCGCATAATGTGGAGGCTTGGGATGATCTGCTGCGCGAAGTGTCGCCGCCCGACTATGTCGTGGAAACCACCCAAAGCGCAGTGACGGGCAAGACCGTCGTCTTCACCGGCAAGCTGGAAACCATGAGCCGCGACGAGGCCGAGGCGCAGGCCGAGCGACTG
>Ga0247734_1002983_pt1 | contig 10381 bp, 13 predicted proteins | sample UWRJL103311B2_FD_180933 | JGI IMG/M metagenome (GOLD analysis project Ga0247734, IMG submission 180933) | Plant litter microbial communities from Arlington Agricultural Research Station in Wisconsin, United States - UWRJ-L103-311B-2 | ecosystem: Environmental > Terrestrial > Plant litter >... | reverse complement strand
CACCAATTTTAATACTTCTGGCCAATCAAAGGGTTTAGCGATAACAACCTCGCAATTTCCTGTCAAAAGATTTTTATCTATCATACCTGCAACCTCATAACCCTTCTCGCTAAAGATTATTTTAAAAATATCCAGTATTTCCCGATCATCTTCCAGAATTAATATTCTCTTCAGAAATATAATTTTTCTTGCACTATAAACGATATATATAGAATATCTTTAGACCTGCAGGAACATCTAACAATACTCACAAAGGCAGTAAAAAAAACACATTGCATTTAAAAAGAACTAATTTTTTTAACACAATAGAATTGTGAGAAATAACGCATATCCTAAAACTTATTAGCGTCTCATATGTAGAGATACCGCTAATAAATAACCAGATCAATTAGGAACCTAATGACAAGATCATTTCCAGACCATGAATAATTTAGATTTAAACGCAGATAACGAAAACCCTTTTCTTGGACAGATTCGTTCTGATGACCACTATTACAGGTCTATCATTGAGAACAATTCTTTTTACATGATAAAAACGGATCTGGAAGGCAGATATACTTATATGAACCCTTTTTTTTGCCAGAATTTCCGTATTGATCCGGAGCACTGGTTAGGCGAACCGTCAATTAACCTTATCATCCCCGCAGATCATCAGGCATGTATAGATACCGTTCATCAATGCTTTGCTACACCTGGGGAATCTCACTGGGTGATTTTGCGTAAACCGCATCATACCGGGATCGTCTCTACCCAATGGGAATTTAAAGTTGTTCAGGATCAATCGGGCAATCCATTTGAAGTGTTATGTATTGGTCATGACATTACTTCATTGATACTTAGACAACAAGAATTGCAGAACCTTGTAGATGTTACTGCAGAACAAAATAAAAAATTACTAAACTTCACTTATATCATTTCACATAACATCCGGTCGCACGTAGCTAATATCATAGGTATTATCAACCTTAATGATGATGGTGATGCAGATGATAAAGCAACCAGCTGGAACATTATTAAAAAAAGTATCGCGGGGCTGGATTCCACAATACATAATTTGAATGATATTATCAATATTCAGACAAATACCAACTTAACGATTCGCAGAATACATATTAAAGAAGAAATTATCCGGATCAGTGATAGTATAAAAATCTTGTTTGATAAAGCAGAAACGAATATTACTTATCATTTCGATGATTCTGTATATCTGGATACAAACGCTGCCTACTTAGAAAGCATTGTACTCAATCTATTGACGAATGCATTAAAGTATAAATCGCCACAGAGGCCTTTAGAAATTGATTTATCATGTGAACAGAAAGGCGATTTTAAAGTCTTCATCTTCAGGGACAATGGTATTGGGATCGATCTGGAAGCAAATGGCGATAAGGTTTTCGGAATGTATAAAACATTTCATGGTAATGCTGATGCCAAGGGAATGGGTCTTTTTATTATCAAAACACAAATAGAAGCATTGGGTGGTAAAATTGAAGTTAAAAGCATTGTAGGTGAGTCGACTACCTTTAAGGTATTTTTCAAAGATAATAACGATCAAACTGCAACCGGCGATTAATAGGCTAACCAATTTGCGGCAGCCCATTTGCTACCGCTCTTTATCAAATTATGAACCAGCTAAGGTCAATTCAAATATGGACAAAACCAATATTGTTTTACAGAAGGCAGTTTGATATTTTCAGCAGTAGATCAGCTATTCGAGGCAGCACCAAGGAGTGGGAAATCAGGTACCTGTAGAAAATACCTGTTTAATGCTTTATCTAAAATGCTAAACAGAGTTGATATATTACAAGACGGCTTGTAAACCAAATAGGCCTAAAGCTGTATCAAAAACGAAAATCTGTCCCTGGCTAACCATTACCTCAGGGTTGTTTCAAATGTTATCGTGATTAAATTTTAACTTCCACAGCTTCAAAATGGCTACACAACTATCCATTTTGGCTTAGACCAATTAATCTATAACAATCAAATTTGCATAAAGAATTTAAATCTAATCACACAGCTTGTAATGGCAGTGATAAAAAAACTTATAAAAAATGGATATTGTAAAATTTATAGATGAGTGGATTGCAGTAAGCAATAACTACGACACGGAAAAATACCTGGCTTTCTATTCGGAGAATGCATTATTTGACGATCCGTCTGTTGGAAAGAAATTCAATGGAAAAACGGGCATCAAAAACTATTTTAATAGTTACTTTATCGGATACAAAACCCAGACCAGGAAGGTAGAACTAATTATAAAAGATGAAAATCAGGCGCACTTGGAGGTAGAATTTACAGGGGACTTTCCTGAAGGAAATATTGGGGGAACTTTTGATTTTAAATTCGAAGCTGGAAAGATCGTTTATGTATTAGCAGATTTAATTTAAGATAACCTATTCAATTGGATCCTTCATCAATTACAGAGATGTGAGCACCTTGCGATCATCGTGTTATCCAATTCCCATTTCGATCAATTAAAGGATGCTTTGAATGCTAAGGGCGACTGTTTTGTTGTGGCTTTGAACAGTTTACTAAACGATTGCAAGTGTTCAAATCCCAATTCATTCGCAACCTCACTTACAGACAGATTGGTGGTAGCTAACTTCTCTTTGGCTTTTTCGATTAGCTTATCTTGAATGTGTTGCTGGGTATTTTGTCCGGTTAGCACTTTGAGCAGGCTACTTAAATATTTAGAAGATATATTAAGTGATTGTGCAAGCTCAGCAACGGTTGGCAGACCTTTTGAGATCAGGTCGTCACTATTAAAATAATCTGTCAGTAATTTCTCCAGAGGTTCCAGTATGTGGTGATTGCTTTTCTCCAGGGTAATGAACTGTAGGTGATAAAAGCGGTCAGCGGAATTCAGTAATGCTTCGATATGTGAGATGATGATACTTTTACTAAACTGATCGATATTCGAGTGATATTCCTGATCAATGTTATTGATAATTGCTGTTATGACTTCTTCCTCCTTTTCAGAAAGCCATAAACCTTCATGTAGTGAATAATCCCAAAAATCATATTGTTTAATTACTCTGGCTAATGAGGTATTCCATATAAAATCAAACTCGTTCTGCGTGATTTTCTAACTTACCATTCCAGATATTTTTGATGTGTATCAGTGATGCAATTTTATTTAGCTACAAATCGATGCTGTCCTGACGGGAATCACTATACAGAAAGTGGGATACTAATAAAGTTGTCTATGGAAGCCTTTCGTATAATATTGTCTAATTGCCGAGTGTTCTAGCCTCTATAATTAAGAAGTGCGCAACACGTTCTTTGATAAACCATTTTCCGTCCTCAAAAACATAATTGTCGTCATATCTTACGCTGTAATCTGAAAGGACGTCCTTTTTTTCAGATTCTCTAATCATTTTGATCTGTGTAAATGAAATTCCAGTAGCCGTATTATTGTCAATTTTCACGGTATCCTGCCCATTCTGGGTAAAATAGGTCTTTACTACTGAAGCATGTTCAGTGAACTCTTTTTCAAGATTATCCCTTCCGTCTGTATTTGCGACCAATGCTCCGTTCATATAAACTTTGTAGCTGGCATCTGGTGTAAAAACACTAATCCGTATATTTCATCGGAATTTAATTGTTTACCTAGGAAAACGGATTTATTACGCAGAAATGCTGTTGTCCATATCAATACCAAAGGTATTCCTGGATTTAGCATCGAACCATCGTGCGATAATTCTGTTGCCATTGCACCCGCAAAATAACAACTGATTAAGATGAAGCCGATTCGCATGGTTTTTGGAAAAGCAAATAAGAGTATGAATGCCATCTCCATTAATCCCAAGATGGCTGCGGAATTGGGCAGATTGAATTTTACCAGTCCTTCCATTGACCATGGCAGATGAATCGCTTTCATCAATCCACTAAGACCAACCATCAGCGTTCCCCAGGCAGTAAGTCCGATTATAGTTACTTTTTTTAAATTTTTCGTTGCCATAATTATTGATTATTGTTTGACAGAATTAAACTATACTAGCTTACAATTTATTAGTGATTACCTAAAGGTTATCAGGTTACACAAGTTGCAAATATGGAAACAAAGAAAATAATAGCTGGAGATGGCAAGGGGTTTACCGAGGAATGCACAAAGGTTTTGCTAGCGGTTAGTGATGCGCTGTATGTAATTGGCGGTAAATGGAAATTGATGATTATTATTGCTATGGCAAGGGGCAACAGCAGGTTCACTGAACTACAAAGGCAAGTCACTGGGATTTCCGCGAGGGTACTTTCCAGTGAATTAAAAGAATTGGAAGCCAATGGCTTTATTGTTAAGAAGGTAACATCGGGTTATCCGGTGACGATTGAATATGAACTTTTACCCTATAGCCAAACCCTTGAGGAACTTGTTGAAGCAATGACCAAATGGGGTATGCAACATAGGGAAAAGATCAAGAAAGAGAGACCTTGTTAAATCTGTAATCACCAACCTTGGTGGAGAATTTATTCAAATGGTAAGCTGCTCTTCGCTAGCTCTTTTTGTTGATTTGCGTGGCTTGCTTCTACCCGCTGTTAATTGTCTCCATTTGGCGATTACCGCCTGACCGATTTTTCCATTGAGCAGGTATACCACTGTCCTACCTGTTTTGCCGGTGAATCCATCGGAACCTTTTTTTGAACTTGCCATAACTTTAAATTTTTATTTAAATACCACCTTTTTCTTGTTTATGATGCGGTTTATTAATACCCAAGTGTACTCCTAAACCGGTTACGCACCTGTGTTGGAATACCATTGGGACACCTTTGGAACAGGGTTGGAGCACGGTTGGAGCAGCCACGGCTGTTCCAACCGTGCTCCAACCCTGTTCCAACCCTGCTTCAATCATGGTCCAACAGCGAACTAAACCACTACAAAACCAGAAGCAAAACACTATCAATCAGCTAGGGCCAGCGTCTAAATGACAGGTGATTAGGATGCAAGAATAACACAGAAACCCTTAATTGACAAGTGGCAGATAGGTGGCAACAACACTGATAAAACTAAACAAAAACAAGCTGCAAACTATTTAAAATCAACTATTTGAGGTGGCAAACAGTGACATTATAAAGTAAAAATGAAGATTTTTATTTGAAACTCTGGTTGTGTTAGAGGTTATTGGTATTTGCTATATCTTCTCTAAAATTTGATGGAGACATCTTCGTTCGTTTTCTGAAAAAATTATAAAAGTGCGCTGGTTCGTCAAAACCAAGGCAATAACCGATTTCAGAAATATTCCATTGTGAGTGCTTAAGTAAGTATTTAGCCTCTGCAATTAACCTTTGTGTAATGTGATACGTTGTAGTTTTTCCTGTGGTTTGCTTTACGGCCCTATTTAAATGATTCACATGGATAGACAAGGCTTGTGCAAAGTCTTTAGCGGACCTTAATTTAAACTTATGGGCAGGAGTTTCAATCGGGAACTGTCTATCAAGTAATTCATTAAATACGGAGGTTATACGTCCATTAGCGTCTGAATTGTGATACAATAATTCAGCAGGCTCCATTTTCATTGCAAAATGAAGGATTTCTGTCAGGTAGGAACGTAAGAGATCATATTTCAGATAGTAATCTGATTTTACCTCGCTGATCATTTTTTCGAAAATAAGGCTTACTTCCCGATCCTGTTCTGCGTTTAAGCTATAACTTGGTTTACTGTCAATTGCATACATTGGCAGATCTTTCAAATTTCCACGTAATCCTTCTGAAAAAAAAGCTTCTTTGAAAATGCAAAAATAACCAGTTTCATCAGATAATGCCTCCCATGTATATGGGATATTAGGATTGAAAAACATTAGGGTAGATCCTGACATTTCTATACTTCTACCTGCATAATGGCAACGGTTAGTGCCTCTTATCAAGCTAATCTTATAAAAACTTCTTTTGCTATAAACGGCTGGAGAATTAGCGGGGAATCCATTGTCTTTCAAAGAAAACACATTAAAGTGTGAACTGTTAGACGATGATTGTTCTGGAACAGCTATATCTCGGCTTTTGTAAAATTCTTTAAAATCTTCACTTTCCTGCATAACATCTTCAACTATCTATTAATTCTTAGTAGTACAGTCAACTTTATAGTAATACAAGTTTACAATACAAATTGTTCATTTTGTAGTACATGTTTGTTATTTGCTAATATGTGTTTGAATTAACCTAACCCAGATTTCAATAAGCCAATACCTTTGTTTTCATAAAATTAATATACACAATATGAAAAACAACATTATAACAAATGAATTAGATGGAAAAGTAGCAATTGTTACTGGAGCAGCCAGTGGTATAGGCAGGGCTACAGCAGCACTCCTTTATGCACGTGGTGTAAGTGTTATAGCTGAAGATTATAATCCGGCTGTAAAAGATATGGCTGAAGAATTTCCTGGAATGATAACACTTGTTGGAGATGTTACCAATGAACATACTGCCAAAATAGTTGTTGACCTTGCCATAAAACATTTTGGAAAACTAGATATTTTAGTAAATAATGCAGGCCGTATCATTAATAAATTAGTGGTGGATACTACATTGGAAGAGTGGAATTTAATTTTAGCAACCAATGTTACAGGGGCATTTCTGCATTCTAAAGAAGCTTTGAAGGCAATGATTCCAAATAGAAGCGGAGCTATTGTTAATATTGGTTCATATGCCTGCTATTTCACTTTTCCAACAATTTCAGCTTACAGCGCATCAAAAGGTGCATTGGCACAACTAACAAGAACAGCCGCGTTAGAGGGTATAGAACATGGAATTCGTGTAAATGCTATAGGAGTAGGTGATGTTGTAACGGATATTATTAATGAACACCAAGCAAACGGCCGTGATATTTTGGCAGAGCACGGAAAACTGGCGCCAATCAAGAGGACAGCTGAGCCAGACGAAATTGCTGAAATTGTATGTTTTGTTGCATCTGAAAGAGCGAGTTTTATCGTAGGATCAATATTGATGGCAGATGGAGGAATTAGTGCTGTTATACAATAATTTAAATATACAGCGGGAAGATAGCTTATACATTTTAAATGCTAATTTAAGTCAGAATGGCGTACCAAAAGAAAGTCAAATTTCGCTTAAGAAAATATCAGGGACCTTAAGTGTTAAGTTCAGTGAATATTTTAGCTACAAGGATTTGATCTCAATGAAGCAGTTTAACATAAAATGTTCTGCGACAGTCCTGGTGCAGATCGCATCGTACGTAAGCTGGGAATACATTCCTATTTTTTTTCCTCTTGAAAGTGACAAAGCATGGATTTTTTATGCGAAGCTTATCCATGAAGAATCACTTGCTCCAGAACAGCTAAAAAAAAGAATCGCTGAAAAGCTTTTTGAAAAGATAGGATTAACGTTAGTAGACATTAATAATCCTTTTTTGAATTGCTCATTTCCAGACCTCCCAGGATTTACAGGAAAGTATTTCATAATGAAGACTTAGATAAACTGCAAACTCTGCTTGCACCACAAGCGGATAAAATTAATCTAGTAAGTGAAGAGATATCCAGCGAAACCCAAAAAATAATTTTAACATTAAATAGCAAAGTGCTTGATTTCCAATTTAGATGCAATAATCTCTTAAATATACGTTTCAATTTTTTTCTTTGGGACATTGGAACTGAAATAATACGACTGTTTGATACTTTTCAGTTTACAAATGAGCAAGAAATGGTTAACAAGTTAAGTATACAAATGGAAGAACAATTTGGCAGGCTTTTCAATCTTGATCAAATTAGAGACTGTATAAGATTTGCCAGAAGGTTTGCGCCCGATGAACAAGAAAAAATAATAGAATTAGCTGGAGCCGTTCAATGGGAACATATAAGAGCGTTATTAATTATTGATGATCGCGATACTCTATTTTTTTATTGCCACGAAATGCTAAAAAACGGATGGAACCCAATTGAATTAAAAAAAAACATTAATAATAATTATCATCAATCCCACATTCCAGTGCAGCATAAAAGGGAAAGCAGCAACATACAAAAAACATCAACCGAAATAAGATCAGCAAGTAAAAAGCAAAAAATACCAATCACATATACAGCGATCGAAGAACTTCAATCTTCAGAATATGATATCAACAGAAATATTTTTAAAAATCCAGATCTGATATTTTTTATTAAATCTTCATTGAGCAAGGATTGTAAATCTTAAACCATTCCTCATTAAAAGTAGGCATGGTGCTTACATCGTTCAAATTACTTTCCATCAAAGTAACTAAATCTGTTCAGTTCCCATTGTAATTTTGATTCATCTGTGCACCATTCCTGTTTATAAAATTTATAATTTGATCTTGCAAATAATGTGTTATGAAAAGTATCTTATACAAGGAAACTTTACCGTTGTAAATTTTCCCTGTATAAGAGCTATATACCTTGTTTTAAAAACACAACATAGGAATCAATAGCTCATTCTCCTTGATTCCCGCAGATCAGTATTGGAAAGATCGACAATTATCCATAAGTCCTGATTAAATAGTATTGACAAACTTATGCTGTCCAACAACCTCAATATCCAGTTTGTACCAACATGAGTAATTATGGTAGATAATCCAGTAATCTGTATCATATCCAGACGAATAAAAGGTCAGACTTTTGTAGTAATCAACTGCTTATAACAAATCTTAAGCTAATAACTACAATTATGAAAAAATCGATCTTAGGACTCTTTTTATTTATTACAACTTTACAGTTGTCAGTTGCACAAACAACAGAAACCACACCTGCCCCACCTACAAGAGCTGAACAGGAAATCCTTGACCTTTCAAAAGCAAAGTGGCTTTGGATGGCGGATAAAAAAGTTGACACGTTAAATAATCTGTTCGTGGAAAAAGCTATGTTTGTTCATATGGGTGGAAAATGGGGTAAAACCCGAGAGTTGGACGTAATTAAAAGCGGGAATATCTGGTATAAAAAGGCAGAAATCTATTCAGCTGCAGTGAATATTTTTGGTAATACGGCCATTCTTCTGAACGATATTGACCTGCTGGCTGTCGTTGGAGGCAACGAGGTGATAAACCCTTTTATGGTCACAGAAGTTTACCTTAAAGAAAATGGCAAATGGAGAATGGCCCAGCTCACATTTTCACATTTAAGGAGAGAAGTAAAAATGAAAAAAGAATAACTTTTATTAATTCAAGTTTAGGTTTCTGTATTGATTTGGATTTTGCCCGACCACCCTTCGAAAAAAACGGGAAAAATGCTGTGGATACTTAAAACCGAACTCATAGGCAATTTCATTGATTGTTTTATGTGTATTGATAATTCTATATTTTGCTTTTTCTACTAATGTATCCCTGATGTAATCTTGTGCTGTTTTACCGGTTTCTTTTTTGATGAGACTGCCAAAGTAGTTAGCTGATAAGTTGAGTTTTTCTGCACAGTAAGCAACAGAAGGGATTCCGAGTTGGTAAGGGTTTTCAGATGAAAAATATCGGCTTAACAGTATATTGAACCGCTGTAAGACATCATGATTTTTATTTACAACCGTAGTAATTAGTTGACGGCTGTAAAAACGTTCACAATAGCTGAGGAACAGTTGAATATTGGAGACAATTAACCGCTTGCTATGCTTGTCCCGGCAATGGTCCAGTTCGGTTTGGATATTAGAAAAGCAATTGAGGGCGAATTGATATTCTACTGGCGATAAAACCAAAGATTGATCAGCATTATAATCTAGGAAAGTACCTTCAGGTATGCCTGCCACAGGATTGTGTAGGAGGTCTGGATGAAAAACCAAAGCTTGTGTTTTTGGTTTACAGAGCAAAGTTTTAGTGCGTTCATAAATAACTTTTCCAGGTGCAATAATTGACATTGTTCCCTGTAAATTATCAAGGGGCGAGATCAAAATGCAGTAGCATCCTAAGTGGAACCGGGAACTGTTTGTTACTTGTCCCTTTGCAAAATCAATTACCCTTACCTGTGGGTACCGCATCTCATAATAACCCAGATCACTGTGGGTATGCATGGCATCGGTAACCGTAATTCTATTGTTTTGGATTTCGTGTTTGATAGTTGCTTGCATAAAAATATTTTAATATCCTATCGTACAATTATCAGGAAATGGCATTGAACCTATATGTAGCTACTGATTAAAGCGAAAAAAAGCAGACTGATAACGAATCGGAAAATAAAACAATCTATTTTTTTATCCGTTAACGATCCAGGCTTTAAAATCAGCCGCTTTATTTTTGCTAATGTAAATAGGCTCTGGCACCTCTGTGTCTAGTGTGATTAGCAGTCGGCTATCAAACCAAATCGTTATATTTTTCACGCTATTACGGGCAACGATGTATTGTTTATTGGCGCGGTAAAAATTAGCAGGATTTAAAGACGAGAAGATCTGATCTAAAGTCCGGAAATAAGTGAACATATTTCCATCCACTAAACACACAGAAGT
>Ga0247734_1002982_pt1 | contig 10388 bp, 11 predicted proteins | sample UWRJL103311B2_FD_180933 | JGI IMG/M metagenome (GOLD analysis project Ga0247734, IMG submission 180933) | Plant litter microbial communities from Arlington Agricultural Research Station in Wisconsin, United States - UWRJ-L103-311B-2 | ecosystem: Environmental > Terrestrial > Plant litter >... | reverse complement strand
GAGATCGTTGAGCCGCTTGACCGCCGCCTTGCCGAGCGGCGAGAGGCCGCCATGTTCGCCCGGCCTGTTCCATCACGGTATGCCATTCGCCAACGGACCAACGCCGGGAACTTCCGTGATGACCGCCGCGACTGCGAAATGTCAGGCTCTGCGGAAGTTGTCCAATCCGACCGTGCCGCGATCGTCATGCTGACGAGTAATCGATCGGCGCTAAGGCCACGTTGAACGTCCGCAACTGGGTCTTTCGTGCGGTTGCGGACAGCCGGAGCGCTACCAGCTGCCTTCTTTCATCCGACATTGACGGGTAGCTTCGGCGGCACTGGTGCTTGGCTCGGGATGATTGGCGGTCGGAACCCGCCCGGCGGGCGCCCAGCGCGTAATGATCACGCCCTTCGCGCCGACCTGATGATTCAGCAAGCGCAACGCGCCCGGCGACGAACCGTCGCCAAACAGGCGCTTGCCGGTGCCGAGCACGACGGGGAAGGTCATGAGCACCAGCTCGTCTATCATCCCTGCGGCGAGGAGCGGCGGGTAGAGCGTCGACGATCCCTGGATAAGCAGGTCGGGCCCATCGGTCTCCTTCAGCACTCGGACAGCAGCGAGGTCGTCGAGGCGATGGCTGTTGGCCCAGTCTAGCGGCTGGTTGCCGCGCGTCAGAACATACTTATCAGCCGCGGTCAGCGCCTCGCCCAGGCCAGCCATCTCGCCCTCGACGAACGGCCAGTAGGCGGCGAAGATGTCGTACGTCCGCCGTCCGAGCAGCAGCGCATAGGGCGGGGCGAACAGCTCACCGAGCATCGGGCCGATCACATCGTCGCCGACGCCGAACACCCAGCCGCCCTGTTCGAAGCCGCCGGTCGGATCCTCGGTCGGTCCTCCCGGTGCCTGTATAACGCCATCCAGCGACACAAATGCCGCACCGCTCAGTTTGCGCATCGATGGTCTTCCCATGCGAGTTTGCTTGTTAACATTCCTCATCCCGTAAGAACAGAAGGGCCGCAAGCGGTCTCATCGAGGCAGGTCGCACGGAAACTGGCGGCAGCTTTTGGTATCCTGCTGATCGGCCCTGAGTGTCGCCTTCTAAGTCGGCGCGTTAGAGAAAAGCGCCGCTCAAGTGCCATCATACTGATTCACCGCGACGTTCCCGCCGAGTTTCTATTTTTCAGATTTTGAGAAGATGGCCCCCAAGCGATCTTGCAAGTACGACATCGTCGTATTCACGTGCGCCAACGCGGAACCGCCGATCAGCGATCTGACGAAAACCGTGCTTGTCGTAGAAGGCGCGGGCGCGGTCGTTGCCAGCATACACTCCCAAGAGGAGCCGCTGACATCCTCTCTCCTCGGCATATTGAGTGGCGTGCCGCATCAGCTCTGCCCCTGCGCCGCTGCCGTGGAACCGGGAGAGCGCGTAGATGCGCTTCAGCTCGATATCGCTCCCCTCCGCGGTACTGCCGGGGAGGCTGGGTTTGCTCAGCAACGCGAAGCCAATCGGCGCTTCTCCGAAGCGAGCTTCGACCAGCCACGCTACCGCGCCACTGGTTAGGTGTTGTTGGTAAGCCGAAGAACTGTGCTCACGTGCGCAGTGATCGATAATGGCGTCGCCGTCCAGCACGCCCGCGAAAGTCTCCAGGAAAGTTGCGCTGCCGATAAGGGCGAGCCGGTCGGCGTCCGCCATCGTTGCTCTTCGGATCGTCCAGTCCATCCCGTGCTTGTCTCCTGGCTCTCGGACGTAACATCTTATGATCAACGATCTAGCGGAGCGCGGGCGCGTAACAAACGAAGCTATGGTTACGGGACCTTTGCTTCCATGATCGGTGGCAGGTATGAGAAGCGCTCGGGGACCGTGAATCACAGGAACTGAGTCTTCACCCCTGAGAACTGCCGGCAGCTAGCGCCCAGTAGCGGGCAGGGGTCCCACATCTTAGTCGCTACCATGTATGGTTTGATGTCAATGATGTTACAGAAGCGATAGTAATGCCGTCGCGGGCCGTCGGAGAGCAGACCATTGCAAGATCGAACATCATTCTTATTCGCACGGTCCCAGCAAAATTTACGGACGTTGTAAATTACCGCCAGTGGGTCTTCCCGGCTAGTAACCTGCCAACGTGGAGTCGTGATTCTATCAGCCCCTTAGTAGCCGCTTGGTGTGATCCAGATGCTTTCGTTCCATGAACCGCCCGGGACGACATACTGCAATTCGTTGTACAGGCCCTTCTGAGCTATGTTCATCGAGTTAGTGATACCGGCCATCGGCTCGATGGCGATGAAGCCGCGGGTACGGCGGGGCACATCGTTCGGGGCCGTGAGCGGCACGACCGGGCCGTTGTAGGGGTAAAGGGGCGTCGGAGCGCGGCCTGCCGCACCGCGAGGAGCGGCGGGCGCGGCTTGTGTGACGCCAGGCAACGGCAGGATTTCCGAATAGAGTAGGAAAGTCTTGATTTTGGGGCCCGCGGTCACGCGGATCGAGGTCCTATCGCCCTTGATGATTACGCTGGCATTACCCCCGTTGTCGCGATCTAGGTCGCTGAACACTTCGTCAAGACGCTTGCCGGCCAGGCGGCTGAGCGGGACATTGTGGTGGTTGCCGCCGAAGAAGGAGTCGGCAGTTTCTCTCTCGCCTGTGGGGAGGTGGGCGTCGGTTTCGATCCAGTGCGTGTTGGCACCAAAGTCGAGTGACCAGTGATTGCGGTCGCTCTCGGGCAAGGCAAAATAAGGGTGATAACCAATCGAGACCGGCAGGGGATCAGTACTGAGGTTGTCGATCCTGGTGTTCACTTCCAGCACGCCGGCCTTCAGCCGAATCGTCATGGTGTATGTCTGGGCGAAGGGAAACTGCTTCATCCAGTCGGGATATCTATAAAAATCTAGCCGGCTGACGATATAAGCGCTGCTGGCATCGGCCTTGACAGTAATCGTCTTCCATTCATGAGTATTGTTGAGATAGCCCTGCTGGGGGATGGGCGCTCGGACATTCCCCAAGCCCGGATCGAAGCTGTACTTCTTGCCATTGGCATAGAAGGCCATCTCGTCCAGCCGATTGGCGAACGGACCCAGGAACGGTATGCCGTTCAACCCAGGATTGTTGCGCAGCGCTGTCGTTGAGGGGATGTTCATGCTTATCACGTTCTTGCCGTGTACGACGAATTCGTAGGCATTGCTTGTTCCGGTCAGCACGGAGACCGTAGCGCCAGCCTTAAGGTCGCGCAGCTGCACTATATCGCCGATCTTTATAACGCTATAACGAGCTGCAGAGGGCTTTGCAGACTTACTAGCGGCGTTCCCGATCGCAGGGTTTGCAAACACACAAACAGCTAGCCCGATGGCCATAGGCTTTTTAAAGAGATCTCGGCCCATTGCACCCTCATGTATTCTAGCATGTGTCTAGCACCCATGCCAAGCAACGCATCACGGCCTCTGACGTGACCCCCGCCTATCATCCAGCGGCAACCAGAGACCGGCCGCTGTTGTCGCGCAGGAGCGCGGGTGAAGCAACGGGCGGGTTTAAACCCGTCCGTTGCTTTTGGAGTTCGGCGGCGAATGCCGCTGGTGTGGCGTAGCTGAGCGAGGAGTGCGGTCGCTCAGTGTTATAGTCTTCGACCCAGCGCGCAAGGATCGAGCGCGCCTGGCGGATCGTGAAGAACAGCGTCTCGTTGAGCAGCTCGTCGCGCATGCGACCGTTGAAGCTCTCGACGAACCCATTCTGCGTCGGCTTGCCCGGTGCGATATAGTGCCAATCGACGCCAGCATCTCCCGACCACGCGAGCACCGCGTTCGAGGTCAGCTCGGTCCCGTTGTCGCTGACGATCATCTTCGGCCTGCCGCGCTCGGTGATCAGATCGGCGAGTTCGCGCACCACCCGCTTGCCTGAGATCGACGTGTCGAGCACCGCCCGCAAACACTCGCGCGTCACGTCGTCGACGATGTTGAGGATGCGGAACCGCCGACCCGTGGCCATCTGATCATGCACAAAGTCCAGGCTCCAGCGCTGGTTGGGCAGCGCCAGCACCGGTGCGGGTGCCCGCGCGCCAACGGCGCGCTTTCGTCCCTTCCGGCGAGGCACCGTCAAACCTTCCTCGCGGTAGAGCCGCTGGGTCTTCTTGCGGTTGATCGTGATGCCGTCCCGGCGCAGCAGGATGTGCAGGCGTCGATAGCCGAACCGCCTGCGCTGCTGCGCCAGCTCGCGCAGCCGCGACCGCAGGTCGCCATCATCTCCCCGGCACGACCGATACCGCATGCTCGTGCGATCCGCCCCGACGACCATACACGCCCGCCGCTCGCTCAGCCCCAGCGCCGTCTGGAGATGCGCGACCGCTTCCCGCTTCGCGGCAGGCGTCACCATTTTTTTGACAGCAGGTCCTTCAGACCTGCGTTATCCAGCATCGTGTCCGCCAGCAGCCGCTTGAGCCGGGCGTTCTCCTCCTCGAGCGCCCGCAGCCGCTTCGCATCGGACACCTCCAGGCCGCCGAACTTGGCCTTCCACGCGTAATAGGTCGCGCTCGACATACCGTGCCGCCGACACAGATCCGTCACTACCGCGCCCGCTTCGGCTTCCTTCAGGATGCCGATGATCTGCTCTTCCGAAAACTGCTTCCGTTTCATCTGTCCGTCCCTTCTCCGGGCTCGGACTCTAGCTCCAACTGGAGGAAAAAACGGGGGTCACGTCACCTCTTGTCCACAACCGAACCTGGCGAGGCTGTCACCACTTTACAGCGCGGATGCGATGTTAGCTTGTGGAAGCTTATCTGAAATCGGTTCAATCGCAACTTTCTACGATTGGCGAAGCTGAACGGATGGCGGGCTCGCAAAAGGGGAAGGGCCGTTCAGTGTCCGATAATCAATCGAAACTGATCTAAACTGTCTTCAGTCCCGCGAAACGAACGCGATCGTTTTGCTATCCGGTGACCATGCCTGGGACGGGAGCGAGGAGCCATTGCCCCAGAGCTTTACCAGCGTGCTTGCCTTCATCGAACTCGGTAACCCATTTACTACCGGCGCGATCTTGAGCAACACCTCTTGATCTGAATCAATCGCGGTCGCGATAGTCTCTCTGGTTAGATAGGCGACCCACTTTCCATCGGGTGACAGGCGCTTGCTTGAACCAAGTTCAGCCATCCGCAGTAGCTGCCGATCAGAATGCGCGAATGCTGGTTTGTCGCCCGGGTTTGTGCTGTCCACTGTAGCGCTGTCCCAAGCGGTCGCGCGCAGAACAGCGCGGCCGCTCTTAAAATAAATCCACCGATTGTCGAGCGACCACCCTTCCGTTACGATAGGTCTCCGGCTGTGATAGATCACGGTCTGTTCGGCAGCATTAGCGATGTTGACCGTCTGCAGCGTTTCGCCATGCGGCTTTCTCCACTTCCTGGGCAACGGGGTGACACGCACGTTATGAAAAACCATTGTCTCGCTAGCCTTGTCGTCGTGTGGACAGACGCCCAAGCCGATATAGTATGATCCGGTAATACGGAGTTTGAAGGAGCCGCCCGCCGTACGTAATTTGCCGTCGGCCCCAGCGATGTGAAGATAGGCGAAGTCCCCAATTTTCACGAGCCGTACGGAATCCTGTCGCGACGTATTAACCCATATCAGTCGGGTCGGACCACCTTTGACCTCCCGGTATTGGAGCGACATCTGCTGATTGCCCATCCGCAAGGCATCGACGTAAGCCGAGTCTGGATCAAGATCCTGGCGCAACACGATTCCGCCTTTCCGGTGCAGGTACCCGCCCGCGCCGGGCGGCGGCGCAGACGTCGTAAAGTCGAGCCGGGCATCGGCGACGACATCACCAGACATGCGCTTCCATGCAAAATGGAACTCGTCGCTACCGCCCCACATATTACGGCCGACACCTGTGATGCGATAAGCCCGGCTGGCCGTGTCATACGAGGCTGTACCACGCGATGCAGGCTCCCCGATGTCGCTATGCCCGGTAAATTGACCGACTGTTCCTCCTAGGCCCGCCGTGGAGATCATGGCAGCAACGACGCACCCGACAAGCCTCATTTATCTTCCTCTCTGCCGGACGATTCGTAGCAGGGTACATTATCCGCGTCGCGTTGCGCAGGTGCGTTGTTCAGCAAAGGTGCGCCCGATCTACCCGAACGAGCGTGCGCTTGTAGCCTGCTGATTGGCCAGCCCGACGACCGAGATTTGTCGAACTCGCTGGCAAAAAGTGGCCGTGACCGCGAACGTTCGTTCGGCCGATTGGCACCGGTCACGAACTCGGTCCGCTGATGGCATCAATCGCTGCGGTGCTTGCGCACGATCTCGGATATCGACCGGCGGCATTGCTGATCGCGACAGCCATCGGAGCAGGGTGCGATTTTCTTACTCCGATCGCGCATCATTGTCACACCCTGGTCTTTGGTGCAGGCTATCGGTTCAGGGAGTACGCTCGGTTGGGAGCTCCCTTGTCGGTGCTGGTATTATTGATTCGCCCGCCGCTGGTGAACTGGACCTGGCCATTGCACGTATCACTGCCGATTAGCATCCTGTCAAACGCGCAGATGTGGAGTTGGCGAGCAACTGGGAAGCCGGCAGGTAATCAGGCGGATCTTGGTTCGCTAGCTTCATCATGGCGTGCCAGGAATAGCTTTCGCCCTTCCGTGACATACACAACTCCCAGAACGGCGACGCCTATGGCAAGATAACCGAGGGCCAGAGGAAATGTTGTACCATCATACGCCTGACCGATGATCGTGCCGACGATCACAGCCCCAACGCTGGTGATGAACCCTTGTATCGAGGACGCGGTGCCGGCGATATGACCCACAGGCTCCATCGCCATGGCACCGAAGTTGGATCCACACAGGCCTATGCAGGTCATGCTGAGCGCCTGGAACAGCATGTATGTCCCCAAAGACTCCAGTCCGGTGCCGATCACTGCGACGTGGAGAACTGATAGGGCAATCAGAGCGAGCAACGCTGACTGGGAGATTAGGCGCGTACCCAGGCGCACGACGAGTCGGCTGTTGGCAAACGATGCGCAGCCCATAGCAAAGGCGCAGATGGCAAACAGGATTGTGAAACGTTCCCCGGCATGGAACTCGTCGACGAATATCTGCTGGGCTGAAGAAACGAATGCAATGATGCCGCCGAACGTCATCGAGGCCGCCACGGCATACCCAGCGGAAAAGCGGTTCGTCAGGGTCAGCCGATAGGCACTACCGAGAGATGCCAGCGACAAGGGAGAACGATGCCCGACCGGCAGGGACTCGCGCAGGCGGAGCGTGGACCAGGCGAGCACAAAGGCCGCGAAGGTCGCCAACGCGTAGAAGATGAAGCGCCACGGTCCGAATGTTAGCAGGAACTGGCCGAGGCTCGGCGCCATGATCGGAACCAGGAAGAAGATCATCTGTGCGACTGAAAGCGTGCGCGCCATCTGACGGCCCGAGTAGCGGTCACGTACAATCGCTACAGCGAGCACACGCGTCGATGCTGACATGAGGCCCTGAAGGACACGCGCCCCAAGAAGAGCGGGGAAGGTCTGAGAGCTTGCGGCGAATATGCTGGCCGCCACGAACCCGCCAAGGGTTATGAGCAGGACGGGCCTTCGGCCATATCTGTCGGCGAGTGGTCCATAAACGAGCTGTCCAGCGCCGAACCCGAGCATGTAGACAGTGATGATCCACTGCCGGTGGTTCGCCGTCGCGATGACAAGCTGATGCCCTATATCAGCGAGCGCGGGGAGCATCAGATCCACGCCCAATGCATTAACCGCCATCAGGGCGGCGACGAATGAGACGAACTCGCTGGGGCGCATTGAGGCGTGGGTCTGCATATCATTCATCGCGCATAGCTGGGACGGGATTGTTCAAGGTCAGGGAACTAGGGATGGCGAACGTCCATCGACGTGTCACTTGCCGTGGCGGGCCGCTGCATCCACTCGACAAGCGGAGGCGCACAGATCGACCACGTCGTCCAAGTCCAAAGCTTCAAAGCTCCGTTCACCCAGTCGTTGTCAGCCTCGACGGTTACTAGCGCGCTCATATGGCTGCAGAGAGTGTCGATAAGCAGGCCGAAGCCAATCATCACGACGCAAAGCGGCAGCAGCACCGGACGTGGCAATCGCGCCAGGCTTTTCTGGAGATACCGGGCGTAAAGCAAAGCAGCCACTGCCATGATTGCTCCCGTGATCACCCAAGCTACTTTGCCGGCCGGGCTGATGATTATGCCTTCATGCGTAGCAGTCCGCTGAGAGGTATGCAGGCCAATCAGCAACGCGTCGACAGCGAGCGCCAACGAGGCCCAAAGCCCGATCACGATCGCGTTGAGGTGGGCAAAGATCTCAAGGAAAGTGCCCACCCGGGGGTGACGATCACCCCATGCGCGCATACGAGCAAGCCAAGGTATCTGCATCACCTCGGCGCGCTAGGCAGCAAGTTATTACATCCGGCAAGGGCAATACCGCTCGGAAAGCTCGTGATGACTGTGGTGCGGCCGAAGGCGCTTGCTTTGTGCTGACTCATGGTGCGCTTTCAACGCACATTAAACGATGTCCGCTCCCGCGGCCTGGAAAAAGCCACTTCTGCTTTTGCTACTCCAGAAAGCCGGGGCAGCAGCACTCCACGTCCGAAGTTCAGGCGGGTCCTTCTTCAGCGGCCGCGAACGGACGGGGACGACTCTCGATCAGGCGGGCACGATCGTCGCGAACAACGCTAATGCCAGGATGAGCGACCACGCACCCCGCGGCGGGATGAGTGCCGTCGCCGGATGTGTCAGCAGAAAGCCGAACAGCGCCATCGCACCGGCCGCGCCATGGTTATGGCGGTAAACAGGGTGGCGCCGCAGCGAAGAATTAGTTCACGCGCGAAGAGCTGGTAGAGAGCGAAGGTTACTGCCGCGACCGCCACAAGCGCCCCTCCTGCCAGCACTGCGGGTGCCAGGCGCGTCGGTGCGCTCGCGAACATGACGAACAGGCCGACATAGCTGAAGCCGGCACCCAGCAAGGTGTGGACGCGGAGGGGCTTGCTGAACAGCAAGCGCCCGAACAGGATGACCAGAAACGGGTATGTGAACAATATCAGCCGCTCGGTTTGGGCATCGAGCGTCTGCAGACCCTCGAAGTCCAGCCAGGAGGAGACGTAATAGCCGAGGATCCCGACCAGCATAGTCAAACCGACGGTTCATATATCCGGCTTGGCATCCCGCTTGAGTCTTTGCCAACGGTGTGCGCCGACCAGGACGAACACCGGCACAGCCAGGACCACGCGCCTGGCCAGCAGGCGCGTGGTATCGGTGCCGTAGCGGTAGATCAGCTTGATGAGCACGCTCTTGATTGCAAACAGCATCGCGCCAGCCGCTGATAGGGCAAAGCAGGCGAGCCGCCATGAGGGCAGACGAGCATCATCAACTGCCACGAACTGATCTGCCCAGCCGGCGCCAGATGAGCGTGGAGCAGCCATGAGCAGTCTTTCTTGATGGAGGCAGACAGTAATCGAGTCGCTTTGCGGTAAGGTCAATTCGTGCTCGCCCGCGCTTTGCCGCGCCAGATGCGAAGCGTTTCGAGGGTGGCGATTGGCTGTGCGACAGCCGCGTCGCCAAATGTGATTAAGGCCGGGCTATCTGTTTTGTAAGCTGGCCATCTCGGCAGGCCCGGACCGTTCGGGTCCCCCTGTCGGACGAAATTGGTCCAGTAGCGCGCCATCGTCTCGGACAGCTTCAGATCGGCGTCGGTATAGCCGCGCGCGGGTGCTGCGGAGAACGTGCCGAACACGTACGGGATCTCCGACGAATGAAAGGCGCGCCATCGTCCAGCCTGCGGCCCCGGAGACACGTGGCTGAAGTAATAAGCATAGGTCGGTGCTCGCCCGCCGGTCGCACGCAATCGGGCCCATGCATCTAGGTTGGCGCGCCAGCGATTGCGCTCAGGTTCGGGATCGCTTGTCGGGTAAGTGGCCGACGACGACCCTTCATCGGCGTTGAAGCCCGCCAGCACGGGGATGTCAGCGCTTCGTCCAGCTTCAATTGCGGCGTCCGGAGCCAAGGGCAGTACGTGTCCATCGATCACGGGGGTGAAACGGACGGCGTTTGCGCCGCGGCTCGGCTGCAGCGTCTCCGCTGACAGTCTCCGAATTGCGGCCAGCGAGCTTGCGCCTTTTTCGAGAGCAAACTTCAGGCCCTGCTGCTGCGCAGTCGCCAATCCGGTCATCGGCCGACCGACCGGCAACCCACTTTGTGCGATTGCGCGCGCGAACAACCCACGAGCAAGTGGCGAAGCGATGAGGTCGTGGACTGCTGAAGCTCCGGCTGATTGGCCGGCAATGGTCACGCGGCCCGGATCGCCACCAAACCGCGCGATGTTATCCCGCGTCCAGCGCAACGCCGCGATCATGTCCAGCAGGCCAAAGTTTGCGGACTCCGCGCCTTTGGTGGCTGTCCCAACCTCCGGG
>Ga0247734_1002981_pt1 | contig 10390 bp, 12 predicted proteins | sample UWRJL103311B2_FD_180933 | JGI IMG/M metagenome (GOLD analysis project Ga0247734, IMG submission 180933) | Plant litter microbial communities from Arlington Agricultural Research Station in Wisconsin, United States - UWRJ-L103-311B-2 | ecosystem: Environmental > Terrestrial > Plant litter >... | reverse complement strand
CGAGAGGAAGTGAGCGCTCAACCACGGCGTCCTCTCCACACAAACATCCTCATGACTGACCAGACCAGCAGCGAGAAGCGAACCTGCTCGCCAATAATGCCTGGATCCAATAATCCTCGTACTGCATCTGATCTCCAAGCCGCTGGCCATGCATACTGTACGGGCATTTCCGAGTGTTGATGTGACGTTGAATCTGCTACTGTCCTGTCCTGCACTGTACCGTATGCATCGGGATTATGCAGTCACCTGAGCTTGGATCTCCAGAGCCAAGCAAACAGGACATATTATCCAGATGCAGATTAGTCGCGCAGGGGAGAACAACGATTGAGCAACGATGAGTGGCTGGCCGAGGACGCCACCCCTCCCATAAGAACTCCGTGTGTCCTCAACGATGTTGACCCATGGATGTGGAAACGAACATCTCCTCGGAGCTTTGAGCGTGTTTAAAAGGATCTCCATATGGAGTAAGCCCAGGCTCCTGCCCACCAATGGGAACCTCTCCCTTGATATAAGGCTGCGTGGACTTGCCTCTATTCTCAATATGTAAGCGAACCGAACCTCGCTTTAATCCATCCTCACCATCTACCTCGCCTACAACTACTTCGTACTTACTGTACCAGTCCAGTGGTTTTACCGGTGGTGCAGTACCATTCGCATGTTCCATCGCGACCGACTTTAGATGTGCACCCGAATGTGAGGAACAACAGTTGGAAGCCTCAAAAAGGATCGACGCATTATCAATCGCTTATGTTCAAGCCAAACCTACATTGACTTGCAATTGTGCGGGCTCAATTTCCCCCCCAAAGTTGCTGCTGCATAAATCTTCCCCTCCAACTTCGCAACTGAGTACTTGAAAGTGATTCGGTTTATTTTGAGTTGGGTGAGCTTGGAGCCGAAATTATACGTCATACTGGCGAGGGGGTATGAGTAATCTTGCCGATGAGATGTATAATAATTGGGGTACAGTATGAGGGTTGGATGTTTTGGATGATTTGGATGGGCATTGAGTACGCGGCTCTCCTGTTGGGCGTTACCCCATAACTTAGGACCTGAGGATCCAAAAAGGAACGTTTTAGATTGGAGGGAAATGATATCTGACTGATATGTGAGACTACTCCGACAATCAGCCAATTTGGTAGGCCCAAACATCGAATGTTTACGAGGTTTGAGGCCTCCTCAAATCACCATCAGCATAGCTCGTTGACGATGAATACTACTATGTCCGTCGCACAACATGATTCGGATCCAACGAGAATGGCCTGACAACTGGCTTCCGCGCCTCAAGCATGGATAGTCGAGAAGGAACCCAGAGAAGAGGCGGAACGTGTTCTGAAACCTGATCTTGAGAATGAAGGCTATTCATTCTTATGGCGATGACGAGATCTATCTATCGCGAGAATCAGAAACTCTAGGTCTTATGCTTCAGAGCCCAATACCCACGAGGGGGGGATTTCAAGGAGACAAGGTTCAGGTATTGCGCATAGTCGTGTATGAAGAAAGTCACACGAGTGATCGTAAGACGACAGTACAGTACGAGCTCAACAACTCATTGCCGTTGATAAGTTTGCCAATTATTCTAATGTACCGAGTGTACCATACGTAGTAAGGCTGAGAGGCAGAGCCTTGTAAAACTCCAGTGCTTGGCGGGACGAGGCTGATGGCCCAAGCTTCACGCTTGTTTTTGTTTACACTATAACCGTACATGTCATGTACCATCTAGCTTTGGCCACAACCAAAGATACAGAACCTCAGCAGGCAAAACCCTGGCAGAGAATCTCATAATACACAAAGAATCTTGAAGATCAAGTCAACATGAGCCCTCGCCGACGGTCAAAGCGGCTTCGCGGGGTTACTCCCAAGGTAAACAGCCCACTGCTTCCGATACCTGGAGCTCATACTAATTCTGCAATAGTCCAACGGCTATGTGACAGGTGGAGCTCTCTCATCTCTTGCTGAGCGTGATGAATCCCCAATGTCTGGTCCCCAATCGACTCTCGATGCCATTGTATCCTCTCCAGTGGTCCCAAGAACTCCTGCAACAGCAGGACGCGTCAAACCAGATTTCAATGAGATGCATCCAAGTCAAGCACATCGAAGTACCACGCAAAAGCCAGACAGTGGCCTGCGTCTTGGCTTTATGGATATCGACGCGAAGGGTGATGTTCCATCTGGTGCAAAACAACAAACACCGTCGAAAGACCCAGCCCTAAAGGCATCCGATTTTGATTTTCGATTTGCTCATCCAGCACCCCAACTTGGCCCGGAAGCTCAGCGCATGATGGACGATCTTCGTGAGGAAGCATTACGCATTAAAGCAAAACTCGCAGCTGAGCGCGAGGAGCAAAAACGTATGTCTGGAGAAGATACAGCTGATGTGGTTGTTGGTCGGAAGTTTGCAAAGCCAAGAGGTAAGGCTGGCCGGTTTAGTGATGTTCACATGGCAGAATTCAAAAAGATGGATTCAATTGCCGGCCACCCATCTTCGTTTAGAGCCCAGCCAGCACGATTTGCTCCACCTGTTAAGAGCTTGAAGCGTACCCAGTCCAAAGCAAAGCTAGCTGAGAGAGAGGATATACCTGATGAGAAGAGTGATGAGTGTAGCACCGAACGTCTAGAGAACACAGCTCCAGCCAAGCGTGCAAGACAAGCCATTACCGATGATATTTCATCAGTCCGGCTAGTCTCGCGAGATGGTGGCCACAAACCGAGCACTACTCCAACTCTTTTACGCACGCAACCAAGTTTACTCACATCCATCACAACTCCTACCAAAGCGTCTCTTGCACGAGCTGCAAGCATCAAGAAATCGGGCATTCAATTTCCTACACTATCAAAATCTCCATTCAAATCTAGCTTGATTGGTACTCCACGAACTCTTCCAAAGCCTGCTTCTACCAACAGTCTCAAGATTCTTAAATCGGAGCCAAGAGGAGTCTTGCGTACTCCAGGAAGATTTGAAAGAGTCAAATCTATCTTGCGTCACCCAAGTGCTAGTCTCAAGAAGCCTTCTGCTATTCCTTCGTTAGCCAGAAGTCCAAGTGCGCCAAATGTTGATAAGCCTTTGCCTTCGGTTCCAACGACCCCAAGCGGAAGTACACAGTCAAAGAGTGTGAAGACCATGAAGCATATCAACTTTACGTCTGAAGACATCAACGTGAAGGCTGCAGTTACACAATCACCATCTCCATTTAAATCTGGCATTCCTCGTTCGGCTGGAAAGATGAACCTCACCCAGAAATTGAAATCTGCTGCTCGACCACAGTCTGATGAGGTCCAATATCCTGTTGTTACCGGCCACCCTAATTTGTCGGAAGAAGTCATATACCCTTCCTTGAACAGCCCTCATCCGATTACTCGAGTCCCACGAGCCATCAAGTCCCCCAGACGCCCACCACCATCTGTTCCAGGTACTTTCACATTCCGAAGTGACCATACCATTAACTTTGGGGCTTCACCAAAAGGATTTGGCTCATCCTTGGGTCAATCGAGTGTTCGACAGGTTCGCCCAAGTATTCTTCCGAACACGATGCCGGGCAGCTTCCCCGATACTAACAAAGAGAATAATTCGGGAATGTTGCCATCAATTCCACACGGTTTCTCGAACAAAAAGCGTCATCGTGATACTGATGATGAGGAAGAAGAACCTGCGCAATCTCCCAATAAGAAGCATAAGGCTGTGGCTGAAGGAGAGATGCTCATGGCACCTCGACTTGTAGCTGAGAAGAAGGCAACTCAATCACAGGTCACTAGTCCTACGAAGAAGGTCTTGAGCCTCAGTCGCTTGAACATGTTGGCTCGACCAAGAATGCGAAAATAGGTCAAAGTTAATCCTATGAGGCGTCTTAGTCGGATTTCGTACCTACTGATCATGCTAGTTTGGAGTTTCACGGTGGCGTTGATGTCTAGGAGTTTGCTTCCTTGTATGGTTTATGGATTTTATGACTTGATGGATGCTAGATGATGATTGTCGTTTTATCTTAACGATGGGACTGATCTCATTTTTCTACACCAACAGCTTACGACAGTATTTTTCCTTCTATATGATCTCTACGGTCGGTACTTCTCTTTCTGTTTGTGTAGCCATACGCGCTTCGTCGCTACCCGATATAGTCGGTTACAATTGAACTCTGTCCAGAACGTCATACCTTCCCTTCCGTGACTACTCCGTTCATACCTTTATTCTCAAGCCTCATATATATCTTAGCTACACCACCAACATACTTACCCACCTCAATTATCTCCTAAGATTTCTGCTACATTCAGCACAGCCAATTAATTTGGTCATCTTAGGACCTGAGGCTGAAGCCGTTTTGGCCGATTCTACCATTCCATTCTAAATCCTTTATAGTTCCTCGCTCCTTGTCCTGGTTCTACCTCACATGTCTGATGTTTCTCCTCGCCTATTTAACTATTGTCCCCAACCTCCACGGTTTCTTAAAATGTCTCCAGCCAGATTCCCAACCGACGAAGCCAACGAGCCGACATTCATCTGCACGGTCTGCTGGCAACCTCAGCAGTACCCCTCCACACCGAAGGTGTTAGGAGCCGAACCTCGCATTGTCTGTCATTCCTGCTGGAAATCTGTTCTCGATCTAAGCATATGCTGGGTTTGTGGAGAATGCATTGTTAGAGGTGATGATGTGGTAAGTTTGGGCTGGTGTTTTTGGCATAGGGGATGTTTCGGGTGTCTGGTATGTGGGGTCAAAATGAAGCTGTCCGAGGGGGAGAATGGGAAAGGGAAAAAGGGGGTGGAATTAGAAGCTATTCCTATGTGTGATGCGTGTGAGGATGAAACGAGGAATGAGGAAGAATCAAAAGTGTTGGCGAGGGGATTGGAGACAGTAAGTAGGTTTGATGGGGGGTTGAGTAGGGACAGATTAGATATGATGAGTCATGAGGGAGATGAGAGACGGGTTGATAGATCGAGATGGAGGACCTCGAGGAAATTCAAAGGGTCTAGTGGACTGGAAAGAGATTTGACGAAGTTTATTAACGGGCATTCGACTTCGGTGAGTTCATGTTTTCAAATGTTTTGTTATATGCATCATCCACCTTGATACAACAAGGCTAATGCTAAACAGATGAGTGATAGTGGTATTGAGACTATGAACAAGGAACGTGCTCTTCACAGCATTCCCGTCGACCCAACGTCCCTTAACGAGAGAGTTGGTATCCTCACAAAGTGCAAGAGCTCAGATACGATGGATGACGAAGCTCGAGACATTTACCTATCAGCGGTTGAACCACTGGGTGAACATGCTGCATTTGAGCTTAGCAAAACAAAGCCTTTGCCAAAATGGATGTCTCTTCTCCCAAGTAGACAGCAAGCGCAACGTGAATTACAGAAAGTCAGTGGAAGACTGACTGGGAGCAGTACAGCTTCTGAAGTAGGAGCTGAGGATTTTTCGCCAACTGAGTCTGAAACTGGTTTTACGGCATTCCCCAAATTCGACTATTCGAAGCTCAAGGCCAGCCCGATGTCACCTGGTCGGGAGACAGCTCCTATAGACATACCCTCTAGTAGTGGAACAAGAAAAAGGTCAACGACTATCTCATTTGAGGGTAGTCCAGCGAAAGAGTACTCCATTCTACGTAGCTCCTCCAAGAGAAATCGGAGGTGTAGAGCAAGAAGCTCTGGTTCTAGCGATCCGAGAAGCTATGATTCCAAGATAATTCCACCAAGACGACGAACACCTTATCCAGATCGAGATGGCCGTCCGATACTTGAAAGAGAAATGTCAGTCGAATCTACATCATGTCCACAAAGCTTGCGCTTAGGAACTTTCAACCCAACCAACAACACTAGCTTCGAAACCCGTTTCCCATCCTCAGTGTCTAAGAAAATACCATCTTACCACCCAACCTCATTTCTCCTAGTCCCCCCTTATCTAAAGGATACAACATCCACTGTTCACTCTTCTGAATACCTCGATACGTATCATCCCAAAGAATGCGATGTCCGCTATAAAAAGTACGAACCGGGAGTTATCAAACCGATTATCGATAAGATTAGGCGGCAAAAAGTGGGCAAACAGAGCATGAATGATATTTCTGAGGGGGAACAGAGGAAAAGGGAAAGACTTAGGAGTGGTGAAATAGCAATGAGGTTGGGAATTGAAGAGTTTGGAATTGATCCCAGGAGGAGTGACATGAACCGGGAATTAAGGCATTTGTTTAATGAAGAATAGAGATTGAGCTGACGCAGACTGAAAACTTGTATTTTATGGGCTTATAGGCTTAACGGGAATATCAATAATCTTTTGAGCTGAAACGTGTATTCTGTCGACCATACTTCCAACACCTGGAGTTCCTGTACAGTCTGACCTTTAGGCTTGCTACTTGAGTTATGCCCGTCTGAAACATTGCAATCAATCTCACAATATAAATAATATGGACAAGATGTCTGATTTATCAAACACAGATTGTGTCACGGACTTCGACACTGTGCAGTCAGCCCCTGAATTTAAGCGAGGACCTTATATTAAAACCAAACCAAAACTTAGGAAAATCCACCAATCCCACCTAGATATCCTAGCCAGACTACAACACCCCTTCCTGTACATAAGATCATAGCATAATCACCTCGCCAATATCTCCGCCCCGTAAACTGCAGCACTACCAGCACCCAAACCTCCTGCGGTGATAAGTCCCCAGGTAAATGCTGCCATCTCAGCATCCTGTTCTGCATCCTCGTCGCCTTCTTCCAGCTGATTGCTCTCGGAAGGCTCATACGAGGCATCTTCCGTAAGATGTTTCCTTGGCCGACCACGTTTTGCTGGGGAGGAAATTGAGGAAGAATCTTCATTTTCTTTTCTTGGACGCCCAACACGGCGTTTAGTTGATGTTTCAATTCTAGGGCTTTGTTAGTTTCTAAGCTTAAAAGTTTACATGATGGGAAAGAAAGATGGAACGACTGTACTTTTCAAGAAATTTCTCCGCTTCTACCGTGATGGCATCTGTTGCTTCGTCTATCGGTTCGGCCATTGCTTCAGGTCGGGGGTAAAATGGGATTGAAACCCCAAGCAGGGTTTTGGCATCGAGACCACGGATTCCTGTCCAGATTCCTAGACTGAGTCCTGAGAGTAGGACATCCCATCCCACGGCACCGACGGCGGGATGCTCACCCACTGCTCCAAACAGACGTGAGACGGCTGTAGATCCGCGGTTGAAAGCCGAACGATGGGTAGTATTGAAAGGATGTAGAAGAGTCCGGTTATGATATGTTTCGTTGGGGGTATTGTAAAACAAGGCGAAGACCGTGGTTTTCAGATGTAGGAGGAGTGAGAGCGTGGAAATGGCGCGGAAATGCGAAATATTTGCCGAATAGGCTTCGTGGGCGTGGGCAATGGTTCCCCAAGATTGAGGGACGAGGTAGGGGAGGATTAGGGGAAGGAAGGGGAGAGTTTTCGAGAGTGTAGCGATGGTAAAGAAGGATGGGGTATTTGAGGCAAAGGGGAGAAGGAATATTGTGAAGTATGTTGTCATGAGCACTGTGGTGTTGATGAAGGGGATGGGGGTCCATCCTTCAGGTTTTTGGAGAAGGAGTTTGGCTTTGAGTTGGCTGAGTCTGTAGCTATTAGCGGATAGATGTTATAACAAATAGGATAGCTCACCTGTTTGAAGTAACGGGTACATTTGCTTGGGTGAGATCCTTGATGTTTTCAGGCAGTGGTACTGGAGTGAGGAGCAATGTGATGAAGAAGAGGTTTTGTGCAAACGACAGATTCACGAGTTGTGCAAGTCCCATAAAAGCCTAATATCTATACTCAGTAATTTTCCATGAGAAGCCGAAACTAGGAATATACTTACCCACAAGTAAGGAATCCTTCGCCTTTTGCCTTCAATAGCGACAAAATTGCTCCAAGATACTGTCGCTAGTGTAATCTGCTGACCCCACCAGAAATATCGAGACTTTTCAGTCACGATCTCTAACAGATCTTGATAGATATTTGTGTCATGTAGCCATCTAACAATATGAAGTCTTCCGGGATGCTCTCCGCTACGGAAGGCTCCTCTGTCACCGAAAAAGCTATTCAAAATCAGTATTCGCTCTCCTACGTAGAAGGTGTTGATACCTCACCTTTCAGGTAATGAAACTCCTCGCTCGTCAGCCCAAATACGATATGACAAATTGCCTATTAACACATTATTAAACTAGTCCGATCATAATCATAAGTAGCAAAACTTGGTTTCAAGGGACTCTTACCAAATTTATAGCTATAGTAAGATCCCACAGTTACACTAAGTAATGCTAAGTACGAGAAGATGTGCACATGTCCTTTCCTCAAAGGTTCGCGGTGTCTAGTGGCCGAAGAGGGTGGAAGAGTGAGATACGAGCGATAGACAGTCCGTCCAACAAGAGTAGTCAGGTATCCTACCGTCAGGATATGGGAGAAGACCGTTAGGGTCGGGACTAGGCTGGGCGATGGTTAGCAGAGTTAATGCTGAATGGTTTATGCAGTTTCGAACAAGTGAAGCGCGCGATATAGTATTTCGAGCTTCTTTCTATCACCCAGTTCTATACTATTTACAGGTCTAGAAGAAAATCCGTGTATCTAGACACGTAAAAGGAAGCGATAGATCCGCACGTGACAAGGAAACCAGGAACAAACCTTGCTGGAGAATAGATATCGACCGGAGCCATAATGAACAACGAAGGCACACTCAATTCGCTGCCCTGGAAATAATTATTGATGTTTACTGTCTAGCTAAGATGGTGTCTGATCGATCTATCTTTGGTGAACTCTATGTCATTTCGCCAAGAGAAATACTAGCGCCAAAACCCCGGAAAGTTACAACATGGCTAGCCTCTCAGCCTTGCTCACATACAGAACCGAGAGAAGCTTGAACCACAATCTCGTAACGACGATGGGTTGAGACATTGACTTCCCAAAACACCCCGCATATATGAAGATAAGCCAGCTTGTGCCTGGAGTCGCTATCTTCTCCCTCATATAACCCAAAAAGCTCAGCACGCAATGTATCATCTAGCAAAAGGCATCTATTTGTATGCGACATCTAAAGAAGGTACTCCACCTCCGTCCCCCCCCCCAATCTCCATCTCCAAATCCTCTCCAAAAATCCCACTAACTTCAGCAGAATACTCGGTCCTCCTCCTCGGCCTCGACAATGCCGGGAAAACAACCTTCCACGAACAAGTAAAGGCGCTTTTCCTCCCGGGCTCCCCCGCACCAAAGTTAAAAACCGTGCCTACAGTCGGTCAGAATGTGTCCACTATTACCCTGCCAGACATGTACCTCAAAATCTGGGATGTGGGCGGGCAGCATTCCCTGCGGAAACTATGGCAGTCATATTATACTTCCTGCCATGCCATTGTTTTTGTAATCGACAGTACGGATATCGGGGATGGGAATTTAGAGAGTGATGCTAGTGATAGGTTGGAGGAGTGTAGGTTAGTGCTGGAGGATGTGTTGCAACATAGTGAGACGGAGGGAGTTCCGCTGCTAGTTTTAGCAAATAAACAGGATAGAGAGGATTGTGTGGAGGTGGTACGGATCAAAGAAGGGCTAGTGAAGAAAGTCTTTGAGGGAGAGAAGGGGAGTGGAATTAGAGATTCGAGAGTTTTGCCGGTGAGTGCGTTGACAGGGACGGGGGTTAAGGAGGCGGTGGAGTGGGTGAGGACGAGGGTTAAATGGAATAAGGAAGGGAGACCGCCAGTTATGAGATGAGGTGAGAGAGTATTGTGTTTGTTTGGGATATGATATACCTTTGAATAGACAGCGTGGCGTTTCTGGGTTTGGGCATTTGGGCATCTTTCATTGAGATAGCCTTGTTTCTCTCTTATTTTCTCATATACCTATTACCTCCTCCAACAGACCAGTTTCTGTATTTTGCACCAGGCCTACGATTTGCATCCCCTTAAAGAACGAAGACGCCTTCAGAAATTCTACATCTTCTTTTACGGTATCCTCAGGACTTCTCTCCGTCAGCTTTACTTCAGCCTTTAAATCACCATCAGCCTATAGAGATAACTCACTTTCCAATCACGCCAAAATCCATCTCTTCTAACATTTTCGCTTCCTCCTTCGTAGCCTTTCCCCCCAAGCTTTCCCTGATCTCCTCGTCTGTGATATGGCACAGACCACAGTCTACAGCCATCAACCTCTATCCTATAATATACCGACAAAAACGCACTATTTCCTCTTGGGGGAAACATAGAGATAGAGAAGAAAATCTAAGAGAAAAGGATGGAGAGAGAGAAAACATACCACTGTGATGCACCACCACAATCACCCCTTTCTCACCCCTATTCCCCACCGCAGCAAGCACCAACAGCGTACCAAACGCAGCTCTAACTCTTCCACCCGCCACACGGACAACAGTCGCTCCTATGAATACCCTCTCGTTAGACATAAGAGCGAAGATATAT
>Ga0247734_1002980_pt1 | contig 10393 bp, 10 predicted proteins | sample UWRJL103311B2_FD_180933 | JGI IMG/M metagenome (GOLD analysis project Ga0247734, IMG submission 180933) | Plant litter microbial communities from Arlington Agricultural Research Station in Wisconsin, United States - UWRJ-L103-311B-2 | ecosystem: Environmental > Terrestrial > Plant litter >... | reverse complement strand
CGTCAACCACGGCGAAATCGTCGTCACCGGCTACATCGAGGCCGTGCAAAAGGCGTTGGAGACCAAGCGCGACAATTCCACCGTATCCGACACGGTGACGGCCGACGACATGGGCAAGCTGTCCGCCAACAACGTGTCCGAAGCGCTCGCCCGCCTGCCCGGCGTCAACGCCGTGCGCGACTCCACCACCGGCGAAGGCGACCGCATCACCGTGCGCGGCATGTCGACCGAGCTTAACAACTATTCGATGAACGGCGTGCGCCTGGGCGGTGCCGGATCGCGCGACGACAACTTCTTTCGCGGCGTCCGGTTGAGCGTGCTGCCGCCCGACAACATCAAGCAGATCACCGTCTACAAGACGCTGACGCCCGATCGCGACGGCGATGCGCTGGGCGGCTCGGTCGACATTTCGACCCCGACCGCGTTCGACCAGGACCCGACCTATTTCCGCATCTCCGCCGAGGGCGGCATGCTCGACAAGTTCGACCATCGCAAGTCGAGCCAGGCCTCGGCCGCGTTCTCGCGCCAGTTCAGCGACAACTTCGGCGTTTTCCTGTCGGGCAGCTGGAGCCGCCGCAAGTCGCAGTTCGAGCAGAACGGCGTAGACGGCGATAACCAACCGGACACCTGGTACGAGGACAGCGAGACGCTGGGCTGGGACCCCAACCGCTTCGTCATGCGCGGCATGGACCTGGGCTTCGGCGAAACCGACGTGAAGCGCTGGGGCATGAACACCAGCGTCGATTTCCGCTCTGACCACCACGACCTTCACTTCCGCGGCCAGTACAACAAGTACCGCAAGAAGGAATTCCTCAACCGCCTGAACTTCCGCAACGACACCTCGAAAAACTCGACCCGCCTCTCGCAGGTGGACACTGGCGACACCAGCCTGAGCCAGCCCGAGGACAGCATCGTCGGGCAGGACGACACGCTGGGCAACATCTACAGCTACACCACCGACCAGATCGTCGACCGCGACGGCGATGGGCAGATCACCGATGCCGACCGTTCGAGCAAGTCGTTCTACAGCCTCGCCGGCGGTTCGGGCACCTGGGATCCCCAGGGCTTCCGCCTGCGCCGCTTCTGGGAAGCGACCAACGAAAGCGGCAGCCTTGCCACCGCGAATCTGGGCGGCGTATCGCGGCTGGGCGATTTCACGATCGACTACGACGTGTCGTACTCCAGTTCGGAGGACAATCTCGACGACGGTTACACGCTGGAATTTCGCAGCGACAAGTACGGCTGGCTGGGCAACACCGGCGTGCTGTTTTCCAACTCGGAAGATGCGCGCTTCCCCAAGTGGCTGCTCAACCAGGCCGGCCTCGAAGCGGTCCAGGATGCCTCACAGTACGATTTCAGCAGCCTCGAAGGCGAAGTCGGCGGCAGCAGCGAGAAGCTGTGGCAGTTGCAGACCAACGTGCTGTGGAAGCCCGACCTGTCCTGGCTGGAATCGATCAAGTTCGGCGGCAAATTCTACGATTCACGCCGGCGCACGGTCTCGGGCTCGTTCCTGGAACTCGAGGCCGAGGGCACCCTCGCCGACTTCTCGGCGTTCTACGGCAAGGACGTGAACAGCTTGTTCGGCGGCGCCTACAGCGGCCTCTACCGGCTTGGCACGACGATCGACAATGCCAAGATGCTGGCCGAACTGCAGCGCGCCGAGAAGGGCGAGAGCACGGTGTTCGAAGGCTTCGCGGTAGACCCGTCCGACGCCAAGATTTCCGACGAGGACAGCTTCCGCTTCGAGGAGCGCGTGATCTCCGGCTATGCCATGGCGACCGCCCGCTTCGGCAAGGCCAAAGTCATCACCGGCGTCCGCGTCGAGGCCACCCGAAACAAGATCGACGCCTACAACCTCGACCAGGTCCAAGGCGCGCGATACACCACCGACCGCTCCAGCTTCGTCAACGTGCTGCCCTCGGTTCACGTCAATTACGACTTCGACCGCAAGACCAAGCTGCGCGCAGCGGTGTGGACCAGCTTCGCCCGGCCCGATATCGCCCGCATGAGTTCGGCGCGGGAATACACTTACGATACCGACCCCGACGGCGATGGCGACGAGAACGCCACGTCCGACTGGGTGCTGCTCGGGATCCAGCAAGGCAACCCGAACCTCAAGCCGATGCGCTCGGTCAACCTCGACATGTCGCTGGAGCATTACGCGGGGGCGACCGGGGCTTATTCGGTCGCGCTGTTCTACAAGCACATCACCAACTTCCTGTTCCGCTCGTCGTCCAGCAACATCCGCGACGGAACGCTGGGTGAGAACGTCGACCCGACGGGCGTGGCGATCTCGATGCCCAACAACGGCAAGTGGGCGGAAGTCTACGGCGTGGAACTGAGCGCGCAGCAGATGCTGCACTGGCTGCCCGGCGTGCTCGGTTCTCTGGGCGTGGGCGGCAACCTGACGCTGCAGCGCTCCAAGGCCGTGACCGGCCTGTCCTGGCACCCCGAGGGCTACACCCTGCCGCTGATGGAAACGCCTGAGACGATCGCCAACCTGCAGCTTTTCTGGGAGCGCAAGGGCTGGGAAATCTATGCTGCGTGGAATTACCAGTCGAAATTCCTGGGCGGCATCAACGACTTCGGAAACGATCCTTACGAACAGGCCTATAGCTTCGTCGACCTGACGTTCCGCAAGACCTTCATGAAGAAGTCCGCGATCCAGTTCCAGGTCCGCAACCTATTCGATTCGCACACGTATTGGCAGACCGTGTCCTCCGGCACTGGCGCCAGCCGCGCGTACATCAAGAACGGCCGCAGCATGACGCTGAGCTTCAACCTGATCTTCTGAGGTACATGACCATGACACTCAAGTTCCGCGCGCTCGCTGCCGTCATGCTCGGCACCGCCCTGCCCCTCGCCGCGGCGGGGGCAGCCGAAGCCCCGGCCGCGGCGCCCGCCCCTGCCCCGCCCGCCCCTGCCCCGCTCGCCCCGGCGACGGTGGCGCCCGAGCGCATCATCCTCAACCTCACCGCCGACCCGGCGACCGAGATGGCCGTCACCTGGCGTTCGGCGCCGGGCCTTTCCGGCCAGGTCCAGTACGCCAAGGCCACCAGCAGCCCGGACTACGTCAAGACCCCTAAGACGCTGGCCGCCGCGACCGACGACGCGACGTTCGCGGTACGCGAAGACCCCGCGTTCCGGGCCGCCTACCACGCGGCGGTGCTGACAGGGCTCGAGCCCGACACCGTCTATGCCTATCGCGTCGGCGACGGTACGCACTGGTCCGAATGGCTGCAGTTCCACACCGCGGCCGGCACGAACGCGCCGTTCCGCTTCATCTACATGGGGGACATGCAGAACAACATCCTGTCGGAAGCCTCGCGCACCTTGCGCATGGCCTTCCGCCATGCCGGCGACGCGGCGTTCGTGATCCACGCCGGCGATCTCATCAACCGCCACGATAGCGACGCGGAGTGGGGCGAATGGTTCGCCTCCGGTGGGTTCCTCTATGCCCAGACGCCGCAGATGCCGACGCCCGGCAACCACGAATACGTCAAGGACGACAGCGCCCGCGCCGGCTCCTCGATCAACGGCCAGTGGCGCCGCCAGTTCACGTTGCCGCAGAACGGCCCGGCCGAAGTGCCCGCCTCCAGCGAGACCAACTGGTACACCGACTACCAGGGCCTGCGGCTGATCTCGATCGATTCGATGCAGGTCGACCGCGACGAGAAGGCCAGGCAGTCGATCGTGAAGTGGCTCGACGGGCTGCTCGCGCACAATCCCAGTCGCTGGACCGTGCTGTTCCTGCACTTTCCGCTATTCTCCAGCGAGCCCGACCGCGACAATCCCAAGGTGCGCGCGGCACTCAAGCCGCTGATCGACAAGTACAAGGTCGATCTCGTGCTCCAGGGCCACGACCACGGCTATGCCCGCGGCGCGATCGGCCCCGACGGACCCTCGGCCGACGATGCCGGCTCGACCTATGCCGTCTCGGTCGCGGGCCCCAAAATGTACGGCGTCGCCTCGCTCCCCTGGGCAAAGAAGTCCGCCTCGCGCACGCAGGCCTATCAGGTAATCGACGTCAGCCCGACGACGCTGACCTACAGCGCCTTCACCGCGACCGGCGAACCGCTGGACACAGTCCTCCTGAACAAACGCGCCAACTGATTTCGTGCCGGACCAAGCACGAGCCCTTTCTATACCCGATCGTCGTTCCGTGTTCTGTATTATTTTAGCTGCAGCAACTCAGCGAACGACCTGTGGGCAAGATTCGCACAATGGCAGCGGATCACCCCGCTAAAACCATTTCCGACACACGCATGGGCACGCGTCAGGCCCTTATTCTAGAACGGTTCATGACCGCTTTGAATGGCGCTTCGGTCAAATCAGGCCGTTCGAGAACAAGGGCTTCGTCCGCGCATCGACAACACGGCGCCACCGCTGCCATCGCCCCAAAGCCAACGCCGATACCGCCGCTTCAAGCGGCGAGGCACCCCCATCATGGCGGCAGGCGTTGATCTGTTGACGATCGGCAGGCGCAGTTCGGCTCCCCGCGGTCAGGGCTTGGACGCCGCAAGCGTGGCGAAATTGGCCGCGATGCGTTGCTGCAGATAATCGTGCGCGGTGATCGGTGCGTATTTTCCGGCCGGGCTTCCTATCACGACGTCGCGATTGGCCTGGCAGAAGAACGGCAGCGAAATGCGCGGGCCAAATACTCTCCCGCGCGGGGCAGGCGGACACGGTGCAGCGTCGAACGCAGTCGATCGTCGCTCCACCGCATGAGCATGTCGCCGATGTTGCAGGTGATCGCGCCCTCGATCGGCTCGATGTCGGTCCACAGGCCCGATTCCACCTCGGCACCGGGGCAAAGCTGCAGGCCAACTTGGCCGACGCGCTGGTGCAGCATCGATAGGCAAGTGTAGTCGGTGTGGGCACCGGCGCGCCATACGCCAGGCTGCACCGGCTCATGCGGCGGCATCGCCATGTAGTGGATCATGCGAAGGGTGCACTGGTATTCGGACGAATTCCGCTCATGCGCCTTGTTGAAGTGGTCGAGGGGAAGCCCAGCTTGCGAGCGAAGCAGCGCAGGATGCGCATCCCCACGTCCCAGTTCGCTTTCTCCAGAACGAGCATCCGTTCACGAAACTCCGGCAGGACCTCCGGGTCCGGCCACAGACCGTCCATGCGGCGGGATGGTGATCTGGTAGCTTTCCTTGTTGTCCGCGGTTCCGGTGGACGGCCGGACTTGCTGGCGATATTCCCAGCCGGCATTGGTGCCGGCGGGCATCGCCAGCTTTTCCTTTTCGGCAGTGTCGAGCGCGAAGAAGTCCACGGCCCGTTCGAAACCCTCGTCGATCAGGTCCTGCGGAATCCCGTGGTTGACGACCTTGAAGAAACCGAAGCGAGCGGCGGCATCCCATAGCGCGTCGGCAATCTCCACTTCGCGTCGGTCGAAATCCGACATGTCTATGACCGGCACGATGCGATCGAGATCGGCGCCTTCGCCACCCATCGTTTCCTCAAGACGGAGTTCGACCAGTCTGTCGTTGTTTTCCATTGCTCTTCTGCTCCTTGGTGGGGGGAGCAATGTCCAGGCGTGATGAGCGCCTCACTGCTTCTACTCCGCGATAAATCTTGCGCGCCGAAGGCTAGACCACGGCGCACACCGTCTTCGTTTCGAGATAGTTGTCGAGGCCGAGCGCGCCGTTCTCGGTCCCCCACCCCGATTGCTTGAAGCCGCCCTTCGGCAGTTCGGGCGAGAAATAGGAGTGGCAGTTGACCCACACCGTACCGGCCCGGAGCGCCGAAGTGACCGCATGAGCGCGGCTGAGCCCTTCCGTCCAGACGCTGGCGGCAAGGCCGTATTCCGTGTCGTTGGCCAGTTCGAGCGCATCGTCGATGTCGTCGAACGGCGTGATCGCGGCGACCGGACCGAAAATCTCCTCGCGCATCACGCGCATCGATCGATCGACGGACCCGAGCACCGTCGGCGTCACGAAGCTGCCGTTCGGCCCGATCTGCTCGCCGCCAGAAAGGATACGCGCGCCTTCGGCCTCGCCCGATGCCAGATAGCCGGCGACCCGGTCGGCCTGGCGGCGGCTGACCAATGGGCCCATCCGGCTTTCGGGGTCGAGGCCATGCCCGAGCTGGATGGAGCCGGCATGATCGGCCAGCTGTTCCGCGAAACGGTCGTGAAGCGATCGGGCCACGTATATGCGCGAACTGGCGACGCAGACCTGGCCCGCGTTGTTGAAAATGCCGCGGGCGATGGCGGCACGGCAAGGTCCAGATCGGCATCGTCGAGAACGATGGCCGGAGACTTGCCACCCAGTTCGAGCGTCAGCTTCTTCAGGTTGCCGCGAGCGGCATCGATGATGGCACGGCCCGTGTTCGTCGACCCGGTGAAGGTCAGCTTGTCGACACCGGGATGCTCGGCGAGCGCCTGGCCGGCCGTAGCGCCAAGGCCGGTGAAAATGTTCACGACCCCGGCGGGTAGCCCCGCCTCCATCAGAAGACGGCCAAGCCATAAGGCGGTCAGCGACGTATCCTCCGCCGGCTTGAGCATCACCGTGCATCCGCATGCCAGAGCCGGGGCCAGCTTCATCGCCGCCATCAGCAGCGGCGAATTCCACGGCGTGATCGCGCCGACGACGCCGATCGGCTCGCGCACCGTATACGCGATGATGCGCTTTGCGGGCGGCTGCATGGTGATGGAACTTGGGATCGTGGTCCCGCCGATCTTGTTCGCGAAACCGGTATAGAAGCGGAATTGCTCGGCCGCGGCGGGAACTTCCCCGAAGCGCGCCGTGGCGAAGGTCTTGCCGTTGTCGAGAGATTCCAGTTCGGCAACAGCGCCATTCCCGGCGTCGCGTTCATGCAGAACGGAGTCTACATCGCCAGCCCTGTGTCCCTGTCCGGCGCCTTTCTCGACGTGGATCAGGTCGAGGTTCTGCGCGGTCCACAGGGCACCGTGGCCGGGCAGAATGCGGATGGCGGCGCCGTCAATCTGACCAACCGGCAGCCCGTGCTGGACGTGTTCCACGCCGATGCCGAAGCCAGCTACGGCAGCTACGGCTACAACCGCATGCGCGTCGCCGCCAACGTTCCGATCGGTGACACCCTGGCGGTCCGCGCCGCATTCCAGCATGAAGGTCACGACGGCTGGTTCTACGCGCCCAACCAGCCGACGACCCATCACGTCGGGAACGAAGACAACTGGACCGGCCGCCTGACGGCGCTATGGAAGCCGACCGACCGGCTTTCCGTCACGCTGTGGGGCGAATTTGCCGACAGCGACAGCAATGGCTTCGCCGCCAAGAACATTTTCGACCCGCTGCCGGGCACCTACACGACGAGCAACGACACGGCTTCCCCGCAGAAGACCCGTACTCGCACCGTTGCCGGCACGCTTGCCTACGATCTTGGCTTCGGCACGTTCAAGTCCACCACCAGCTATCAATATGCGTTCAGCGGCGGGAAGACCTCCGCCGACATGCTCGACCGTGCGGACGCCTTGCAGATCTACGGGGTGAAGGACGAACTTGCCGTCTACGATCGCGTGAACAAGACGATCACCGAAGAAGCCAACCTCTCCCACTCGGGCGGCAAGCTGGACTGGATCGTCGGCGCCTTCTACCTTCACTCGAAGGGCCGCCAGCTTGCATTCGAGACGCAGCAATCCTCGGCGACGCGACTGCCCTATACGCCGACGTTCGACCCCACGAGTGACGAGGCCGTGGCGTTGTACGCAGCCGGCCTTTCGTTCGTTTCGCGCGACAATTCGAACCGCACATCGGCCGCCGTCTACGGGCGGGCCACGTACCATTTCACCGACAGCCTACGGCTGACCGGCGGCGCGCGCTACAGCTACGACAAATATACCGATGACGCCGAACTGTTCTTTGGCGCGCCGGAAACGAACGTCAGCAAGTTCACCAAGGTGACTGGGAAGGCCGCCGTCGAATTCGACCCATGGCTCGACGCTTTATGCGTCCTTCTCCACGGGCGTGAAGCCGGGTGGCACCAATCTCGTGTCCACACCGACGATGATACCCAAGAGCTTCGAACAGGAGTTCGTGCGGTGTTACGAGATCGGTAGCAAGAACGAGTTGTTCGATCACAAGCTTCGACTGAACATCTCGGGATTCTACGGTGACTATCGCAACCAGCGGGAAAGCAGCGAAGATCCGCTGCCGTTCGAAGGCGGCAACATCAATATCCCCAAAAGCCACGTCTATGGCCTCGAAGCCGAAATGTCCTGGATATTGCCTGCCGGCTTCCGCTTCAATGGCAACATAACGGTAATGCGCAGCAAGATCGACAGCCACGTTCTCGCGCTCGAACCCTATCAGGTCCGGCTGATAAACCGCCTGAACGGTGGCCCCTTAGTCGGCAACGATCTTGCCGATCGTGCCAACGCCCTCACCGACGGTTACGGCAATCAGCTTGGGCGTGTCCCTCACTTCTCGGCAGCGGCCGGCATCAACAAGACGTTCGATGTCGCAGAAGCAGGAACGCTCGACGCATTCGTGCAAGTGAACTATCGTTCGGCATACTGGTTCAGATACTTCAACGACCCTGCGGTCGATCGCGTGGGCAAACAGTTCTTCATGAATTTGAACTTGCGCTTCCAGCCGGAAGCGAAGCCGTACTACGTTTCCTTCGAAGTCACGAACCTGACCGCCAGCCACGACATCGCCGCGCGATATGCGGAAGACTTCGGCGTCGGCGGAGTCTTCGATTCTCCCGTACCGCCACGCCAGTTCATTGGGCGCATCGGCTTCAATTTCTGACGATACCACTCGCCGATGCCGGGTTCGAGACGGCGTGAATACGGCATCGGCGGAAGGTCAGGCCAGCGCTTACGCGTTGCCCTCCGACCAGAGACCGATGCCCGCACGCTCGCTGCACTTGGCCGACACGCGCAGACGGATTCAACCGTTTGTCGCACCGGGCTGCGCGTAGACATCGGTCAAGCGCTTCGGCCGGTATTCGTCAGGTCCTATGTCTTACACAGATAAGCCGTCCAGTGCCCTTCGAGCGAACAAGCGCCTACGCCCGCGCGGATAACTTGCACACCCCAAAATCCTGCGCCCACGCAGACGGATATACCGGCGTTCAAAGCATTTCGGCGCCAAATAGAACGATATCGGTTCCAAAATACAACCGGTGTGACATCCGATAGTTTGCTGATTTATATGGCAATGTAAGACCTCATTAGCTCTTATCGGACAATCTTCAACGGCCGCTTTTCCACATTTCTAAAGGATGTTCGAGCTAGCGCGGCTTTGAGAGGATTGACGGTTATGACCTTCTTCAGCAAAAATCGCCTGAGCCGCTCGGTCGCGGCAATCGCCATGCTCGGTTCCCTTTTCTCCGCGGTCGAGGCGCATGCCGCCACCCAGGGAACGATCGGGACGACCTCCAGCGGGCAGATCAACATCACCGCCACGATCGCCGGGCTGGTCCAGATAACGAACCTGTCTGACCTCAATTTCACGCCGGTTCTCAACGGTTCCAGCGCCGCGCAGTTGACCGAAAACGTCTGCGTGTGGAGCAACACGCTCACCAAGGGCTACACGATCAAGGCGACCGGAAACGGCACGTCGAGCGCTTTCACGCTGGCCAGCGGCAGCAACGCGCCCGTTCCCTATTCGGTGTCTTGGGCCGGAACCTCGGGCGCCACCTCGGGCACCGCGCTGACCACCAACGTCGCCTCCAGCACCTTCACGAGCACGGCACTGGCGCCCGCGTGCCTTGCCGGCAGCAACACTGCGACGCTGTTCGTTTCGATTGCCAGCACCGACCAGGACACGATGGTTGCGAACGCAGCGTACACCGGGATCCTGACCTTGCTGGTCACGCCGGTTTAAGCCGCGTTCGAAGGTCCGCCGCCTTCGTAGTTGCGCACTCGGCGCGCAAGGACGGCGGGCCCTGCAGGGGAGGGACGGGAAGCATGGCATCGTGGTTGGCCTGGGCGATCGGTTGCGCCGTCGCCGGCCTGCTCGCGCCCGGCTCGCAAGCCATGGCACAACAAGTCCAGATCACGTCGCTGAGCGACGTCGCGTTCGGTACGGTCCCTTCGGTCACGGTCAACCAGGCCACCTCGCAGACGCTATGTGTCTTCACCAGCAGCCTGCTCGGCTACACGATCAAGGCCACCGGATCGGGGGCAAGCGGCGCCTTCACGCTGGGCAACGTCGGTAACGCCAGCTTACAACTCGCTTACACCGCGCAATGGGCATTTAGCGGAGGCCAGACCTCGGGCACCTTGCTGACGCCCGGCCAAGGATTGCGATCGTCGGGCGGGCTCAACCTGCTGTGTTCGCTGGGAAGCCTCCTTGCCGGCACCGCCAGCCTCATTATCACCCTGCCCTCCGCCAACCTGAGCGCGGCACAGTCCGGCAACTACAGCGGAACGCTTTCGCTCATGGTGTCGCCGAACTGA
>Ga0247734_1002979_pt1 | contig 10394 bp, 8 predicted proteins | sample UWRJL103311B2_FD_180933 | JGI IMG/M metagenome (GOLD analysis project Ga0247734, IMG submission 180933) | Plant litter microbial communities from Arlington Agricultural Research Station in Wisconsin, United States - UWRJ-L103-311B-2 | ecosystem: Environmental > Terrestrial > Plant litter >... | reverse complement strand
TGAAAGGGCGCTGAAGGTTGCTGCCCGCAAACGCCGCAAGTACCGGGTAACGATCGGCGCCAGCAACCCTCACACCGGCGTCAGCAACCTTGTTTTCACTTGCTGCGATTTTCAGTTCATGATTCCTTGCCGAGGCGGTGTCCAGCCAGTCTGCCAAAATTCCGGCTTCGGGAAAAGTGATCAGGATCGAACTGTCCGGAATCAGCATCGAGGACTCTGGTTCACCGGTGAGCAGATTAAGTTGCCGGTTGAGGATCGTTATATTGTTATCGGTCTTACGGATCGACAAATTCAGGTCCGATAGTATAAGCCTGCTTCGCAACACATCGTTTTCCGTGACCATTCCCTGCTTTCGCATCACCAGTATATTTTTTAACCTTTCTTCTGCGAGCCTGGCATTGTTACCATACACTTGTCTGAGATTGGTCATCCGGTAGATATCCAAATAGTTCGCTGCTGCCAGAAATTTTATATCCTGTGTTTTTTTCTCCTCGATCAGATAGGCGATCTGTGCTTCGATACCTGCCTCGTAAATTTCATTGCTGATCCGCCCGCCTGCAAAAAGTACCTGCGAAGCCTGAATACTGAATTGTGCGAACTGATGTGGATTCTTTCCTGTCTGATGCCTGGAAAAAGAAGGTGTCCAGATTTCAGTATTGCTCAGATACCCATGACTGAGCTGAACACCGAGGTCTGGCAATTGATAAAGCTTTGCGAGCTCTGACTTTTGCTTTGCAAGCGCTGTGTTCTTAGCGACTATCTTCAGTTGAACACTGTTGTTCTGCGATAAATCCATAACTGCCTTCAGTGTCAGCATCCTGCTGCCAGCCGTATCCTGCGCATTTGCAAATCCCGCGAAAAGGAGCATGCCCGTAATTATGGTAAATTTCTTCATTTAAAAATAGTTTCAAAGTAGTCCCTGCGATGGGGCGATCAACTATAACAAACATCCCTCATCCGTTAAGCAGATGTCTTTTAAAATCAAAGGATTGACTTTTAAAATCACGTAGTATGGGACATGGCTGTCGTTGGAATTATTGGCCTTTTGGACAGCTACATAAGCCTCAGTGACCTATGTTCTGCTCCCGGGTAACATCAGCCTTCTCTGTAGCGTTCGGATTGGCGCGCTGATCATGGTGGAGTACTGCGGCAAGAAAAAATGCCAGGACAGCTGTCACAAGGCCGCACATAAAAATATTGTAGGCAAAACGCAGGTAATGGTACTTCCTGCCCAGGACATTTCCTTGATAATAAATATCCAGCATGATCGAATGGTAGATGTTGATCTTGTCGTTAAGCATCATCCACATGCCGCTCGTAAATTGTTCAGGCAGCATCTTATAATAATTGCCAAAAAATAACAGGTTTGTTTTTCGTTGCGCGATATCGCCCCGGCTGAAGGTTCCTTTGCTCACAGTTGGACGCGTGGTGATAATAGCCAGCACCATCGATGTGAGGCTAACAGCCAGTAATATGAATGTGGGTAACGCTAGATAGCTGTTTTCTTCGAGCTTTCGTAACACCAGGCTGATGATCGCCGATAAGATAATTGAGTTAACAGTGATCAAAATATGTGCCTTGTTGTCGGCAAGGCTGCTTAACCGCTGATTATTCTGTGAGGCGATACGGAAAGCTGTATCAATAGCTTTTTCAGCCCGCTCCGTATTTTTCGATTGCAGATTAGCTGGCGTAAGCGCCGCGTTCGTCGCATACTGCATAGCAAGAGCTTTTAAATGATACAAGTTTTCAGATTTTTGCTCCGCCAGTAAAGTTTTGGCATAAACCGTGTGAAACCGATGATTTTCAAGAAATTCTGTACTGTTCTTATACCATTCGTTTCTCGATACAATCTTTTTTTCCGTCAGCTCAGTTTCTTTACGCAGCAGTTCATTTTTTTTCAGAAACGACTTTTTTCCGACATGGAAGTTGACAGCGTCCAGAATAATTTCCTGTAGCAGATTGGAAGGTTCCACATTTTGATGTGCGATTGTTATAAGCTCCAGAACTTTGACCATTTGGCTTTCAGCCAAACCTTGTTCTTCCATATATGCTCGTGCGACCCTAAGACTGTTTTCGGCATATCCATTAATGCCGTGGACGTAACCGAGATTATGAAACCAGCCCGCAGCGAGTAAAAGAAAACCATCATCCGCCGGGATATCATGATAATCTGCGATTTTCGCTAAAGCTTTGACCACATAGATGGTATGATCCAGGTTATGGAACACCAGACCGGGCTGCTTATGTTCTTGGTAATATTGCGCTACATAGTTGCTGATCCGATTGATACTCTTTTTGTTGGCCATTGCATTTGTCCTAGGCAGATTTATTACTTAATAAGGTGTCATTTCAAATCGGTCAGCAGATGCAGGTTTTCAAGTGTCCGGCAAAGGGGGAATGACGAAGTTTGGCGAGTGCTGCATCCTTGATACGGCGGGTATGCTCGACCGAGAGTTGAAATTGGCCGGCTATTTCTTCAAGACGGCGTGCAGTACCATCGTCAAGACCAAAAAACAACATCAATAATTCACGCTCTCTGTTACTTAGGATTTTCATTGCGATGGTGATTTCAGCCGCCATGGACTCTTTAAGTAGTTGCTCGTCCGGTTGCTCATCGCCGTGTGGAATTACCTCGTATAATGATGACTGTAAGTCTGAACCGATCGGCTGGTCCAGGGATGTGCTGGCTTGAACGTGATTTAATAAATAAGAAAGCACTCTTTCTTCAAGACCGATCTCTTCAGCAACTTCCTTAACTGATGGAAGCCGCTGTAGTTCCTGTTCTTTCCTAGCCACCACCTTCTGGTACCTGTTGATTGTACCGAGCTGGTTCAACGGCAGATGGATAAGTCGGGTGTGTTCTTCAATTGCGGAGGTGATCGCCTGCCTGATCCACCAAACGGCGTAAGATATAAACCGGAATCCTCGAGTATTATCAAAGCGGTAGGCAGCCTGAATAAGTCCAATATTACCTTCGCTGATCAGGTCGCTTAAGCTGATACCCTTTTTCTGGTACTTTTTCGCCACAGTGATTACGAACCTCAGGTTGCTTAGGATCAGTTTACTCAAGGCTCGCTGATCACCAGCGACTACTAATTTGCAGAGATCATATTCTTCGTCAGGGTTCAGCACACCAAACTTTTCAATATCGTTAAAATACCGGTCAAGAGACGCCTCGTCCCTCACGGTGATATTTCTATCAATAACTAATTGTCTCATGGTGATCCTGCGGCTTTAGCGTTGGTTAGAATGTGGTTGCTGGTCAATGCTTCCGGCGAAACGAAATACCGACCCGATGGACAGTACAACGAATCCGGCAAAAACTTTCCATGGAAAGTATCCTGTCCCAGCGATAGGCACCGCCGGATATTCGCTGTCTACAGCATTAATAGGTTGTTTGGCTGGAAAAATAAAGAGTGCACAGAGCACCATTATAATTCCTAAGATGATAAGGCATGTACCAGTCGTTTTCATAATGATAGCTTGTTTATGGCTTCATCAAAAGTACGGGCACCAAAATGGCCTGTTCTTTTAATATCAAATCAAGGGCTTTGATTTTCAATATTTTGACCTTTCGTTAGACAACTGGCAGGTGTTTGATAATCAAAGCCTTCTGTTTGAATGTCAAAGCGCAAGGCGTTGTTCTCCAGCCACCTTTGTATGCTAAAAGACAACAAGAATGGAATCAACAAGTAACCGCAGCATCCTATTTATAACAGGAGCTTTTATCAGTCACGAAGGCTGGAAACAATGGCAGGAATATTTTGAGTCGCATGGTTACCGCACCGTAGCCCCGCCTTGGCCGCATAAAAACGGCACTGCGGCAGAGCTACGTGCCAGACAGGGAGACGACCGCGCACTTGCGAGACTTACTTTAACCGAACTGATTCATCACTACGCTGTTGAGGCCCGGAATTTCGAGGAAAAACCGATCATCATTGGTCACTCTCTGGGCGGTCTAATTACACAGATCCTCGTCAATAACGGGTATGCTGCTGCAGGGGTAGCAATCCACCCGGTTCCGCCACAAGGCATATTTCCTTACGAATTTTCCTTTTTGAGATCTGCCTGGAAATCACTCGGTTTGTTTACCAGCCTCGATAAGACTTACCTCATGTCTTTCGAAGACTTTCAATATGCGTTCGTTAACGGCATGCCACTGGAAATGCAGCGTAAAGCTTACGAAAAAAATGTCCTGCCTGAATCAAAGACGGTGACCCGTGGCGGCCTGACCAGTGCGGCGCATGTTGATTTCAAGAAGCCACATGCCCCTTTGTTGATTACCTCCGGTTCAAATGATCACATTATTCCTGCCCACTTGAACAAAAGGAATTACAAACGCTATCATCAAAACGGATCCGTTACCGATTATAAAGAATTTCCTGGGCGAAATCACTTTGTTCTTGGCCAGAACACCTGGAAGGAAGATGCCGATTACATATTAGAATGGCTCAAAAAGGTTGGCTGATCGAAAATCCACCAAGTGGAAAGGTTGCGGCCATCTCGCTGCAACCTTTATATATTAACAGGGTGGATAGCCGCAGCTTCGAAATGGTCTGATCATTTTTACCAGGCTTTTTCCTTATCAATAGCTAAGATCGTCACCCTTAGTATCTTGCGAGGAGTAAACAAGGCGCTAAGACAAGCCGATTTTGGTCATACATTGGAACGCTAAGTCGTATTTTAAAAACATTTTTTACATACTTTTCTACGGCTCCAAGCTCTTCTGGTTATCTGCAGGATAATCTTGGAGATTAACAAGGAACAGCGCTGACAAATAAGATATTAGAAAATGGTCTTTAACATTTTCTGGGTTCCTGCAATCATATCTTCGATCTGATCTTCGGTAGGTGCATTCTTTTTATTTTTCAGACACAGGTCACGAAGAACCCCCAGATATTGTATCTGCCGGTAAGTCGCGGCATCGTAGAGACCCGTTTTACGGAACAATTCGTTATAATCAATCACGGACATATTCTTCTTAGGCGATTTGAGCCGGTGGTTATTCCTGACTTTCTCAAAATGTCCTTCAAGTACGACTACGCATAAGACGCCAGCCGAACGGCCGAACTGGTTTTTCAAAAGTTCTGCTGCTTTGATCAGCATGCTATCTGATATTGCTCCCATTATTAGGGTCTCGCTTTCTGCAAGTTGACTTTCGAAACGGAGATTAACGCTATTTAAAATATTCAATTGCTGCTGCATCAAGGGAATGGCATCTGCAGGTCCTGCAACTAGTTTTTTGTCGAATCCGCTGTGACCACCGTGGCACGCAGATAATCCTCGATAACATAATTCTCCTTTCGGATCTCCTTTCTGCCTTTTAATTCATATAGGCTTGCAAAATCATGCAATCTGCCAGGCAGATAATGGGCAATCACGACCTGTGCTTCCGAGTACCAGGCCTGGTAGGCTTCGGCAAACTTTGGAAGCCCTTGGACAAACGTCTTGAAATCCTTTTTTAGGACATTCGTGAAATGCGCTTCCATTTCCCCCGGAAATTGCTCAACCTGCATGGCATTGATCAGGCTTACACCTGTATTGTGCAAGCGGATCATTTCGTTCTTTAACTGCACACTAAGTATCATTGCCGTCTAAAATAACGAGGCAGGCATATCAAAGCAACTCAAAATGTGTTTATGCATGGCTTTTATAGGATATTACTTTGACGCGCAAGAAGATAATTTAACGGACTGCTAACGTGACTCCATCGGTAATAAACAATGTCAGTGGACAAGTTGATTGATAGAATAACGTAGTTTTAATATCATACGATTTTTACAGCAATTTATTTGTTTTTAAAAGTCGCGCATAGTTGCGCTTTTTTAATTTCGACGTTTATCTCTACGCATTCCTAAACTCAAGAAGAAGCGAAATGAACGTAGTCAAAGCCCTTGGACTCGAGGATAATGGCGTCAGTGTGACGCTGTTGTTTGTAATTGCGATCTGCAGTTGCCTCGCCATGCGCTACCGAGCTATTTTCGCCTTTTGTTTGTTTCATCCCTACAGTATCGTTCGAAACAAAGAGAGCCACCGCGTAATTACTTCCTGCTTTGTTCATGTCAACTGGCCTCATCTGGGAATTAATCTCTTTATGCTATATGCCGTTGGCGTAAACTTGGAGAAGTATCTTGTCAAAGCAACTTCGTGTGGGCATATGATATTTGCAGCTATAATCGCATTAACACATATCTCAGGCACACTGCTCGTAACATTTATTCATTACAAGGATTTTGAGTTTTCAAGCGTAGGAGCCTCTGGAAGTATCTTAGGCAGCCAATTCTGCTATATGGTTTTGCAACCTCACGTCGTGGCTTTTTACCTGCCCTTGATCGGGCCGGTCTCCAATATATTTGCCGGGCTATTGATTATTGTGCTTCTTTTACGTCAGCGATATAAGAGTAAACAGTTGTTCAACCACGAATTGCACTTTTATGCAAGTGTCTCCGGAGCGTTAATAGGAATCGCTTTAAAAGAAATTGTCCTTTTAACTTGACGCGCCTTTTTTTTACGATATTATTTACAAAGTGACAGGATATCTGCTAAAAACTATATTATAGATCCCGGATCCTAATATTCCTTCAACTGACAATTATTCGGGTGTAACCTAAAGCTGTATTGGTCAATGCTCACTATTCAAATTATGCATGTCAATTTCAGGCGGTAACAATTAGTTAGCATCTGATTATTGGCATATTTAAGATCCTTTGCGATCAAAATTACCAGGGTGCCCGGGGATGACCTGCTACGCAATTTGAAAACGATGATCCGGAACGGTTGGAGTTCCGGTCTTTTAACATGCCAACCATTTCGTTTCCTACCATTGAATTATGTAATCTTTATTCCGAATTGACAATTCATCATTTTCGGGTTTGAGGTGCTTACATAACTCACATAAGATCAATATAATATTACTATCAATTTTCTCTAAATTACGCGGTAAAATATATGACATCACCCGATGTCTATCTGGACCGCATTACAATTATGAGAAATGTCACCCTTCCCGCTTTGATCAAGCATGAAAAGACTGGGAAAAATACGATTACCCGGATTATTGCACATGAAACAGTGATTAAACCTTCTTCAATTGAGATTGGCGATGGCTATCTGGTCTTGATGGATGATGAAAGACCGATATGCATTATTCAAAACGGCAAGACCTTTCCAGGCAATTATACGCGTGTGTTGGGCATGGATAAAAAGCCGACAATTGCCGAACTTTATACGCAGGAGCTATCCTGGGTGAAACACATACAGTTAAGCGAGGATTTCGACCCTGAAAATATTCGGGATTCATGGGCAAATGTGTTTAACTTCAAGGAAGAAGATCTCTCAGTCCCAATTTTTGGCTTAAGAAAACCGCAGATCGCAGCCATTTTCAGTGCATTGTCACACTGGAAAGTTGGTGAAGAGACGGGTACGGTCGTCATGCCTACCGGAACCGGCAAAACAGAAACGATGCTATCATTGCTTATTGCAAATCGTTGCAAGAAACTTTTGGTCATCGTCCCGACCGACCCGCTTCGTGAACAAATAGCGGAAAAGTTCATTTCTTTAGGTTATCTCCAAAAGCTTGAGTTTGGTATAGTTAGCGAAAATGCAAAGAAGCCCATCGTTGGTATCATTAACGAAAATTATAAAAAGATTGAGGAACTGGGAACATTTCTGAATAAATGCAATGTGGTGATCACAACGATGGACATGGTCACTTCAGGTTCTCTGGAAATGCAAAAATATCTTGCGGAAACCGTCTCTCATGTTTTTATTGACGAAGCCCATCATGCCAAAGCCCCAAGCTGGTTTCGTTTTCTTGATCTTTGTATCCCGATCAAGGTCCTTCAATTCACAGCGACACCCTTCAGGAACGATGGACAGAGTCTTGATGGAAAATTTATCTTTAATTATTCTTTAAAGAAAGCACAAGAGGATGGTTATTTTAAAAATATAGAGCTGATCCAGGTAAATGAGTGGGATAATGCGAAGTCTGATCGGGTAATAGCTGAGGCAGCTGTAGCCAGGTTGAAGCAAGACCGGCAACAATACGATCATATCCTGATGGCTAGATGCAGCAAGCAAGCCCGCGCGAATACCGTCTTTGAAATTTACAAACAGTACCAGGAATATCAGCCTGTCGTTATACACAGAGGATTAAGCGACCGTGATCGCCGAGCTGCAAAAGAGAAGATACTGAACAAAGAAGCTAAGATTATCGTTTGCGTGGATATGCTGGGGGAAGGTTTTGATCTCCCTAACCTGAAGATAGCTGCCTTTCACGACATCCGCCAAAGTTTGCCGATAACCGTGCAAATAGCCGGACGTTTTACCCGTACAAAATTTGATGAGCAATTAGGTAATGCCAGTATCGTTGTTAACCTGAAAGACGCTGATGTGCCAAAGGAGCTGGAAGAATTCTACGCTTTGGGCGCTGACTGGAATACGATCCTTCCGCGCGTCAGCACCAGCAGGATCAAAAAAGAAGTGGATTTCAGCGAATTTCTGAACGGATTTGCAGACTTGGATGCGAGCAAGATCCCTTTTCAAAGCTTAAAGCCTGCATTGAGCACTGTCGTGTACAAAAACCACTCCGAGGGTTGGTTCCCGACAAACTATGAGCAGGGACTGGCAAAAGCTGATGACCTGGACTATTTGTTTCCCTCGCTGAACGCAGACAAGAAAACTTTGATCATCATTACCGGAAAGAAACAAAGCATCGACTGGGGGTATTCCAAGGAGATTTACGAAATCTTATGGAATTTATATGTAATTCACTGGGATACAAAAAGAAACTTATTATTTATTAATGGAAGTGATAATGCAGGTGTATATCCTGAGCTGGCGCATGCTATCATCGGCGATGATGCCGAGCTTATCAATAAGATCAATATTTTCAAGGCATTTCACGACATCGAACGCGTCAGGTTACAAAATGTCGGCTTAAAAGAATTTCTTGGCCGGAATAAATCTTTTAGCATGCACACCGGCTTTGATATTGAAAAAGCCTTGGACATGGCCGATAAGGAAGGCTCAGAAAAAGCATTCGTGGCTGGAAGCGGTTATGAGAACGGCACGAAGGTATCGATCGGCTGCTCTTATAAGGGGCGTATATGGTCACATGCAAAAGGTGACATACAAGAACTGATCGACTGGTGTACTTCTGTAGGAAAAAAATTGATACGCGACGACATCGACCCCAATACTATCCTTAAAGAAACCTTGATTCCCAACTCGATCTCATTAAGGCCGGTGATCACACCATTTGCGATTGACTGGGACGAAGCCGTTTTTCTGGAGCCGGAAACCCGTATAAATATCGTGATCAACAATAAAGAGTATCCTTTTTATCAGACCGAGCTTGAGTTGGTTCAGCCATCGGAAAATGGCGACCTGCTGTTTGAACTGGTAACGCCGAACGACAGGATCAGGTTCAGGCAGGTGTTGTTCAGTAATAACGGGAAGTTCGATGATTTTTACATTGAGAATATAACCCCTGCATTTGGTCAGGTATTGATCCATAAGGGCCGTAAACAATATAAATTCGAATCCTTCCTTCATCAAAATCCAGTCAATTGGTTGTTTGTTGACGGTTCCTCGCTTAGCGGTAATAATTATGTAGAACTTAAACAGCTCATTCCTGCTTATCCGAAAGAACAGATCCTGTCACGATTATGGAACGGCGTAAATCTTAGTAAGGAAGCACAGAAGATCGATCCCAAAGTAACGGAATCGATCCAATACGCCCTTATACAGGAACTGAAAGAGGGCGATTTTGATTTGATTTACGATGATGATTACAGTGGCGAGATCGCTGACATTATCACCGTTAAACAGTTTGACGATTACATCAATATACAGCTCTACCATTTAAAATATGCTAAATCAGGCCAGGTAAGCCAACGTATAGACGATCTGTATGAAGTGTGTGGCCAGGCGATGAAATCGATCAATTGGAAGTTTAAGGAATCAAAGGAGTTTTTCGAGCATTTATTGCGACGGGAGATCAAAAGCCGGAAAGGCAAGTCCTGTTCCAGAATTGAACTGGGAACAAAGGACACTATCGTTTTTTTGAAAGATATCGTCCGTAAAGATTATCCGGTAGAGTTTGAGATGTTTATTGTCCAGCCGGGCCTCTCTGCAAGCAATCCATCACCAGACCAGTTGACCCTGCTTGGGGTGACCAGCTCTTACTTATCGAGTAAGGGCTGCATGGAATTAACAGTGATCGGTTCGGCCTGACAAGAACCATCGATTGGTCCGGTCAATGATGTCTTGCCAGATACCAGTTAAAGAATTTAAGGACTTCAGACCTCGGATAATGCTCATCATGGTCTTCGCGGTCTGCCTCTAATGCTTCGGCATTGGCTATAGCTTGTGCCAAGCGGTCACCTAACCGA
>Ga0247734_1002978_pt1 | contig 10397 bp, 12 predicted proteins | sample UWRJL103311B2_FD_180933 | JGI IMG/M metagenome (GOLD analysis project Ga0247734, IMG submission 180933) | Plant litter microbial communities from Arlington Agricultural Research Station in Wisconsin, United States - UWRJ-L103-311B-2 | ecosystem: Environmental > Terrestrial > Plant litter >... | reverse complement strand
TGATGACGAGCGGCTTGCCCGACGCCATGACCTTCTCGAGGACGGGGACCATGTCCTTGACCGACGTGATCTTGGAGTTGACGATCAGGATGTAGGGATCGTCCAGGACGGTCTCCTGACGCTCCGGATCGGTGACGAAGTAGCCCGACAGGTGACCCTTGTCGAAGCGCATGCCCTCGGTCAGCTCCAGGTCGATGCCGAACGTGTTCGACTCCTCGACCGTGATGACGCCTTCCTTGCCGACCTTGTCCATGGCCTCGGCGATGATCTCGCCGACCGTGGTGTCAGCGGCGGAGATCGAGGCGGTCGACGCGATCTGCTCCTTGGTCTCGACGTCCCGAGCCGCACCGAGCAGGTGCGCGGAGATGGCCTCGACGGCGATCTCGATGCCCTTCTTCAGACCCATCGGGTTCGCGCCGGCCGCGACGTTGCGCAGGCCTTCGCGGACGAGGGCCTGGGCGAGGACCGTGGCGGTCGTCGTGCCGTCGCCGGCGACGTCGTCGGTCTTCTTGGCGACCTCCTTGACGAGCTCGGCGCCGATCTTCTCGTAGGGATCCTCGAGCTCGATCTCACGGGCGATGCTGACGCCGTCGTTGGTGATCGTGGGTGCGCCCCACTTCTTCTCCAGGACGACGTTGCGACCCTTGGGGCCGAGCGTCACCTTCACGGCGTCGGCGAGCTGGTTCATACCGCGCTCGAGGCCGCGACGGGCTTCCTCGTTGAAAGCAATGGTTTTTGCCATGTGTACGTTTCTCCGACTTGGTTGTCGACGTGGGGGTGATCAGGCGATGCCCGCGACGGACGGCTGCGGCGTGTGGCGAACCCTTCTCGCCGCGGCCCACAACCTCATCGAGCTGATCGGATGTGTTCAGGTGCTTGTCTAGCACTCTCACTATACGAGTGCTAATCAACGGGACGCAATCAGGCCGGCGGTCCGACGTCGTAGGTCAGCTCCGCGAACTGCCCGCGCTGCCCGACCGAGACGAGCGTCAGCCGGTCCGAGCGCAGGTCCCGGGGCAGCAGCGGCGCCCCGGCCCCGAGCGTGACCGGCGCGACCGTCACGACGACCCGGTCCAGCAGTCCTGCGTCGGCGAACTGGCCGGCCAGGTCGCCGCCGCCCATGACCCAGACGTCGCGCCCGCCCGCCGCGGCGACGAGCTCGGCGTGCACCTGCTCGACCGGTGCCTGCGTGAACCGGATGTCGGCCCCCTCGACCACCGGGGGGTCGCCGTGCGTGAAGACCCACGCCGGACGGTCGCCGTACCAGGCGGACCAGGTGGCGGGCCGCTCGAGCAGCGACTCGTGCTCGACGACCCACTCGTACGTCGTCCGGCCCATCGCCATCGCCCCGATGCCGGCCAGGAAGTCGTCGATGCCGGACTCCTCGTCGTCGGCACCCGGGACGTCGAACAGCCACTGCAGGGAGTTGTCGGGCGTGGCCAGGTAGCCGTCGAGCGTCGTCGCGGTGTTGTAGATCGTCACCATGACCCCAACCTAGCCCTCAGGATGTGGGCACGTGACGGGCCCGATCGGGCCTCCGGGACCGTCATCTGCCCACATCCTGGCGTTCAGACCGAGAAGAGGAGGTAGAGGCCGGTGAAGGTGTAGGTGACCATCAGGAGCAGCATCCCGAGCTGTCCGCTGAGGCGGTGCGCCCTGGGCAGCAGCGCGATCGCCCGGTCGTGGGCGGCGACCACCGCGACGACGTGCCCCGCGACCACGAACGTCACCTTCAGCACCGCCAGTGTCGAGGTGTGCTCCGACAGGACGTACGACGTCGCGGGATCGCCCAGCGGCGCCCAGCCGCGATCCAGCGGGTCGAGCAGCGCGAAGAACGCCGATTGGCCCTTCTCGACGAGGTAGGTCAGGTAGTGGGCGAAGACGTAGCCCACGACGATGGGGACCAGCGAGTGCGCGAGCCGGCCGGGCATCGCCGCCAGGTCCGCGCGGCGCAGCCCCCCGGTCGCGGTCGCCGCCCCGACGAACAGCATCCCGACCACGACGCAGAAGACCAGCAGCGTCCCGGCGTGCTGGGCGTCGGTCAGCGTCCGGCTCTGCCAGAACGACGACGCCGAGAAGCTGTCGTACGCCGTGGACCCCAGCAGCACCGCCAGGACCGCGACGAGTCCCGGCGCGATCGGCACCTGAGGGAGCGTGCGCAGCGGGTTGTGCAGCGTCCAGCGACCGTCCTTCACGAACGGCGACAGCCGGGCGACGATCGCGCTGTAGACGTCGAACGGATCGGCGCGGTCGAACCAGCGCTGGCCGAACGCCAGCCCTCCGAGCAGCATCACGGCGATGTAGACGGCGACCCATCGGCGCACCGACTCGACGTCACCGGGATCCGGCGAGGCGAGCTCGAGCCACACGAACGCGAACAGGCCCACGGCCGCCGGCCAGTACCCGAGCCGCTCGGGGTACCTCCACCAGCCGTCACCGGTCACGGTGCGCCACGGCGAGAGATCGCGCCACACGTGCCCGGCCAGCAGCGCCAGCGGCACCAGCCCGACCCACACGAGGATGTAGAACGCCTGCAGGCCGCCGTTGGACGCGTCCGACGGGCCGCCGTACAGCGCCACCAGCACCCAGCCCGTCAGCAGCAGCCCGACCAGCGCGAGCCACGGACGCCGCGCCGGCTCGGGCCGCGGCTCGGGCTCGTCGGCGAACTTCGGGGTCTTCCACGCCAGCGCCAGGACGGCGAACGAGATGGTCAGCGCCCAGGAGGCGCCGACCATCGCGTACAGGAACGGGATGGGCAGGTCGGTCGCCCCGCCGACGCCGTGCGCGGCCAGGCCGCCGACGAGCCCGGCGGCCGGCGTCACGGACGGACGACGAGCTGCACGATCGTCACGCCGAGGTGATGCGCCTCGATCGCGACCTGACCGGGCGTGTCGATCGTGAACGTCTTGCTGATCGAGTCGCCGGCGCCCACCTCGTACGTGTGCTCGGGATCGGAGTGGACGTGGATCTCCTCGTCCGCGTCGGACGAGATGCCCAGCCGGATCCGCTGCCCGACGGACACCTCGACGCGGTCGCCCTGGGGCGTGACCGTGCCGTCCCGGATCACGATGGAGACCGTGGGCGACAGCCGCTCGGCCTCCTCCCGGACCTTCCGCGACAGCTCGTCGTCGGCCGCCACGCGCTGCTCCGCCTGCTCCTTCGCCTGCTTCTCGAGCGTGTCGCGGTCAAGAGACCTCGCAGCGTCCGCCGGTGTCGCCGTCGTCGCCTCGGGCGCCGGCGCGTCGTCCGACCCGCTGCATCCGGCGAGCAGCAGCGCAGCGGCGACCAGGGCGGGAGCGAGCTTCATGCGGGGTCCTTCTCGTCGGGGTCGGTCGGGTCGAGGGCGCGGCCGATGAGCTCGCGCTCCTCCCGCTCCTCGCGGCGGTCCTTGCGGGCGATGTAGAGGATGACCCCCACGACGACGACGGCCGGGACGATCGCCGGGATGGCCAGCAGGGCCACGTGATGGGCCAGGAGCGCGTCGGTGATGGGCTGCTCGCCGGCCGGGATCATGACGTCAGCGTAGAGGTACGGCCGTGCGCCTCCGCAGCATCCTGCTCCTCGATCCGGCGGGCGACCCGCGACACCGAGACGCAGATGCCCAGGATGATCGCGAGGCTGCACAGCAGCACGACCATGTTCGCCGCGGCCCAGATCCAGGCCGGGTGGTCGTCGGTGCGCTCCCGCTGCAGGATGTCGATCTCCGGGACGAAGGCCCGGGTGAAGGACGCGTCGGCCGGCACCTCCTCGGCGTCGAGCGGACCGTCAGCGGGCAGGAAGATCGGGACGGCGGCGAGCGTCCTGCCGTCCTGGACACGCAGCAGCGTCTTCCAGTTCCCGCCCACCGGGACCGGCCGGGTCGACTCGAACGTGTCGACACCGGTGCGTCGCAGCCGGTCGGTGACGACGCCCTCGCCGCCGCCCTGCCAGGCCGTGATCTGCACCCACGTCGGATCGTCGTCGACGACACCGGCGGACAGCGTCACCCGCGCCGTGACCTCCGGCTCGTCGATCGTGCCGACCTGCGTGAGGGCGAACGTCGCCGACGCGTCCTTCGGCACCGTCGCGTGCAGGCCGTTGGCGACCGCCGCCGACAGCACCAGCACCGATGCCGTCACGACGACGCGTCCCACGTTCCTGGACGGCAGCCGTCCCTGCAGGCCCGTCGCGAACAACGATCCGCACAGCCCCGACGCGATCGCGACGGGCACCGCCATCGCGAGGCCCTCGAGCCACATGTCCTGCGTCCAGGGGAACTGGAACACCAGGTCGGTCCACAGCTTCTCGACGACCAGCCCGACCGTGCCGATCAGCGCGCCGGCGACCGCCCCGAACCACAGCGGTGCGTCCCGGAGCCGCGAGAGCGCCAGGAGCTCGACGATCACGGCGCTGCCCAGGTACAGCGGGAAGACGTGGTGCGCCTCCCCCATGACGTCGGTGACGACGAAGGAGATGATGCCGCGCATCAGCAGGAAGAACACCGCGGCGGCGATCGCGGCACCCGGTCCGACGTACAGCCGGGCGGCGACGAGCGTGAGCCCTGCGGCGGCGACGATCATCATCGGCTCGAACACCATGCGGAACTGCGCGATGCCGAAGTCGAACTCGGCCTGGAACACCGACAGGCCGATCAGCAGTCCGCCGAAGGCGCTCGACGTCATGATGGTCTTGAGCCAGCCCGGCAGCGCCCGACCCCGCAGCCGCATCGCGATCTCGGCCTCGCGGTTGAGCAAGATGATGCCGGCCGTCGACAGCCCGGCGCCGCCGATCAGCATCAGGTGCGTCGGGCCCCACAGGGTCACGTCCTGCCCGAACAGGCGGTGCCAGACGTCGTCGAGCGGGAAGCCGATCAGGGCGTACAGGCCGCACGCCGCGATGAAGATGCCGCTGACCGGCGCGTACCAGTGGCGGGTGATCCGCACCGACGCGATGCCGGGCCGCTCGCCGTCGCGCGGGTAGACGATCGCCGACATGCCGGCGACGAACAGGGCGAACAGCCCGTACAGGATCAGGTAGTGCGCGGGATTCGCGAGCGGTCCGGCGTCACGCCCGCGGCCGGCGTGCAGGCTGACGTCCCACATGAACCCCAGCAGCGCGACGATCAGCGAGCTGGCGACGAACATCGTGGGGATCGTCGACCAGCCGGGCTCGCCGTGCTGGGCGCCGAGCCGCTGGCCGAGCCGTTCGAACCACTCGATCCGGTGGGTCCGGTGCGCCCACGCGATGACCAGGAGCACCACGGTGACGAGCGTCGCGGCGACCGACAGCCACACGACCTGCTGGAGCTCGGCTCCCCCGACGGGAGCGGTGACGGGATCCGCAGCCGTGACGAGGACGGCATCCACAGTAAGCATACCGGGAGTATGTCAGCGACGATGTGACATGGCAAGTGTCAGATAGGGACGACCCCCGGACATGACAGGACCCGGTCCCCCCGGACCGGGTCCTGTCGCGGGCGAGCCGTGCGGCTCAGTGCCCGATGACCTCGTGCGCCTCGCGACCCTTGGGGCCGTCGACGACCTCGAACTCGACCTTCTGGCCGTCCTCGAGGGTCTTGTAGCCGTCGGACGCGATCTTGGACCAGTGGACGAAGACGTCGTCCTGGCCCTCGATCTCGATGAACCCGTAGCCCTTGTCAGCGTTGAACCACTTGACGGTGCCCTGCACCATGCCGCCACTCCCACCTGTCACGAACGGACCCACCTGCCGAGGGTCCGATGGCCTGAGCCTATACGGCTCAACACCCTCCGGCCACGGCCGGGATGATCGAGACCTGCGAACCGTCCGGCGTCGGGGTGTCCAGCCCCTTCGAGAAGCGGACGTCCTCCTCGGCGACGTAGATGTTGACGAACCGGCGCAGCTTGCCCTCGTCGTCGACGACCCGCGCCTTGATGCCGGGGAAGCTGGACTCCAGGGAGTCCAGGACGTCGGTGAGGGTCGCGCCCTCGGCGCTGACCTGGGACTGCTCCTGCGTGTAGGTGCGCAGGATGGTGGGGATGCGGACGTTGATGCTCACGGTGCTCCTTGAAGATCTGGTCAGACGAGTCGAAGTCAGGCGATGCCGGCGGCCGTGAAGGCCTCGTACGTCGGCGCGATGGTGGCGGCGGGACCGACCAGGTCGGTGACGGCGTCGAGCGTCTTGAGCCCGTGGCCGGTGTTGATGACGACGGTCTCGAGCGACGTGTCGAGCTGGCCGGTCTCGACGAGCTTCTTGAGCACGCCGACCGTCGTGCCGCCGGCGGTCTCGGTGAAGATGCCCTCCGTGCGGGCCAGCAGGACGATGGCGTCGCGCACCTCGTCGTCGGAGATGTCGGCGATCGCGCCGCCGGTCTCGCGGACGATGTCGAGCACGTACACGCCGTCGGCGGGGTTGCCGATCGCGAGCGACTTGGCGATCGTGTCGGGCCGGACGGGACGGATGACGTCCCAGCCCTCACGGAACGCCTCGGAGACCGGCGAGCAGCCGGTGGCCTGGGCACCGAAGATCTTGACCGGCTTGTCCTCGACGAGGCCCAGCGTGACGAGCTCTCGGAAGGCCTTGTGGACCTTGGTCAGCTGCGATCCCGACGCGACGGGGATCACGACCTGGTCGGGCAGGCGCCAGCCGAGCTGCTCGGCGATCTCGTACCCGAGCGTCTTGGAGCCCTCGGCGTAGAACGGCCGGACGTTGACGTTGACGAACGCCCAGCCGTCCTCCTCGCCCGCGATCTCGCCCGCGAGACGGTTGACGTCGTCGTAGTTGCCGTCGACCGCGACCAGGTTCTCGGTGTAGATCGCGGAGTTGACCTGCTTGGGCGTCTCGAGGTTGCTGGGGATGAACACGACGGTCTTGATGCCGGCCCGGGCGCCGGCGGCGGCGACGGCGTTGGCGAGGTTGCCGGTCGAGGGGCACGCGAAGACCTTGCTGCCGAACTCGCGGGCGGCGCTCAGGGCGCACGCGACGACGCGGTCCTTGAAGGAGTTGGTGGGGTTGGTGCTGTCGTCCTTGACCCACAGGCGGGTGAGACCGAGCTCACGGGCCAGGTTGTCGGCGCGGAGCAGGCGGGTGAACCCCGGCTCCAGGTTCGGGCTCTGCTCGATGTCGTCGGGGACGGGCAGCAGTGCCTTGTAGCGCCAGATGTTGCTGGGGCCGGCCTCGATCTGCTCCCGCGTGATCGCCGGGAAGTCGTAGCTGATCTCGAGCGGTCCGAAGCACTCGCGACACACGTAGTACGGGCCGAGCTCCTGGGTCGAGCCGCACTCGCGGCAGGCCAGCTCCGTGGCGTGCCCGAAGGCGCCCTCGCGGAGCGTGCTTCCGGTGGATGTCTCTGCGGTGATGCTCACGCGATCCTCCTGGTCATCTTTCCCGGATCGACTGTCGTCCGGGACGGATTGAGCACCTGGTCGCGTGCTGCGACTGGTTGCTGGGGTGTCGTCGGGCCGTGTCCCTGTACCCCTCTGGATGAGTGCTCCCAGCGTACGTGGGCGTCTCACGATGTGTCCACTTGGTCCGGATGCTGGACCCACTCCGGACGGCCGTCAGGACCGCCGACGGGCGCGCCTGGTCGCCGGGCGCGGGTAGCCGCCGTCGGCGAGACCGGCCAGGCGCTCGAACGGGTTGTACGACGAGTGGTCCCCCGCGACGATCCACGACGCGGCGACGCACACGAGGTAGACCGGCAGCATCGTGACGCCCAGGACGAACGCGTACTGCGTGCAGTGCCGGTCCTCGTGCCGCAGCAGCGCCGGACGCTCCGCGCACCATGCCGCGTCGTGCGACGTGGTGATGACGCTGCCGACGGTGAACGCGCCCGCGACGGGGAACCCGAGCCGGTACCCCGTCGCCAGGTAGGTGCCGCGCCCCCGCGGGACGATCGTCGCGCCGCCGAGACGGGCCAGCACCAGGCCGAGCGGCGTGCTGAGGTTGAGCCAGTTGAGGCCCGCCCGCAGGCGGGTCCACGGGGTGTGCGGCAGCTCAGGCCGGTCGGAGCTCATCGGCCAGGTCCGTCAGCCACTCCGCCACCGCGTCGGGCCCGTCCAGCACGAGGTCGGCGCGGGACACGAGCGCGTCCTGCTCCTCCGACGCCGAGCAGATCAGCATCCCGGCGACGCCCTGCGTCCGCAGCTCCTCGACCGCGTCGAAGGCGGGCAGGTCGCCCAGGTCGTCGCCGCCGAAGATCACCTGGCGCGCGCCGACCGCGGCGGCCAGCGAGCGCAGCGAGTCGCCCTTGTCGTGACCGACGCCACGCAGCTCGACGACCTGGCGACCCGGCTCGACCGCCAGGCCGAGGCTCGCGGCCAGCTCGGCGACCGGCACGGCCAGCGCGTTCAGCACGCCCGGGTCGACGCCGCGCGTGTGGATCGCGATCGCCAGTCCCTTGTCCTCGAGGCGGGCGTCCTGCGCGCCCCGCTCGGCGAGCCAGCCCGGCAGCAGGGCCGCGAGGTCGGCGATCGCCGCCGGCCGCTCCGGCTCGGTCGTGTCGCCGTCCTGCGCGTCCCAGCGCTCGGCGCCGTACTGCCCGTAGATCACGAGCCGCTCGAGGCCGGCACGCCCCTCGAACCCGCCCAGCTGCAGCGCCTGGCGGACCGGGCGGCCCGTGATGATCGCGACCTGCCCGAGCACGGTGCCCAGCCGGGCGAGCGCGTCGACCGACGCCGGGTGGGCGAAGGCCTGCGTCGGGTCGTCGACGATGTGGGCGAGCGTCCCGTCGAAGTCGAGGGCGAGCAGCGTGCCGGAGGGATCGGCGAGGACGGCAGCGCGGGTGGTCGAGGAGCTCACGCCCCGATCATTGCGGACCCGACAAGATGATCGTCAACCGGTCCGACCGCATCGGCGCGACGCTGGGGCGGACGCGCTCGATGTCGACGTCGGCGGCGAGCAGCTGCGCCTGGTCCTGCAGGCCGGGCGGGTAGTAGACGGTGTTCGCGCCGATCGATCCGGTCCAGTTGCCGATGCCCCCGAGCGTCCAGCCGGCGCCTGTCACCTTGCCCGAGAACGTGCGGGCGGCGCCGACGATGCCGGAGTTGTTGAGCACCGAGACCGTCGCCGTGCGCTCGGCCGCCGGAGCGGTCGGCGTGGTCTCGGTGGGCTCGGGCGTCTGCTCGGGCTCCGGGCTCTCCTCGGCAGGCGTCGTCGGCGCGACCGTCACGGAGGGACTCGGCGGCAGCGCGGCGTCGTCGGCCGCGTCGTCGTCCAGGACCAGCCAGCCGAGCCATCCCGCAGCCCCCACCAGGACCATGGCCGTCAGGACGATGAACCAGCTCGACGGAACGTACGCCTTGGGGGGAGGGACGTTCCTGCGGTGCGCCACCATCGCGCCGTCAGAGGTCGATGCCGAGGCGCCTGGCCGAGCGACTGCGCTGGCGCTGCGCACGGAGACGTCGCAGGCGCTTGACCAGCAGGGGGTCGAACGCCAGAGCGTCCTCACGGTCGATCAGCGCGTTGAGGACCTGGTAGTAGCGGGTCGCCGACATGTCGAACTTGTCGCGGATCGCCTGCTCCTTGGCGCCTGCGTACTGCCACCACAGGCGCTCGAGCGCCAGGATCTCGCGGTCGCGCTCCGACAGGGACTCGGCGACGGCCGACCCCTCGGCGTTCGGCTTCTCCATGGCACTCATGTCCCCGATGATAGGCCATGAATCACACCGGTGTCATTCCTTCCGGGAGTGGCAGAGTACGTGTCATGACGACCTCCGCACCCATCCGATGGGGAATCCTGGCCACCGGCAAGATCGCCGACACGTTCGCGAACGACCTGGCCCTCGTCCCCGACAACGAGCTCGCCGCGGTCGGCTCCCGCCGGCCCGAGGCCGCGCAGGAGTTCGCCGCCCGCCACGGCGCCGCCCGCGCGTACGGCTCCTACGAGGAGCTGGTCGCCGATCCCGATGTCGACGTCGTCTACGTCGCGACCCCGCACAGCCGCCACCTCGAGGACGTCCGGATGTGCTTCGCCGCCGGCAAGAACGTCCTGTGCGAGAAGGCCCTCACGATGAACGCCACCGACTCCGCGACCCTCGTCGCCGAGGCCCGCCAGCACGGCGTGTTCTTCGCGGAGGCCATGTGGACCCGCACCAACCCCAACGTCCGCGCGCTGCGCGACGTCGCCTCCAGCGGCGTCCTCGGCGACGTCCTGCAGGTGCGCGCCGAGCTGGGCTTCGCCCCCCGGCCGCAGAACGCCCGCCTGTGGGATCCGACGCTCGGCGCCAGCGCGTTGCTGGACGTCGGCATCTACCCGCTGACGTTCGCGTACCTCCTGCTCGGCGAGCCCGTCGCCATCGCGGCGGCCGGCGTGCTGTCCGACCAGGGCATCGACCTCAGCGGCGGGGCCACCCTGACGTACGCCTCCGGCGCCGTCGCCAGCATCGCCTGGACCCAGATGGCCCAGGGCAACAACGACGCCGTCGTCGCCGGGCCCGAC
>Ga0247734_1002977_pt1 | contig 10398 bp, 15 predicted proteins | sample UWRJL103311B2_FD_180933 | JGI IMG/M metagenome (GOLD analysis project Ga0247734, IMG submission 180933) | Plant litter microbial communities from Arlington Agricultural Research Station in Wisconsin, United States - UWRJ-L103-311B-2 | ecosystem: Environmental > Terrestrial > Plant litter >... | reverse complement strand
ATCCTCTTCGGGAATGTCTAATGCGTTATCCTCTTCACTCTGCACACCACCCAGCCTAGATGCTGACCCGTCGTAAACATCTACTCCGCTCATGTGCTCAGTCATGCTGATTTTGATGTGGTCTTGGAAGTGCTGTTTTGTTGCTTTCAGAGCTTTCTTGGCTGTGGATTGCCAGCGATGGACGATATCCGCCCGATGATCTTCTTGGCGTTGCTTCTCTCGCTTTACTGCTGCCTTGGTGCTCTGTGTGAGATCTTCCGATGAAGGATGTTCAGAGATTCGAGAAATCCGATTGACAAAATGGGTGCCTAATGTTGTGTTGAGGAGACAGTAGGCATGAAGGCTGTCATCTGGACATACCCATCAAATATTGGCGCACAACGGTGGAAAACATCTGGCCCTCCTCGTCTGCCACAATGTAGGTACCACGCTCTTTCATAGCCTCGTATCCGTCATGGCCTTCTGACATGTAGTATCTTGTCAAAATCCTGTTCATCGATGCGGTAAGCATGAAAACACAAGAGATGAAAGGAAGGACACTCACCTATACTTTCTAGTGTCTTTTGACCGTGGAATAGGTTCGTCCTCGTCTAGATCTAGTGCAACACTCAAAACACGAGCTCCGCGCTCTTTTGATGAGTCCCATTCCACACGCAATCCGGAAATAACAGGGAAGCGTCTTATGAGGATGTTTTAGCTGACTACTCGGGTGCTAGTGGTGGTTGTGTACATACCCCTCTTGTGCAGGCCACATACCCAGCCCACCTTCCAGAGCGCTCCAAAGGGCCTCTCCATCCAGCTCAACAACAACTAATGGGTCCTCGAAGGGAAGAATCTCCATAATGTTACCGAGCGTGACGTTTCCTTCGTCGTTCGTGAAAACAACATTCCGCATGCAGACGAGGAGAACGGACCTGGACCATATGTACTATCACCTCGGAAGGTTCCAGCACACACAAAGACACCATCAACACCGTTTCCGTACCCTTTCATGCAAAGAGCATCATCGTATGCATGTCGAATTATGTCGGCAAACCAATTTGTAGAAGACGACTGGAGAAATGGCTATTATTGCGACAGCAGAAGCTTATGAGGAGTATATTACCTCGTCAAGGCGGATTTTGTCGGACCTCACATCCATTTCATTGACAACCTTGCACACGGGTTTCTTCATAGCTGCCGCTACTGATTTTAGTTGGTCTTTGAGCTGGCTCTTCAACTTCTCGTCCGAAGGAAGCGAAGATCGCGTGTGGTGGCGTTTCCCTAGGAGCAAAACAGTCAGATATGCAAAGAGTTGTAGACGTTGTTTTCTCACCAGTAATCTTGCTGATAACGAGTTTCCTAACGCCGTTGGTTGGCTTTAATTCCAATTGAATCTCACTCAGTTCTCTGAAGTCGGTACCGGATTTGATTGCCAGAATATCGCCTGCGTCTTCTTCAGCACCTAGAACGTCTTGTTTAAGATCGTATTGTTCCCATTGCTCTGTTTTGGACAGTTGACTCCATTCTGACACTCCGCGAGAGGCATAATAAAGATGATCGTGGCCTCCGAGAAGAATATCGGCGCCATGTTTGTCGTCAATCGGAGCAGACTCTTGAGCTGATGGAGACAGCGCAAAGACGGCTTTAGCCAATTGTATGTCCTGAAAAGGCCTCTGTTGAAGGAAGTGGGATTATCAAGGGCTACACGCTTACGTTCGGAAGTCGTGCGTGAGTGAGAGCCACAATTAGATCACAATCATGGTCCTGTCCTCGAAGAGTCTCCGATAGCTTGGTCGTGGTTTCTGCCATGTCTTGGTACTCGAAGTTTGCTGGCCAGGATGACACCGTAGTAATCCATTCTCTTTGTTCAAATCAGATCAATCTGAGAAAGACCAGAGATATAGGGCATACTTTTCGACGAGTCCAATAACTCCTACAGTAATTCCAGGCAGCGATAGAACTTTGAAAGGTTCAAGACCTGCAGGTGTTTTCCCTGTATCGGTGTCCACGATATTGCTCAATACCCAGGGCTAGTGGATCATCAGTAAAAGCCAGGAGACTATAGCCAATTTAAGGTGTGTTCACGAATTTTGTGTCCTTCATCAATTTTGTAAGGTGTGGATAGCCTTGAAGATTTCATCGTCTGTTTAGCCGTTTATTACTAATGCCTTCATTTGACGTACCGAAGTCAAAGTCATGGTTTCCTGAGAGTCTCACGATCAGATAGATTTTGAGGTAGTTAGAAAACACGCTTCAGACCTGTAAGACTGACATCGGGCGCTAGATGGTTCATTACAGGTACCTGCATAGATCGAGGTTGACATTGTTGCGCAGGAAATTAACCCGAGAAGACAACGAACCAGATGACTTCCGCGAGTCACACTGCTTTCAACACTCGGGGAGAACACGTCTCCAGAGAAGAGAGTAAGTCCTGGGCTGCTCTGTGGCCATGAAGCCCGTATCTCATTCAGCATGTGCGAGAACTGCGTAACATCAAATGTGTCTCCTGCAATCTAGCAAAATATCACAACATCAGTGAGTGCGATTCCAAGTAAGAGACTCTTATAGACCTTTTGCTTCCCGACACGATACACATCGTTAAAATGCACTATGTCAAGAGTCTTGGACATCCTACGGGAGGTTGTGTTTGTTGATCTGTGATGGTTCGGAGTGGATGTTGTGGCTGTGCATGCGCTCTCACTTGACCGTCACTGCCATGAATCGTAAGCATGGTCTGCTGGTTTTACCTGCAGAGCTTATCGAGGAGATCACAACCTACCTTTACCATGACCCTCCGTCAATTGCTGCATTGTCCAAAACCAGTCGATTTCTTTGCAGCGTAATATATGAGTCCACAGACCAGCATCTATGGCGGAGAGTTTTCTTGATGCTCTTCGACGATCCTCGGCCTACTCGTGCTCTACTTTCTGCAGCAGACGCAAAGGGTGTGCTATCAGAGAAATTCATAGGTCATTCGTGGTCGTACGAATGGCAACAGGAATTTCAGCGGAGATTCGCTGCCCAAACTTTTATGTTTCGTTCGCGTAAACATGAAATCGAGGTGGGCGCTCATTCCTCGAAATAGCCGTATTTATTAGCTAAATCAAGCCCCAGATGTCAGCTTTAATTGAGGAAAATCCGGCAAGGCTCTATGATACCGTGAAAGTGCTTCTTTCACTGTATACCGACTCATCTCCTTATTTTCTACATCCGTTGTTGTATGATATACTTGGCGAGACTGGCGCCCCCGCTATGGCAGGCTCTCCGCCGCTAGCTGTCATACTAGCAACGTCTCTTGCCAATCCTAACGAACCTGGGCTCAACTCCACGTGGCTCTCCCGTATTCTCTCTAGCACCGGGTTTCCGCCCACCGTAATAGGGAAGTTCATTGCCGACCCGTTCAAGGCAGAATCAGAGGGGTTGTCAGAGATGTACAGGGAATCATGGGACCACTCCGAGAATGGCATGGCATTCTTTAAGCTAATGTTCTACGCTGGACTTCATCCTTCTCCAAAACCAGAGATTTCTGGTTATATTTTGCGGTCCAAGACGCATGACGAACAGGAAATTAAAGCTCTTGCAATCTCGAAATACCGGGTTTACAACATGCGCTATCTGACAGCACGCAGGCACTGGGGCCCTTTTCGTTTGTATGCAGATGCGAACTTCCCTGCCCCTACAGACATAGAACCGCCACCTCCGACTGAAACACGGGCAACTGCGCACATTCACCATCAACACCTCAGCGCTCTTCTTATTGCCGAAGATCTTTCAGAAGACGAAGAGGACGAAGATTACGAACTTAACTCGGATGCGAGTTCTTCAGCAGAGATAATAAACGAGCAGACCAGCCTGGCGCTATTAGAAGACTTCCCACTGGATGGTCAAGATGGTCACCCAGGATCTTCCGGGATGCCACCCCTTTTCCCCGACAAACCCCATCTCGTGCTTCCCGACTATCGCTTCCTAGCATACGCGAGAGTCATCGCAGAGGACAAGCTGGTGGAACTGTTTCGAAAGATAACAGACCGGGTTCCAACATTTCCGGGGTTGCATGATATCAATGACTTCCAAAGAGCATTGGCGGTCTCTCTAGGAGTAGACCCTGCCGAGGCAGGTCGAATGGAGCGAACGTTGCTGGACGACCTTGGTCGAAAGCTGCCAAACTCGTTGAGATCCCTTGATCTTTCCCGTATGGGGAGCGCCCCCGGATTCTGGAAGTCTGGATGGGGTAAGAATAGTTTCCTCTCAGACCTGCAGGAGCCCGATGAGGTGCAAGAAAAAAGCAAAGAATTCGATGAAGTAGAGGGATGGGACTGGGCTGGAATCGGAGGACACTGGGTGTAAGTGATTTAGTTGTTCGGTTCTTCTCAGCCGCACTAAAGTGCAGTACCATTTTAGACAATCTGTGAGTTGGTTAGATTACCATGATCTGATAGGTTGGTTTGCTTTTCTATCTGCTATTTGTTATCTCTAATGTGTGAACAACGCTACTTTTTGCAGACTTTAATGTACGTATCTTTTCGATGGCTGCTCGGCTTCTTTCTCATGTACAACCAAGGCGGACTGCCTCGAGGAGGACCTTAAAGAGTTACCAGGGACGGAGCACCTCGACGAGACACATCACACTGTGTATGTGACATTACTCGTAGACCGCTACGAAAAGCCTCCATTGCCAGATCTCAGCGCCGAAGAGAGTGCTGATCCAAAGACCGCACTAGTCTATCGCCTACCCATTATTCATGTTGTTGGGGAGTCGCATTTCAACTCTGAATTAGATGTCATGTCGAGAAAGATGGTTGGAACAGTCAGAGCGATAGGGGATGGCGCAGTCAGGCTGTCCTTGGTGAGCAAAGCAACCAGTGAGCCTCGGATTCTCCTTAATTCAAAGATTGCAGGTTTGGTTGAGACGTACTTCTGCTGATTTAGGTGAAGACGCGATGGAATGGTCCTCTGAGACTGTACAGATGGGAAACATAGGTGCAGCGTATGGATTTGTGGGACTGTGGACTGGAGCAGAGCACTCTAGGGACGATCCTCTAGGTAAGCACAACAAATACATCGCAAGAAAAGCACTAAGTATGTCATCAGGTCATATACTAATGTGGAAATACAAGTGAAACGTAAAACCATTACAGGGCTCGAGAGATAGATTTAATGCGAGGTGGTGAAAGTCTCTTATCCTCCTCTTCAGAGCCTGCCACTTCGACTTTGATCCCAACACCGGCCGGCACGCATCCATCTCCAAGAGCATGCTCGAGTTCTACTTTCGCGTGAAACCCAGTGCAGTGCATTGGTAGGACATACGCAGGTGCCGGCACAAGCTCTTCAGAGAGGAATCGCACGGTTGGTTCAATCCTTGAGGCGAAGTCCCAGGGCGCAAGATGAAGCCCCCCAACCACCTATTGCAATTTAGTGACCTTTCTTCATAGAATACACGACATACAGACCATATGTATTGGCCTTTGGAACCTCTTTACTGCATCTCTAACCACGTTCACAATGCCAGCATGGGAGCATCTAAAATGAGAGTGAGTTAGGGCTACACAAACTTGCTGCTGAAGTCGGGAAAACCTACGCGCTAAAAATGACTAGACCTCTTCCAAGAACGTCTATAGCAGCGTATCTCTCATCCATAATATGCGGTTCCTCAATCCATTTGCCTTCCTTGTTCGTACTGTCTTCTTTCGTCCACCGCATCGCCCCTAACAGGCCAATCTCGAAACTTGTAAGTCTGGGGATTTCTCCGCTCACGTAAACTGTATTTTCTGCAACAGTATGTTCCTCAGCATGCGTTTCTAAGATCCCTCCAAGCGCAGAGATTTCCTCAAAAGACGGGTCTCGGGGCAGAGCACCTATGATCGTATCATAATTGGGGCCTGGCGCGATGCCCCGACTGAGCGGTCTGTCTGGGTGCACATCAACAACGCAAGAGTTTCCACTGGCCTTCTTTACGCTGAGGAACGATAAAAGGCCACCGCTGTGGTCTGAGTGCCAATGGCTAAGGATTACTCTCGAGATAAGATCAACAGGAATGCGCATGGCCTCCAGATTACGGACAAGTGACATAGAATCTGGTCCAGTGTCGAACAAAGTATACTGAGGATCCTGTCCAGAGATCTCCGTTTTCTGGGACGACCTTCCTAAGTATTCTTGGGGAAAAATAGGGAATCTTTAAGTGGACGTACAATCAAAGCAGAGAATCCATGAGCACCTAGGACATGAGAATGCTTAGAGCGTAGCTTGTCTCATCCGATTGGCATACCCGCGTACCACAGCAGAAGTCATCAAAGTTCATGACTGGCACGCCAAGCTCAGGATCTACAGGGGACTGCTGCGGACTCGAAAGATGTTGAGGTAGCTCATGCGTGAAACCTGGCGGAAGCTTCGTCATCCTACACACAAATCGTTTAGACACTGGCAGTGCATAGGCAGCAAGAGGCCAATCTACCATTCTATCGTGTTATCTACGAGAAAAGTGATAGTTAATTTGTCAACTTTGCGTAAGGACATGGAAGGTATTGTCGACAAGGTGAACTGGCCAGATTGCCAATAGATTGGGGAATAGTTGAATTCAGTTCGAGTTGTCGGCACAAGCTCGGCAGTGTCCATTGTCATCCAAACCTCACCCTTTCGATTTTCAGGCCGTCAATGACTTTTAGTTGCGAATCTATATCGAATTGATCTGCTACAATGCTCAAGCTAAAGTGAGTATCTAGCACTTGTATTACTAGAGCTGTCTACTCAAACAGCACGCTCACTGCGCATACATAGTCAGAACTGTCAAGCAAGGGTATCTCAAACTCGAACAAAATGCTTACGCCATTCCCCCATATCCTAGTGCTTGCCCTTGTTCAGCCAACTTCCTTTCTCGGAATTTCTATCTGCGATTTAGAATGGGTCCTGTACCAAGTAGACACAGTCACTAACCTTCCTATACTTTGTTCTCTCGTAGGTGACCAGGCCAACCACAATCAGAGCGATGGCAGAGATACCAGCAAATACACCCAAACCGACTGGTTACAGAACATTGAGCCGTAGTAGTTCAAAAAAGATAACTCGGAACTCACTAGGAAGAACATCAACACTGGTCGCGGGAACACCTCCTAATGCTTCGACGGGTGATACAGATGCCTCTACTGCGGCTGCTATGGTACCAGATGGACTTCCTGACACATTGTCCGCAGCGGACTAACAGAAGACACATTAAGAGGCATACCAAATCTTATCATGTGCTTAGACCACATACCGTGGGTGTAGATCCTGTTGCAGTGCCAGGTGCATCGGGAGTCAAGAGATCCGAAGCAGCTATGCTCGAAACACCCTGAAAATATGTCAGCAAGCATTCATTGGTAGCTCAGGTAGACTCACTCCAGCAGAGAGAGCATCGCCAGCAGAAGCTGTCGCAGTGGCCGAGGAGGAAATGCTCGTTGCTGTTACTGAGGCAGGCGCGGTAGATCCTGTGGCAACAGAGGTAGCACTCGATCCACCTTCAGGACTTGCCAGCGCAGATGCAGGAATACTAGATACGCCCTAGACGACGCAAATATTAGTGGGATATCTAGCAATCAAAAGCCGAACTAGCGCACTCCTACAGAAAGAGCAGGCTGGACCGTGGCTGAGGGGCTAGGCTCCACGGACAGGGTGGTGACGACAGAAGGTTCAGCTGTACTCAATGGTTGTGCCTCAGAAAGCGAACTCGAGGTGGCAAGAGAGTCAGTTGAGGTAGTTGGCACTTCAGATGATGTGGCAGCAGAAGAACCAGTTGAGCTCGCTGCCGATGCGTCAGATGTCGTCGTTTCTGCTGTGGCATCTGATGTTGTGGTCTCTACTGACGCGGTGGTGGAAGAGGTCGACTCCGCAGCAGAAGACGATGTCACTGCTGAGGCTGTTTCTGATGCGGAAGTCGACGAGACAGGCGATTCTCCTGTAACGGAACTTCCGTTACTAGAGGCAGGAGGGGCAGAAGAGGTGGTGCATGTTGTGATAACTTCGACCAGAGGTTCTCCGTTCGCACCAATGACAGGATTGAAAGTGATCACACACTCCTCTGTAACAGCTGTTCCATCTCTGCGAGCAAAAATATGAGATTTTGTAGTCATGAAAGAGGAAGCCACGCACGAAGTATATGTGACCTGAGTAGTGGTGATCGTTTGACGCCCTCCGTCTTGCCTGATCTGGACTGGAGCAGCGTAGCCGAATGAAAGGAGGAGGGCTGAAAGCAAAGAAAGCAGAAGGAATGTCGAGAAGAAGCGAGGCATTCTGGGAGGCATTTTGAGTCTCGATTGAAGCCGCGAAAAGGGATGAATGAGCCCGTCGCCAGCGGTCTCTGAACAATGGAAGCTTCAAGCGTCCGTAAAAGAAGAGAAAAGATTGGAAGAGCCCACAGGGCGTAAGCAGACAGAGAAGAGCAGAAGGTGAAGGACAAGCGCAAGAGTGCTTTAGCAAACGGTCGCCAGCATCCGTTGGTAGCTATGGGCAAATCAGGCATACCATTCATTGCAATTTGATGCAATCAGGCCCTTGTAGACAAAGCTCGAATCCAGATGCTTTCTGAGACAGTTCAGGTTCGCCATATTTCAGTGGTCTGCGACGAAGAGAGGTAGCATACAGGAAGCCTCATGAGAGCTCATGAAGAGAGCCAAGACGCTTTAGGACAACAATCTCATGAATGATTGGCATCAAATATATCATGCCGGATTTGAACAGCGTGGCGCAACACACTCAGTACGAAAGCAGTCGTCTATTTTCAATCGTAGGCAAGGCATTAGGGTAAATGGTAAAATGGCATAGAGCCTAATTCATCCCTCCCTCTACCGTTTTGTATGCCTTGTCATCTTGCACGCGTCTACGCTCTTTCCATGGCTTCGTAATGACACCCACCGCTCTCGCTACTGCTTCTGATCCCCAGTGTTCAAACGACAGCGAGATTAGAACGTTTAACAGAACGACCATGACAATCGTAGACTTTCCATCAGATGGCAGTGGTATCAATGTTAGAATGTCTGTAAGTATCTTAGGTGGGGACAGCAGCACGAGGAGGTTGAAAGCAGAGAGGATGCAAAGTGCAAGCATCAAGGGACCTTGAAAACCGCATAAAAATCATGGCACGACAAATATAGCCCTTTACTTACCGTTGGTCCACATGGATCGCCGGTATGGAGGTCCAATGCTGAAAACCGCAGCAACCAAGATATACTGGAAACAAGACACTGGGAACAAAACAGAGTTCTCGTAGTTTGTAGACTCTAATTGATTGCCTTCGTCAGAGCTTGGATCCGGAGGAGGTAAATACCTGCTATATGTCAGAACAGAAATAACTTCCAAATAGAACCCTTGTTGAACGTACCAGCTTTGCTTTTTAACCCATAGATAAATCCAGATTTGCGCAGCACTGGTGACAATAATTTGTCCGATGATGCTTGACAGCACTTTCTTGGAGACCAGACTTGCAGTTGGACGTTTCGTATGAATTCGGGGATATGGGAGTGTGCGGCCCACTGTAAAGAGATATCATTAGCATACAACTTACAGATATCTGCAAGAATGTCGTACTCGTCACGGCGACAGGAATGATAATGAACAAATCAATATACAAGAACTGTAACAACCCAGTTAGCAATAGATGGTTAATCTTGCGATAATCATACCTGGAAGTCGCCAAGGGTTGAAGCGAACCAGTACAATAGAGTGACAGTGGTGAACTGGATCATGGAGTACAAGGCCCTGCAGAAGATTCATCAAGCCATCATTCAGACGATTCAAGTCTTCACGCACATGTATTTGAAGCAACTGAAGCTGGTCACCAATGCAGCTCTTCCCTCTTTGATGAGCTCGATGACACAGCCTATATCTGGCGTGTTGGATGTAAAAGGCGCAGCAATGCTCGCCTCTGCTTCCGATAGAGAAATTCCAACGTCAGCCGACTTAAGAGCAGCACAGTCATTGGCCCCGTCGCCACACATGAGCACGGTGTATCCAAGTGTCTGCAAGCGCTCAACAACTTCGTTCTTCTCGTCCGGCGACATTCGAGCAAAGATCTGAGTTTTCACCAACATCTGTTACACTTCCATTAGCAACGCTGTGTCGCTGTCATTAACGTTAAAGGTAGATGACGTACTCTTTGCAAAGTTTCTAACGGCGCATGGTTGATCATCCATCTAAAGACATCTCCAGTCACGACGAGAGAGAAGTCTTGGTACTCAATCGTATCAACTTCCACTGCATGGTGAGGAGGGGGTGTCAATGGCTTAAGACTGTAGTCATCAAGTTTCCAAAGCGTATCGTCCATATTTGTCCATTCCAATTTAGAAAGAGGCGTAGTAGCATCGCCTGTTCACTGGTTTGTAAGCGTGCGAGTGGCATTCAAGAAGGGAACACTATACCCTGTATGAAGGTCGGCGCAAAGACGTATGC
>Ga0247734_1002976_pt1 | contig 10401 bp, 9 predicted proteins | sample UWRJL103311B2_FD_180933 | JGI IMG/M metagenome (GOLD analysis project Ga0247734, IMG submission 180933) | Plant litter microbial communities from Arlington Agricultural Research Station in Wisconsin, United States - UWRJ-L103-311B-2 | ecosystem: Environmental > Terrestrial > Plant litter >... | reverse complement strand
ACTCGCTGGAAGGCATCATTTGCGACGACAACCCTGAGTCGGCGCGGGACCGTGAAAACATCAAAGATTACGGCTTCGCGCCGGGGCAGGGTCAGCACTGGTTCTACCCGGCAGACCTCAAGGTGCAGGGGCGTCCGGTCAATGAGTTGCTGGAAAACGTGCCGTCGACCTACCGCGCGTTGGCGCTGGGCGACAGCCAACGACCCGCGGGGAAATCGGCTTTCGAGCGACGTCTGGGCGAGCGTTTGAAAGCGCTGCAAGCCGAAGTCGTGGTCCTCGACGGGCTGCTGGTGATCCTCGACGAACTGGTGCGTCCGGGCGCGGATTTCCATCGACGCATCGTCAACATCCACCCGGGCATCACCCGACTGGAATCGCCCTATGAACGTCGCGGCGCCTACGCCACCCTCGACGCGCTGTTCGGTGCGCGAGGCAAGAAGGTGATCGACTGGAAGACCGGGGCAACCCTCGACATTCCAGTGGTGGACATGACCGGCGCGTCCTTCCACTACGTCGACAACGGCATCGATTCCGGCGAGGTGATTTTCGATGTGCTGGACACGCCCATCGCACCGGACGACACGATCCTCGAATTGCGCTGGAACAACTTCAACAACAGCCTGTTCCCGGCGCTGGAGCAGGGATTGCTGGTGTTGGCGCGGCGTCAGCCTCATTGACATCTCGCTGGAAAAAGCGGCGTCGGCCTGGGGATTCGTCCAGTGATCCCTGCGCTGGCGCCGTTGTTCACCGCCGGGTTCGTGCACTACCGGGATGTGCTCGCCCTCAACGATGATCCGCGACCGAGCGTCCCGCTGAGCACCTTCTTCCGTTCGGGGGAATTCGACGACACCCTGAGCCGTTTTGGCGAGCAATACCCCGACAGCGACCGACGTGGGTTGGCGTCGATCTGGGCCAAGTATTACTTCGTCAAACTGGTTCCACCTGTGGTGGCGGCTTCGCTGATCCTGGATCATCGGCTGCCGCTGGACCTCGATGAACTGCACTTGATGCTGGACGGGCAGGGCATGCCGCTGGGCTTCAAACTGCCCAATCCTGGCAGTCGCTGGATGTCGAAACCTGTCGACGGATTTCAGCGTTTCGAAGCGTTGATCGAACAGCATCTGCGCCCTTTCATCGAGGGGGTGACGAGTTGCATACGGCTGTCGCCCCACGTGCTGTGGAGCAACGCGGGCAACTATTGTGAATGGCTGCTGGGCGCGCTGGCGGTTGCGATGCCTCACGCCGATTTGCGCCATGGGCATGACTTGCTCAACGCCAAGCATCTGCCCGATGGCCGACGTAATCCGCTGTATCAGCCGGTGCGTTATCTCAAGGTTGAGGGACAAACCGAAATGAAGCGCCAGCGGCGGGTGTGCTGCGTGCGTTATCTCGTCGAGGGGCTGACGTATTGCGACAGTTGCCCGGTGCTGCGCCGTCAGGAGCGGTAACCTGTTTATCTCCCGCTCAAACGCGACATTCTGTAGGAGTGAGCTTGCTCGCGAAAGGGTCGTGTCAGTCACCTCAGCAGTGACAGGTCAACTCACATCGCGAGCAAGCTCACTCCTACACATTCAATGTCACGCACTGCGAGTGCGGCGGCCAGCGGTTCGTCATTCAAGCGCGAGGAGTGGCGGAATGCTTGGTGACTAGCCGCAACCCGCTGGCCACGCTACCCACTGCCGCGAACCCAGCGCCGATGCTCAGCGCCAGCACCGGACCATGGGTGTTGGAGATGCCAAAGCTCAGCGCCACCAGTGCCGCGCCGGTCGCTTGGCCGATCAACCGGGCCGTGGCGATGGTGCCGCTGGCGCCGCTGGAGCGGTGTTTGGGCGCGCTGGTCATCAGGGCTTTCTGGTTCGGCGCCTGGAAGAAGCCGAAGCCGATGCCGCACAGAATCATCCGCGCTGTGATCGAGAGGACGCTGGCGTCGGCGGGCATGGTCGCCAGGGAAATCATGCCAATGCACAGCATCGCCAGCCCGATCCCGCCCAGCAGCCCCGGCGGATAGCGGTCTGACAGACGCCCCGCGACCGGCGCAATCATCGCCACCACTACCGACCACGGCGTCATCAGAAACCCGGTCTGCACCGGGTCGCGGCCCAGCGTGGTTTCAAAAAAGAACGGCAACGAAACGAACGCGAGGCCCTGTGTGGCGAAGGAGCAAAAGGCCGTCAGCGCCGACAGCGCGAACATCGGACGTTTCAACAAATCCAGCGGAAACATTGGCGCCGGATGCCCGGCTTCGCGTTTGAGCATCGCCGCGCCGCCCACCAGGAAGACAGCCAGGGCGATCAGGACACTGCTCATCGAGCCCAGTTGCGCGGCTTGGCTTAGCGCGAAGATCAACGCCCCGAACGTGATGACGTTGAGAATCGCGGTAACCCGGTCGAAGGTCAGGCTGCCGGGTTTGGTCAGCGGCAGCGAGTTCCAGGCGAACACCAGGGCGAACAGGCCGATTGGAATGTTGATCGCGAACAGCCACGGCCAATGCGCCACCGACAGCACGAGCGAGGCGATGGTCGGGCCGATGGAGAATGACGTACCCACCACCAGCGCATTCATGCCCAGGCCACGACCGAGGCGCTCGGCAGGGAAGATCGAGCTAATCAGTCCGGCATTGACGCTCATGATCGCGCTGGCTCCGATGCCTTGCAGCACGCGGGCGACCGTCAGGGTCGGCAGTGACCAGGAGAAGGTGCACAGCGCCGACGACACCACGAACAAAATCAAGCCACCGAGGTACACCTTGCGCTGCCCCAGCACTCCGCCCAACGCAGCAAACGGCAGCAGTGTCGCGACTGCAGCCAACTGGTAGGCATTGATGATCCACACCGATGCGGCGGGGGAAGCGTTGAGATCGGCGGCGATGGCGGGCAGGGCCGTGTTGGCGATGGCGGTGTCGAGCGTGGCGAGGGCGATAGACAACAAAATCGCGAGCATGCCGCGAAACTCGCGTGACGTGAGCTTATCGTTCATGGGCGGGGCATCTTGAGGGGCAGGCTGGGTTGCGGGCTGGACCATTATCGACAACGCTCCGGAGACGGGTGCAGGCAAAACCACGCGTATGGTGCCGGTTTGTTAGGGGGCTATGCAATGGACAGATCGCGGGGATTGAAGCGGATTAGTGGAACATTCAAAGGACCGGTCGGGGGGCGTTTGACGTCAAGGCGCGCGCTTGCCCGCGATAACCCCCACCTTCAGCCACGTATGGAATGACATGACGCCTCACGGACCCCGCGGACAAGCGCGCCCTATAACGAATCACTCTCTCCTGTGGGAGCCGGCTTGCTGGCGAATGGCTCAGCCGCATCAGTGCAGGATGCCACACCGTTTCCCCCAGCAAGCCGGTTTCAGCAAGGCCGTACATAGGTCACGACCTCTTTAACCCACATTGTGTATGCGGGAGCGAACTCGCTGGCGAATGCGTGGGATCAGACACAACAATGTTGGATGACACACCGCCCGCTCTAGCAAGCCGATCTCCACAAGGTCGTGCGTAGGTCACACCCTCTGTAACCGACGTATACACGGGGGAGCCGGCTCGCTGGCGAATGCGTCGGGTCAGACACAACAATGCTCAAGGACACTCCGCTCCCGCCAGCGAGCCGGCCCGTACTCTTTTCGGAAGCTAGGGTCTCAACCCCCGGCGGTATCGATATCGCCGTCGGTATCCCCGGTCCGATTTTCTTCCTTGGTCTTGTCCGGCGACTCGTGTTCTTCAGGCTCAAAATCCGGGGTGAAGCTGTTCTCCCCTGATTGGCCGCCATGGCTCTCCTGACGTTGCGCACCGTCATTGCTTTGGCTTTGCGTGCCTTGGGACGCCGGGGCTTTGTCCTGACCCATATCGTTATCAGGCGTATCCGGGTCGATGGCGGGGTCGTTGCGTTCTGGGATTTGCTGATCTTGGGCAGTCATAGGCACCTCTTCTCGATACCCCGGGTTCTCCGGGTCTTAGCGATATTGAGGGCTGCGCAGCGCAGGCGTTCGATGAATCTGCCGGGCGGTTGTAAGGGTGTCAGCTGTCGCGGTAAGCCCCGGTCACCGGCAGGCGGCGGCCGAGGCGGTAGCGCGAGGAAGGATGGGCGAGGCGCACGTAGGTCACCACGCGGCCACTGTTCCAGGTGCGGCGGATCAGCACCAGGCAGGGCTCGTCAGCCTCGATCTGCAGGTGCCTGCGTTCCTCCACTGAAGGATGGCTGGCCTCGACGATGTGCTCCATTTCATCCGGCTGAAGGATCTGCAGCAGGTAGCGCGCCGACTGCAACGTGTCGCCGAAGGGCTGTTGCAGGAATGCCGGCGCGGTCTGCGGGTTGACGTAGCGGTCCTCCAGTTGCACCGCCACGTCGTCCTCGTAATGCACGCACAGCAGATGAAACACCGACGCCCCGGTGGGCAGCGCCAGGGCGGCGGCAATGGGCATCGATGCCGATTCCCGGGCCAGGTGCAGCACGCGACAGCGATAGCGGTGCCCGCGAGCGAGGATTTCGTCGGCGACGTTGGTGATGTGCAGCAGATTGGATTGCGGCTTGCTCTCGGCGACGAAGGTGCCGACCCCGGAAATGCGCAGCAGACGACCTTCCTCGGTCAGTTCGCGCAAGGCCCGATTGACGGTCATGCGCGACATGCCCAGTTCCAGCACCAGACGGTTCTCCGAGGGGATCAGATCGCCGGGTTTCCACACCCCGGCCACCAGCTTGCCGAGCACGAAATCCTTGGCTTTTCGGTACAGGGCCTGAGGTGCGGGTTTGTCCATCATGGACCTCCAAGGACCTGTAGGAGTGAGCTTGCTCGCGATGACGATTTACCTATCAACGCATGCGTCTCACACACCTCTATCGCGAGCAAGCTCACTCCTACAGGATTCGCGTGTATTCAGATCGACCCGTCTACGATTTTCCATCCTGCCAAAACGCATTGCGGTCCAGATAATTCTGCAAGAACTGCTGCAACCGCGGTTGTTCGGCGTTGTGGAAAATCTGCTGCGGCGTGCCCCGTGCGACCACTTCGCCCTGGTCGAGAAAGATCACCGAATCCGCCACCTGCGCGGCGAACCCCATCTCGTGAGTGACCACGACCATGGTCATGCCTTCCTTCGCCAGGGTCTTCATCACCTGCAGCACTTCGCCCACCAGTTCCGGGTCGAGCGCCGAGGTCGGCTCGTCGAACAGCATGATGTGCGGCTCCATCGCCAACGCCCGGGCAATCGCCACGCGCTGCTGCTGACCGCCCGACAACTGCGCCGGATAGGACGAGGCCTTGTGGGCGAGGCCGACTTTTTCCAGCATCGCCATGCCACGCTGGTTCGCTTCATCGGCGGACAGTTTGCGCACCCGGCGCAGGGCCTCGCAGACGTTGCCGAGGGCGGTCATGTGCGGCCACAGATTGAACTGCTGAAAGACCATGCCGACGTTGCGCCGCACCTGATTGATCTGCGACTGCGGCGCGCGCCGACGACCCTTGTCGGTGTCCTGCCAGCCCAGCAACTGGCCTTCGATGTGAATCGCGCCTTCGTCGTACTCTTCGAGAAACGCCATGCTGCGCAACAGCGTGCTTTTGCCGGAACCCGAGGGGCCGATCAGGCACACCACTTCCGAACGCCGAACCTGCAAGTCGATGCCCTTGAGCACGCGCAAGTTGCCGAAGCTTTTGCCAACCTTGCTCAGCGTCAGGATGGTGGGCTGCTGATCGGGGCTCGCTGCCGAAGTCGTCATACGTTCACCTGGTTGCTCGGCGGTGCTGGCGGACACGGCGCCGTTGGGAATCAGAAAGCTGTTCATCGGGTTTGCCTGCTCATGAAGTGGCCGACACGGCGTTCCAGAAACATGCCCAGCCGCGAGCACAGTTCCACCAGTATCAGGTAGCCGATGCACAGCATCAGCAGGGTTTCGACGAAGGCAAAGGTCTCCGAACCGATGCCGGTGAGGACCATCGTCAGCTCCGGAATGGTGATGATCGACAGCACGGCGGTTTCCTTGCACAGCACGGTGATCATGTTGATCAGCGCCGGAAGGATGATCACCAGCATCTGTGGCAGCTGAATCCGCCAGATGCATTGCAGGCGGGTGATGCCCAGGCAATCCGCGGCTTCCAGCTGACCCCGGGCCACCGAATCGAAACCGGAGCGGAAGATCTCGGCGAAGTACACGCTGCCGTAGACACCGAGTCCGAGGATGCCGGCGGGGATCGGGTCGAGGCTCAGGCCGAAGGAGGGGCCGCCGTAATACACCAGAAACAGCTGCACCAGAAACGGCGTGCTGCGGATCAGTTCGATGAACACACGCAACGGGGCGCGTATCAGGGCGTTGCCGAAGATTTGCGCGACAGCGATCAGCATGCCCAGCACGATGCCGAGTACCACGCCGCTGCTCCAGGTGCCGAGAGTGACTAGGAAACCGGAACCGATATCGTCCAGGTGATCGGTGATGATTGTCGGATCGAAGATCATGCGCCTTGCTCCTTCAACCGGCGTTCCAGCACGCTGCCGAGACAGGCCAGCGGGATGTTGATCAGGCAATAGAAGCCCGCGAGCATCAGGTAGTCCTGGACGAACATGTAGTCGCTGGCGGCCAGGTTTTGCGCGGTGCGGGTGAGGTCGGCGAGGCCCACCACCGAGACCAGTGACGAGGCCTTGATCAGCAGGATCATTTCGTTGACCAACGCTGGCAGGGTCAAGCGCACGGCCTGGGGCACGCGGATACGCACCAGCATCTGGCTGGCGCTCAGGCCCAGCAATCCTGCGGCTTCCAGCTGGCCGCCAGGAATGGCGAGAAACCCGCCCCGCAGAATCTCGGCGGTGTAGGCGCCCGCCGCCAGCGACAGGCCGATCACCGCGGCAACCGTGGGCGACACATTGGGCAGGCCGACGCGGGGCAGGAAGTAATAAATGAACAGCAATTGCACCAGCAGCGGGATGCCGCGGAACACAAAAATGTAAGCACCGCCCAGACGGCGGAGCGAGGGAATCGGCGACAGCCGCAACGCCCCGACGACCACGCCGATGACGAAACCGATGGCCAGCGCGGCGATGGACACCTGCAATGTCACCCACAGGGCGTCGAGCAATAAGGGTGCGTTCTGTTGCAGCAAAGGCCAATCGAACACGGTGTGACTCCAGGTTTGGATCGGTGCTTATGAAGATCTTGGCAGTCAGATCGCGCTCAATCTTGAACACGGCTCAAAACGCTGTAGGAGTGAGCTTGCTCGCGATAGCGGTGGGTCAAACACATCATTGGCCATAACCCAGCCCCTATCGCGAGCAAGCTCATTCCTACAGGGAGGTGCGTCTTTCCAGCGAAAATGCAACGACGCGAAGGCTTACCACGTCGGCTCAAAATCACCCTTCGGCACGTCCATCTCGGCGCCGAGCCATTTTTTCTGCAGCGCGGCGAGGCGGCCGTCGTCGTGCATCTTGTTCACGGCGGCGTCCAGCGCGGCGATCAGGCTGTCGGCATCGGCGTCCTTGCGGCCCAGGTAGGCGAAGTAGGATTTCTTGCCGAATGGCGGCTGCACCACTTTGTACAGATTGGCTTTCTGCGCCGCGACGAAGGAGATGTTCGGCAGCGAGTTGGCCACCGCGACGATGCGCTTGGCGGCGAGGTCGGCGTAAGCCTGGTTGTTGTCGACGTATTCGCGAATGGTGACCTTCTCGGGGAGGGTCGCGGCGAAGGTCTTCAACTCTTCCAGCTGCGCCGAGCCTTTGCCGGCACCGACGGTCTTGCCGGCGATGTCCTCAGGTTTCTTGATGCTGTCGTCCTTGGCACCGACCATCAGCGCAACGGTCGCTTCGGCGATCGGCGAGACGAAGTGGTAGCGCTCCTTGCGCGCCTTGGTCACGATGATCGGCCCGGCCACGACGTCGAATTTCTTCGCTTCCAGGCCTGGCAGCACGCTCGGCCATGGCAGGTCGAGGAATTTGATCTTGACCCCCAGCTCCTTGCCCAACTCAGCGAACAACTCTGTGTTCAGGCCCTGCTGCTTGCCCGCTTCAAGAAAATCGAACGGCGCGAATTGCATCTCCGTCCCCACCACCAACTCACCGGCTTTCTTCACGTCGGCCAATTGGTCGGCGTGGGCTGCCAGAGGCAGCAGGGCAAACGCCACTGCAACCCTCAGACGTTTGACTGTCTTGCTGAACACGTGTGTACCGAAACGGGAATCGCGTTGCATGGAGTCACTCCTCATTCATCAGATGCAGTGTTGTGTCGTCGTGATCGGGGCCAGGTGGAGCGTCATTGTGATGTGAATGTGCAGTTAGCGTGCCATACCGGTCTATACAACCCGCACAGCGTTTATCCGAAGATTTTTCCCGGATTCAAAATGCCGTTGGGATCAAAGCTTCGCTTGAGCTCGGCCATGGTTTGCAACGCTTCGGCGCTCACGGAGTAGTGCAGAAACTCGCGCTTGAGCAGGCCAATGCCGTGTTCCGCCGACACCGCGCCGCCCAACTGACCCACGGCGCGGTACACCAGATCCTCGATCTCGAAGACCGGGGCGGGCTGAGGCAGGCTGTTCAGGTCCACGGTCAGGTGCAAGTTGCTGTCGCCGATGTGGCCGAAATACACGCTGCGATTGCCCGGCCAGCGCAGGTCCAGACGCTGTCGGCACAGGTCGGCGAATTCACCGATCTGGCCGATGGGCAGGCTGATGTCGAAGTTCAGCGGCGCCAGGCGTACTGGGAATTCGCCCGTGGCCTCGCGGATCTTCCACAGGCTGCGAGCCTGAGTCTGCGAACTGGCGAGGATCGCATCGACGACCTCGCCGGCTTCAAGGGCGGCGTCCAACGTCTGCTCCAACCCCTCGGCGCTGGCCGAGGACTCCAGCAGCACGTACAGCGGATGGTGATCGGGCATCGGCGCGACGGGATTTTCCAGCCAGGAAACGCCCATGCGGTAGAAGTCCTGCCACATCAATTCGTAGGCCTGCGGCGTCCCGGCACTGCGTTGCAGGCGGCGCAAAAACGCCACGGCGCTGGCGTAATCGGGCAGCGCGCACAGCAGCGTGGTGCTGTGGCCGGGCTGCGGCGCCATCTTCAGCACGGCGCGGGTGATCACCCCGAGGGTGCCTTCGCTGCCAATGAAGCACTGTTTCAGGTCATAACCGCAGTTGTTCTTGATCATCTTGTTCATCAAGTTCAGCACGCGACCGTCGGCCAGCACCACTTCCAGGCCCAGCACCAGATCGCGGGTCATGCCGTAGCGAATCACCGCATTGCCGCCAGCGTTGGTGGCGATGTTGCCGCCGATCTGGCACGAACCCCGCGCACCGAGGTCAAGCGGAAACAGATAGCCCGCGTCGGCAACCGCCTGTTGAATCGCCTGCAGCGTGGTGCCCGCTTTCACAGTCACAGTGGCCGCCGCTGCGTCGATTTCTTCGATGCCCTGCAACCGATCCAGCGACAGGGCGAAGTCGGTCGGACGCGGCACCGCGCCGCCTGCCAGCCCGGTCATGCCGCCTTGGGGCACCACGGTTTGCTTCGCGGTGTTGCAGATGCGCAGCGCCGCGGCCACCTGCTCGGTGTCTTTGGGCAGGATCAGCGCCGCAGGGCAGGCAGGCGCGTGGCGGGTCCAGTCGGTGAAGTGGCGTGGGCTGATGGCGTCGCCGGTCAGCACTTGGTCATCGCCTAGCGCCGCGCGTAACTGTGAGAGGGTCTGTTGCACATCGCTCATGGGGTCAACTCACGGAAAAAGTCGCGTCGCTTTGACGGCTGACGCGCAGGTGATTCAGATCGGGCTGGCCGAGCAGGGTCAGCGCCAGGTGCAGCTCTTGGCTCAGCAAATCCAGCGCATGTCCGGCACCGGCGTGACCACCCACCGCCACGCCATACAGGGTAGCGCGGCCCAGCAGCACGGCGTCGGCACCCAGTGCGCAGGCCTTGAGGATGTCGGTGCCGCGCCGGATGCCACTGTCCAGCAGAATGCTCAGTTTGCCCTTGGCCACGTCCGCGATGGCGGGCAGGCAATCGAGGCTGGCGGGTACGCCGTCCAGCTGTCGGCCGCCGTGGTTGGTGACGACAATGCCGTCGAGCCCCAGCCGCACGGCCTGTTCGGCGTCCTGCGGGTGCATGACGCCCTTGAGCAGCAGACGATGGGGCCAGCGGTCACGCAAACGGGCGAGAAACTCCCAGCTCAACTGGTGTTCCATTTTCTCGCCGATGAAATGCGCGGCACCGGCCGCATTGCGCTGACCGGCGGGCAGGTAGCGGTCGAGATTGGCCATGCTCGGCATACCGTGGGGCCAGAGGGTTTGCCGGATCCACCGCGGGCGGCGCAGCACGTCGAGCTTGTTGCGCAGGCTCAACTGGCGCGGGCGTTTGAAGTTGCGCTTGTCCCATTCGCGGTTACCCAGCCGTACGGCGTCGGTGGTCAGCAGCAGCGTCCGACAGCCCACGGTATCGGCCCGTGC
>Ga0247734_1002975_pt1 | contig 10402 bp, 10 predicted proteins | sample UWRJL103311B2_FD_180933 | JGI IMG/M metagenome (GOLD analysis project Ga0247734, IMG submission 180933) | Plant litter microbial communities from Arlington Agricultural Research Station in Wisconsin, United States - UWRJ-L103-311B-2 | ecosystem: Environmental > Terrestrial > Plant litter >... | reverse complement strand
ATGCATGGAGATTACAGTACTACTGCATGTTGTGCCATGAAATTCGAAGTTTTTAATGTCTTGCAAGTCTAAGTTGAATATATGATTGATCACTCAACTCTAGCTGGCAATATCTGCATTAGCTAGCCGAGATTGCAGACTAGTGCGTTACTAATGTTACAACTACACACCAATATATCTCTACCTTGAAAATACGTATCTAAGAAAACAAAAAGATAGTATTTGGAGATATCAATGAGATATCAATGAGATCTGTTTTGTTATCTTTAGGTTAACTTTGTATACTCAAAGTAAATAGGAAAAAACCTAGATCTAATTGCTATTGACGCAAGTTAAGTCCGTATATTTGAGTAGCATAGCTTAAGCACGTAACAACTGAACTCAGCTCAATCCCTCTGGAAAAAGAAAGAAAGGAAAAAGGTTATTTTAGTTCTCTACTAGGTGCTCGTTGCAAATTACGGACGTTAATGCAAACAGCAGGAGTTGTTGAAACCATCTATTTTCTCAAGTTTTTCGAACAAGCAAAAGGAATATTGGTGCAGCTCATTTTTATTAAGGTAAACTATATATGTCTAGCTGGAATAATTGCTTCTGTGGCGTTATAAAACTACAAATTTAAAATAAATAATTAAGAGAACGAATATTCCATGGTCGGCGTTTAAAAACAAGTATCGGCGATAAAAATAAAGCTGTACAGATTATAACAAATGCATATATAAACCATTATGATAAAAGAAACCTATTAATAACCCTCCCACTTGTAAGTATACTTGATTATGTATATTAATATCACTAGAATGCTGAAATCGGTAGCTCTGTACTGAAAAAAAGTCGGGGAAACAGGGGGCGGGGAGGAAGAACGTGAACTTTAAATTTATTTATACATCAAATATTTCTAGGCCTTAAAGCACAAAACTTTTATATGAAGGATAATCTATTCAAAATCTGAGCCTTTAATTTGATTTACACGAGATATATTCATGAATAATAATAGGTTTACCTTAAATTAGAATTTGAGTTAAGCTTTAGCTTAAGTAGATCCAGATTTAAAAATGGCTGAAGTAGGAGATTAGGTGCATTAATTTGAAACTTAAATTGTTTCAAGTTGTTGAGCTTTCTTTTCACAGTAGCTGCTGTTAACAGATGAATTGTTAAGGACATTACTTATTATGCTAAGACAAGCAGAATGCTGTAGAGTACCTTTTAACAGTTTGCAGATGGTTTTATTAAAATGTTAATGCTACGGTAATCATAGCACGCTCAGCTTTACCAAGTAAATGCAATTGAGCGGTCAGACAACCAACTAAGACCACTAGTCTTAGTTAGTTATGCTGACGTTAAAGCATATAAAAACCAGTAATATAAACGTAATCGAATGTAGACTAGACTAGAGTGAGTTCTCAGCCTTAAGAAACTTGTGGAAAGCTCAAGCATGAAAGTGGAGAGAGCTGACTGATTGAAGCTCCTAACAAAGGTAAGTGAGACGACAGCTTTCTGCAAGGTGCAAATTCGCATTGATACAAATGACTCTTTTGTATTTGAAGAACTGGATGAACTGCTTATCCCAGAGCTCGACTTAAGGCTTGGAGCTTGGAGACGACTTTATGATACTGGCTGCTTTGCGAAGCCTATTCATCACAGCTTCGGCAATAGATCCTTCTTCCATATCACGAACACCTTCAATATACATGATCTGCACACCTTGCTGATCTAGCTCCTAACGGGCTCAAAATTAGCAGTTGCTCTAATGCAAGAAATTACCATGCGCGGGAGACTTGGCTCTTTTGGCTTTTTGACAACACAGCAGCTTCGTTCGACCCGCCATCGTGGTTAAATTAAGGGGAAGGAGGCTTGAGATGGCAACAGCTTACCCGTAAGGCGGAAAATAGTCCCTGAGCAATGTAATTTGTATCACTGCCTAATGTGATCTCGAAGACCGTGGCTAACGTATCACCTTGTCTATGGAGGTCCCCACGTCTCATACTGAAAGCATTGTCGGATTTCAAACCCTTAGTGTTGTCGATGCTTTGGATTGTCAAGTCAGCAAATCAATTTGACAATATGGGAAGATTTAGGGCTAGGATGTTATTCATGACCCCAAATGCATACCTGTACTTTAAATCAGAATTATTTTGAGTAGCTTCAAGAATCCCAGCCCATTCTTTCCATGCTTTCGTTCTCACTATTCCGATGTTGGGCATAATTCCCGAGGATGTCAGTGCGAGAAGTTCATTTTGTATATCTGAGTCGCAAAATTTAAAGGAGGATTCGTATAAAACGACTTTGGCTTTGGGACTGTAATGCTTATACTTCATACCGGGTGCTCTTGGCGTAGCCATTCCTACTTCACTTGCATCTTCATACCCTTTCACCACATCTTCCCACCCCTCACACTCTCGTATCCGGTCAATGCTCACACCTCCTGGTCTCAAAACAACAGGTGGATTACAAAGCCCATCTACAACAGTACTTTCGACACCTACCAAACATGGGCCACCGTCAAGAATGAGTTCGATTCTTCCATCAAGGTCATAACGGACATGCTCGGCTGTAGTGGGAGAGGGCTTTGTGGAGGCGTTTGCAGAAGGTGCAGCAAGTGGAACACCCACAAGACGAATAAGTGATAAGGCAAGTGGTGAATTAGGCATTCGTACTCCGAAGGATGGTAGACCGGCAGTAACCTCTGGTGCGAGTTTACTTGGAGTCGGATTTGGGAGAAGGATAGTCAGAGGACCAGGCCAAAAACGTTCAATGAGAGGCTTGTAAATCCGAGGTATTGAGTCCGTAGTCCCAAAAGATGGTGCCAGATAGGATCGAAGCATGCTCAGATCAGAGACATGGATGATGAGTGGATTGTCCGATGGTCTTCCTTTTGCCTTGTAGATCCCTTTCACCGCATCGCTTCTCGTGGCATCCGCACCAAGTCCATAAACGGTCTCAGTAGGAAATCCAACAGGTATGTTGCTCGTTTTGAGATGCTTGACTGCTTCGTGGAGAGGTGCAAGGCTAGTAAGAACCTCCCATGTTTCCAATGATTTGGGATTTGTGAATTTGCCCAACTTCACGTTGGAAGTCTCGATAGGTAAAATGCGGGTCTGGAACACCACATCCGGAACATCTTTAACTGCCATCTTGATGGTATGCTTCAGCGATTTGGGGAGAAGTCTTGTTACAGCACTAGGGAATTGAGATGAGAACGCCAGTTCGAAGGCCTTTCACTCCCTTATTCGGCGACTTCTGCGTCGAAATATGCCTGTAAATATGGTTGGGATGTCCCTGGACATTACTTTTGTCATGGAAGAGATATAACACTAGCAAGGCATGAGTGAATTAGTTAGTCATGTTAATAGTGAAAGATATTTAGGTATGACTCCTAAGTAACTCGTCAAATAAATTTTACTTCAGCCTTGCGATAGAGTTTATCGCAACTTAAGTGTAATGTGGGCAAGGCTGAGGTTCACCTGCGAGGCTGACCCCACTATAGATCTTGGCATTTGACACGAAAGCAGCAAGTCGAAAGTCCACCTCAATCTAACATCAAACCAGAAGATCACCAAACTGAATCCCTCCCCCTCACACATCTTGCTTTTCAAAACATCTACCATGGCGCCCAGTATGAGTCTGTTTTCGGTCCAAGCTATAATAATCCTAAGCACTGAGGATGGGTCTAGAGTCTACTCGAAATGGTTCAAAGAACCACACAGTGTCCCAGGCGCCAGTAAGACTTATTGAGTTCGTTCTCGGGTTTCTTGAAATGCTAACAACGACTGAATAGAAGAATCCGCCGCCTACCCAGATCTCAAATCCCAAAGAGCATTCGAGACCGGCCTCCTCGCGAAGACCGCCAAGCAAACGGCGGACATTATTCTTTATGACAACAGAATTGGTAGGTTCCTCTCCCATACCTGAACGACAGGGGTTTCGGAAACGCGTATTAAAGGAGATAGTTCTCTACAAGAGTGAGAGCGATGTTATGATGTATGTTGTAGGTGGTGTAGATGAGAATGAGATTTTACTTTATGTGAGTTATACTGGCCCGAATGAAGTTCAAACCACTTACATAATTTAGAATGTCATCCTTTCGATACGCGACAGCTTACATCTTATATTGTAAGTTTCCAACACAGATCCGGTATGCCGATTATGTAACTAAGAGGTATAGCAAACAATCGGTGGACCGCCGCACAATTACTGAGAACTACGACCTTGTTTCCTTAGCCATTGATGAAATTGTAGATGACGGTATTATCCTTGAGACAGACCCGACAATCATTGTGACCCGTGTAAGCAAGGCGCCTACACATGATGTTACGCAGTTGAAGAGTATCGACCTGAGTGAGCAAGGCATAAACAACTTAGCACAGCTGGGAAAATCGAAGTTCGGGGAATGGTTGCGGCAAGGGTTGTGAGTCTTGGTTTAATGCTTGGTGGGGACGAAAACTTACTGGAGCTGGAGTTCCGGAGTCGCCGAATTATAAATCTTCTGGCATGGAGAAGTTAGTGTGTCACTAATTGGACATTGGCTGTAACGAACCTTGGCTACTTGCGAGTATTGATACAAGTGAAATACCAAGGCCCTCCGTAAATACTACCTGATATTCCTAATTTTGCAGCCGGACGCTCTGAATTGTGTGCTTCTTAGTCACTTGGACTGGTGTGTCCTGTATTATAGTTTTCTGGCATGGCACAAACGTCACTACTCTAAGTGTAGGGCAGCAAGTTTAAGCACTTCTCTCAAGTTTGCTCCTCAAGGGCGCGCGTCTTAGCACATAAGTTCTTTCTAGGGTATTTCTGTCATAGTGGTCTGACCATGAATAGTAGGTGATAAACTTGGGATCATGTTCGAACGACTTTCCTGCATATACCGGACACTCAACCTACATGACATCTAACAATATACTTATGACCCCCTACTACACCCTACAAGCTTAAAGTGACAAGATTCTTAACTACATCTCAATCTGCTCCTCTTCTTTGCCGTTATTGTTGCGAAGTATCAAAACACCAATTTCGGCATGCAGATTATCAGCGTCTACGGGTCGTCCCCATTCTCTCATCCACTCCTCCAATCTGGTTAAATGTGCGATAGCCCATACCAATGAATCTGAATCGTTTCTTTGAAGATTGAGGTCCGCTGCTCTACGCTGATTCAACTCTGCTAGAGAGTTCTTGCCCTGTTCATACTGGCATAAAGCAACACTATTCTATTATCAACATCAGCTATATTACACAAAGGCTCCAACATATATTTTTGAAGTGGGCTTATGCGTACCAAACCCCCTATCTCCTCAAGTTGGTCGCCTTGCGCTTGGGCACGGTTTACTATCTCGAGGGATACGATCTCCGCTTCCAGAGATCGATCTTGAAGTCTCAGGACTCCCGCCAACGCTCTCAGTACCACGAAATGACCAGGGCTGGTACCTTTTTGGCGTGGCTGGTTATCACAGTCCCTCAACAACATACGTAAATCGTTCTCTGCATCACGAGCACCTTGGTGTACAGGTCGCCCCTGCTTGAGTGCAATCTCCTGCCTGAACCTAATGTAGTTGCGTCGAACAGTTAAGGCTTTTCTATGAAGAAGCCCCAACTTTGCAGCCATCAAGCTTGCTGTCACATCTATTGAAAACAGAAGCTTTTCATCGAATTGTTCTAAATCCATATAACCCAACAGATAGAATATAATTCTCAAAGGGTGATCTCGTGGCAAAATTTCGGCAGCCATTTTTGCAATGAAGGTTCTCAGCAAATTCAGCACTTCGAAAAGTGATTCGTTACGCTTGCTTCGAAATGTAGAAAATAATCCTGTTACATAGGACAAGATAAGGATATCTTGTTCCTCGATGATTTTGCGTACCAGATCACAAGCAATGGTAAACATTCTTCGAGCTTCGACGTAAGAGCCTTTCAATATCAAATTCATGGCAGCGATTGCGCTTCCCAGGAATTCATCCAAAATATATGTCTCATGTTGTCCCCCGGCTATAACGTGATTTTTAGGTTGGCGGTCACTTAAATCCCACGTTCCCTGATCAAACATCCCTGCCACGTAGTTTTTGATGTTTGAAGCTAGGTATTCTGATGCTTGGAAGACTCTTGGTGGTGAAGGTTGCCGAGCTAACTCTGTAATTCGATTATGTCGGAGATCTTTCTGACGTACTTCGTGTTGCTGGCTTTGTTGAGACTCTTGCTGGTGCTCTAACCAGGGTCAATGACGATTACTCAACTATGGACGTAAGAATTTTGTATACTCGCCTTCAATTTCATTCCCTTGGACTGATGCTGCCTTACTTTCGAATTCCTTTCTCCATCGATTAAGTTTTTCTACGTTCAGCAATACTGTACCCACATAGCCTTCTAGTGATATGCTTCCTTTTTCATGTTTGAGCTTATCCATAATTTTCTGACGATCAGGTGTTCGTGTGTTTTTCTTCCATCCCCATTTGTTCTGTAAAGATGAAAACTGACGTTTCCTAGGCTACTTAGTCTGCTGCAAATACAAAAAGGTAATATATCACTGAGCAAGACCTCATCCGCTAACACACCCAATTCTCAGGCATAGGGGGCTTCAGGAATTATGAAAATTGACTAACGTAATAATGAAGTTGAAATCTGTTTTTAAAATATTGGCAACTTCGCCAAATGTCAAACCCTCGTCAATATAGAGCCGCCGGATCACAGGTTTCAGTTCCAGCAACTTTTGCTGATCCAGCCGACTTCTCGATGGGGTGGTCTGAGATTGATGAGGGACACTCTCGAAGCTAGATAGTGGTTCATAGCTATCAGCCGTTTCACCTGCTTCGAACCCGACACGATAGGGCAGAACAAAACTGTCGTCCATTTCTAAGACCTTGGTATCACACGGTGGTATCGCTTCCAATCACTGCCTTCCTTTGCCTGCTATGGACCAATGGAGCCGGGGAAAAGTGCAGATATAGACATGCTCGTGTAAAATACGCAAATAAGGGTAGCTACTGTATTATGCTGCGTGTAAATAGTGTTGCTGCATAGACCCATGGTGCCAAGACCCCCCCCTCCATATTCGTCAATTCAACCACTTACATTCCTTTACAATAATTTATGCTTCTTTCGTTTAGATGTTACATACCAACAACTTTCTAATTTGAGAGACAACACAAATCTATATCGTGTTGATTCAGAATACATTCTTCTAGATGCTAACCGCTACAAAGCATTTCTCATCATGAACCGCAACCTACGATGCCACTTTAATTTGCTTCAGATGTATTGTAATGCTTGATTTAAGATACAGATAGAGATAGTCGTGAATTGCAACTAGTTGTCTCTCTAAATAAGGTCTTAGTAAGTACTTTAGGCGTCCTAGTCCTGATCTTCCGATATGTAGCCCTTCATCGGTCGTTCCAATACTGGAACCCCTGAATTAAGCGAGATTCTCTTTGGTCAATCAGGTGACTTTAATGGCGACGGTATTATGTTCTTGCATGTCACCTGGCGAAATTCAACGAGATGTGGCCTTTTCTCTTTGTATTCGGACGATGTACAACCGCATCAAACTCATAAGTAGAAAACTGAATTAAATAAACTCCATCAATTACTGCCACATACCTTTTATTATCGCACTGCACTGTCATCACAGTTCCTCAAGCTGATTTAGAATAACAAACAAAATACAAATAGTCTAAAATGTACCAGACTTTGAAATAGCGTCACAATAAATTCTTGCGAGTCTATCATTGAAGCTAAAGGCTCAGCCCCCTGACGGATAACCTTCCTCAACTTCTCCTCGAGAAGCCACAGCGCATAGCTTCCATCTCAAAGGGAATAGCCTAGCGCCTTGGACTATGAATCTCATTACTGACCCAGATGTCCCAGCACTGGACTGAAAAAGGACAGAATACGGGTTAATATTGAGTCAATAGCTATAGTACGCTGTTGATTGCATCAATCGTCGAGGCTTACAAACTGACCACGCTTTTGAAGAAAGCTGGAGAGCTACAAATGCATATGAAATTTCAAGACAAGGAGATGACCATGCGGAAAGCAAAGCGTGTTAAAAATCTCTCTGCTAAGAAATCCACTATTTAAGATAGAAAACATTGGATGCTCAATATTGCTTTGCATCTACCTAGATGATATTTGACAACACGTATGTCACTCTGCTACAACTTAATTAGTGAGAACAGATCGATTGAAAAGCATAGCTACGCAAAATATAAGAGCACATTTATGTTTACCCTAGTACTACTCACTACATGATAACCTCTTTCCTTTACTTAGCCAAGCTAGTTCGGACATGTGTTTCATCAGCATTTGCTTTAATAACCAGATAGAAACCACGAAAATGACTTGATAACGCAACGTAATCCAATCCGTACGAGGAAGGATTAATATAGAGTAATGGAAACTTGAACCATCGAGTCTATTCAGAAATATTTCCATGTACCTATTTCCTACTGTGGCAATTCCCATTACATGAATCCGCTTCTCCATTGCTTAAAACTTTTCTTTCAGCCTCGGTCACCAGGTTTAGATGAGTTCTAAGAGTCACCGGCTTCATCTCCATCAATTCTGGGTGATGCATTGAGCCACCACTACTACCGCTAGCAGAACTAGTTGGTGGCTATAAAACAACGTAAGTCCTGCTTGCTCAAATGTATTGGGTCAGTGAACAGGTGACTTACAGACACCATTACAGGTTCCTGAATTGGAGCATCCTGTTCATCTCCGGTGCTCTCAATGGAGACGTACCAATCCATTGTATATTTGATGAGCCTATGCCTTGCGCCGCCAATGCCAAAAGTGCTACCTGATTTCCAGGAATAGTCGACGAGAACTTGGATGCTCGACTGGGTAATGTAGGCTTCACGGACAAATATATCGCCTTGACCAGTAAATAAATTCCCGTTAACCATAACGCTCTTAGTTGCTGGCATTTCGAGAAGAGATTTAGTCCATTGGTCACGAATACCATCGAGTATATAGACGGAGTGTTCAATTGGCCTAAGATCTACTCCTTCATGGATGAACTGTTGAGAGTAGGAGGCTTTGAAAGATGACATGTTGATTATTATCTGCAAAATAACGGTGTCCCAATATATCATTAACAAGACAGAGGAGAGAATCTGACAGGCCAATACGAAAATTAATTTGACGAAATCAGAGCAATAAACCTATTGTGCCTGGGAGAAATCATAAGAATAATGTACCTGTGGCCGTCCCTAGTATTTATCAACGACAATTTCGACAAGCTGAATGTTGGGAAGAGAGTATTACGGTCACATGTTTCCTATTTTCAGTATGTCGTTTTGGGGGCAGCGTTAGCCAATGATAATACGGAGTCCACACTGTTATGGAAGGACCCTTGGCACCTGCTTAGCCACCCATCCTCCTGTACAGTACATAGAGCCTCTCATGGCAATTAGCTTACTCTTCAGACTTCACTTGCAATACATGAAATACCCAATTTCACTCGTAGGCACCATCCTATTGTGTGATACCAGGGCCATGACAAACATAACACCTCCATTTATAAAGGCTTACTTTGCAAACTACATTACCTGTGAGGACTCAACGCCCTCACGATATTAGCACTGGCGTTTGGACTCAACGTCCAACGCACTTTCCTCTTAAAGCAACCAAGTATATTTTAGAAACCACTCAACTCTTTAAAGAATCGGACACTTTTACTACTATTTCAGACTCACTACCGTGATCCCTGATATTACCCCCTATATATTTTATGTTAGCTGTAATGGTCCGAAAATATATTATATGTGAAATATAGAATGGAATATAAAATGAAAAAGTCAAATAGGTATAAATTTAGTATATTAGAAGAAGGTAATAAAGCTTTCGCTAATTATTTAGGCTCAGGCTAAAATTATATAAAATAAATGTCTATAAGTTCAAGTTTTTAAAAGGATCTTGTTTAGATATTAAGCTTTTGCTTAGTATTAAAGGGTAGTAATTAGATAAAATTTCTATTTGCATATAAAATATACAAAATCATAGACGCGTTACATTCAAATAAGGTAGCTTACCAATAGGTTTTAATGCAGAAATATATAAAAGAAATTGTGCTATACAACCTTCTTGCTAGCGTTAGACCACTTGGGGCTGGACAAGGGGATAATACAATTATTGATCCCACTGAATACAATTGCACTTATGTGATACATGTAGTGGTGTCCTGTATTCGAAGTGATCCGACAAGCAACCTTGATGCTCCCAGCTACAGATCCGTCTGCAGATAGAGGGATGACCGAATTAATGTACTTCTACGTGACAATCAACCGCGACTATGATATAGAATGTGATTTGACTTTCATTCCAACCATTATCCCGCTATCTACATGCCTGGTATTTTCGCCGTCTTTACGCTGAATTTCTTACTCAAAGAAACCCACTGTGCAATAACAAATGC
>Ga0247734_1002974_pt1 | contig 10406 bp, 5 predicted proteins | sample UWRJL103311B2_FD_180933 | JGI IMG/M metagenome (GOLD analysis project Ga0247734, IMG submission 180933) | Plant litter microbial communities from Arlington Agricultural Research Station in Wisconsin, United States - UWRJ-L103-311B-2 | ecosystem: Environmental > Terrestrial > Plant litter >... | reverse complement strand
CGAGGCTAGTGGACGATCGTTGGAGTCACTGCGTTCCATCGGAGCAGCACGACCCATCGGTGAAGCGCGTGCCATAGGAGATTCTGTGCGAGTAGATGGAACCTCCTTTCCTTCTGCTCTAAGTCTCTCCTTTTCTCTCCAACCACCAGCTTTAGCACCAGCAAGTGGAAGAGGTGCTGGGGCAGACCGTGGATTAGAGTCGCTACGGTCCATAGGTGCACCCCGGATGGGAACACCGGCAGCTTTTGCCTCTGCCCTACGCTTGGCAGCCTCCTCGGCTCTTCGTTCTTGTAACGCAGCCATTTCCAGTGCCTCTTGCCTCTCCTTCTCACGAATAGCCTTGAGGGCCTGGAACTCCTCTCTCTTTTTCTCGTCTCTCGCAGCTTTCTCCTCTGCCTCTCTGGCGGCACGCTCCTCCTCCTCACGAAGGATCCTATCTTGCTCCTCGCGTTCTCGCTTCTCACGAACCTTCTTCTCCTTGAATTCTTTGATGCGGAGCGCCTTTTGCTTTTCGAGCTCGCGTTCAGCATCACGGCGACGTTTCTCGAACTCATCGTGTCTTCGCTCAACAACTGACTCCTTGAATGATTCGAAGAAAGGATGGAGACGGCTCAATCGGTGCTTTAGTTCGACGTTCTCCTTGTGCTTAGCTTCGGCATCCTTCAGTGTCTGAGCCGTAGTCTTTTCATATGCAGAAAAGTCGCGTTCACGTTGCTGGGCATAGTCTTCTGGCAACTTCTTGGCTTCCTCCTTTCGGAAAGCTCGCTCAAGATGATCAATACGTTTACCAGTGACACGTAGCTTCTCGTTCATATCATTCTTCTCGCGCTCTAGTTGAGCAAGTTTCATGGCACGAATATCATTGCTGTTGAGGTTGTCAAGATCCTCGACATCAATATCGAGTTTACCAGAGCCAATCTTGAGATCTGCGATTTGCTTCAGCAGCTCTTCTTTGCGAACTCTGTCAAGATCAGCCTTCATGCGCTTTTCCTCGCGATCTTTCTGCTCTTGCAGAAGACGTTTGTCCTCAGCCTGCTGGATTTCGGCGGCTCGTAGGCGCTTTCGGGTAGCCTCTTCCTTCTCCTTGCGGGATTGGATCTCGGAAGCTTCTTCCTTACGCTTGGCGATGATTTGCTTGCGGGCGAGAGTCTCATGGTGTTCTTGCTCTGCACCTTGTCTGGCTTTGGCATAAGCAGCGTCACGAGCCTTGACACGAGCAGCATTGAACGAAGGATCGATGTATTGGCAGGTGACATAGAGTGATTTTGCTAGGCGTGTCAACTGGGTTCGGACGATTTCAGATGGGGTATTTTGTAATCTCTGAACAGATGATGTCTCGCTCTCGGCTGAGCCAGCACCGGAACCAGCATGAATGGCTTTGGTGGATGAGAAAACATCTGTGTCGAAGCTCAAAACACCTGTGGCATGGTCCATTCTAATAGCAAGATCACCCTTCTTGTTACCGTTCATGATGAACTTCTCGATGGTATCCCGGGTAACCTGGAATGGCTCGGGGAACTTGGCAAGGTTCTCAACAAACTGGACATCAACAGTTTCGTATACCTGAGAAAGCTGTTGGAACAGTCTGGTCAAGATAACCTGCTGAAGAGGAAGGATATACTTGGCCATGTCCTTGTCATCTCCAATCTGTGTGAGAATTGGAGAGATTTTCTGGCAGATGGACAAGGGGTGGAAGTCTACTTCGAGAATATTGTATAATTGACGTATCTCAGGACGGGCCAATTTTAGAAGGTTCTTGCTCATCGCATCTTTGAAAAGAACCGCACGTGTGGGAGCTTGTGCCATGCCAAGAAGATGGGTGAGTCTCGAGTTCTTGTTTTTCTTCGCTTCATCAATATCTACCAAAGCACCACGAGATCTTGTAGTGCTGATGACAGGGATAGCGAGGGCGGACAGAAGAACGAACGATGCTGCCCTAGAGAGATCTTCCTCGTTGGTGGGAGGATTGTCCGCTTTCTTGCTTTGACCAGAAGCAACAAGGGATGCAGACTGGCGTAGAAGATTGTAGTATCTGGACCATGCGGCAGCATGGAATAAATAGTTCTCACCAACCAGGAAGATCCGAGTCAACTTCTCGTAGTAGTTGGCCATCATGATGTTCTTTGGGGGGCGTTTACTGAGATTCAACAAGGTATGGATATCTTCAACACTTCTGAAAGCCTCTTGCCATAATTCCAATTCCACTGCTACGTTTAACTGTTCAAAGCGGGTCTCGAGATGACGTTGGAGCGTATCTGGATCACTAAGATTGATGGCGTGCATCTGCGCAGAGTACTTTGCCGCGGTCTGAACGTGGTTTCGTAGCAATTCACAAAGACGGCGGAACTCGGTCTTTCGTGCGTACTTCTTGCAGAACTCAAAAGCCTGCATAGCAGTACTCTTGTACATCAACTCTAACCTTGCGTTGTTTCGTAGAATATCGAGAACAGTTCGGTAGGTTTCCCAAAGGAATTTGAGCCATGGTGTGACGATTGCACGATCCGTACGATCTCTAGATTGTTCGCCAGATACAGTAGAGAGGAGAATGGACTCCGGTGTTTCACTAGCTTCGAGGTCATCGACACCGGCGGTAGTTTCTAGTCCAGATTGCACATCGTCTGCTTGTGCCTGTGCAGTTACAACCTTCTCATTGGCCAGCTCAATGAAATGCTTCAGGGCTAGCTCGATGGTCCCAACGTTTGTGTTCTGGCTGATGTTCTTGTATTGATATAAGGCATCCTTTGCCAGCTTTCCCTTCTTCTGCTCCACGGCCATTTCGACCAAGAGGAGCATAACCGGCTCCAGCGAAGTGATAGGGACATTTCGAGATCGTTTTGAAGTGATATGTTCGTGTAATAAAATCAGGGCTGCCTGTGCCTGGCCGACGCCCTTGAGTTCATGGGCGCGCTTAAGCACATTCTCTGGCTTCGCGTGCTGAGGAGGAGGCATGATGGGCAGCTCCTCTGCGGGTTGTGTAGTTGGAAGGTTGTGTGTGCGCGCAAATGGCGATTTTTGATGACGCCTTGGTGGGCTAGGGCCTGGTAGTAGGTTGTTTCCTATACGCAGTGACGGTAGCTGTGTGAGGGCCTGGTGAATTTATGGAAGGCAGTGGTTATGGCAGCGACAACGTACGTGCTGTATCCTACCTAATGCTGATAATTTGATTTCGAACATGGTCTGCATGTTTGTGGTGGGCTTAGTGAGCACGTGATGTAAAACCTAGTCATTAATCAAATAGCGTCAAGAGCTAAGCGAAGGCTAGAGAAATGGCTTGGCAGGTGCTAGACCCAATTGAGTGCTCTCATCTCCAAAGTGATCTTCCCCCAAATTGTCGCAACTCCGCAAATCATTCTGTCCATCTCCCCTCACTCGTTCCACGATTCTACGACCGTTTGCACCGTCTTGCAACTTAATTGCCCTTGATAATTTGTCCAGTTTGTACGTTGAGTTACCCTGCGGTGTCCCTGCCCACCGCATAGCTAGCTGACGGTTCGCGTTGTCAGGAGTTCCCCCTTCAGTAACGACCACCATGGCTCCCGGATACTCTTCTCGCGATGTCGGCGACCCTTCACAGGTCAAGAAAAACAAGCAGTCAATGGCAGACCTTAAGCTGCGACGACTTACAGAGCTAAACAATCGTCTGAGGGAGGATTTGGAGCGTGAACGGATCCCGGTCTCCCAAGCCTCAAAGAGGTATGAACATCAACAATATCGGATTTGTTTGTCGGTCGATTGCTAACGGACTGTGAAGCATTATCTCGTACACGAATAGCACAAAAGATTTTATGGTACCATCCGCCTGGGGTACAGTTGATAAAAAGGACGACCCATACGTATGGCAAAATCTCACTCCCCCTAACCAACATAATACTGACTGTGAACTACCAGGCACCGCAACAATCAGGAGGATGCTGTGTCATTATGTAGAAGATCGAGCATGGTGGACAAATACAGGGCGTTTTATGGCGTACGGATTTCGTTAATACCTCACTCAGCGTAGCATATGTGCAGGAGCCGGTACTATTAAAGTTACGCTGGGCATGATTGAGAAGAGCATGTAATACAGGCGGCAGATTGTCTATTGCCTTGATATTTCTCTGTGCATAGGACTGGAGAGAGGTATTGTGATGGTGCGGTCGCAGGTGATGTCGGAGAGAGCAGAGCCAATGGCAAAAGCGCGTGTTTGCTGATGTAGCAGGATCGAGACATGGGCATTGCGAGCTTTTTCATACAATTGAGGATATCAACGAGTTTTTTTTTTATTAAACCTAATGCGCTGTGACCCAAAGCACCCGAAGTGAGATATTCCAAACTTGAGCCAGTTCTACGCAGCAGGCACGGTTAACTATGCAATGACTTGATATATTCAAATACAACTACGAAGAAACATCCTACCCGGAAGTTCAGCTAACTTTTTCCTTCGGTATTTGAATGCATGCCGGTTTTCAAGAAAATGCTGTGTTTGTTGTGATAATACAGATATTATATTATTCGCTATAGACATTAGTCATGAACTAATGACATTCCCTAGCTTCAGCATTTATCCAATCCCCATTCCGAAACCATAACCTCACAAGAGGTTTTCTCTCGTGCATCATATTTCAATAAAGTCAAATTACACATATATTTAACACACAGCTATGGATATCAACACCACAGCCCCCCTTCCACGTGTCACCGTATGTGAAGCCTGTTACGGTCCCTCCTAGCAAACCTAAATACTAACCTCCATCTACAGATCCAATTCTGCACCCAGTGCAAATGGTCTGGCACCCCTTATAACCATCCTCTCTCAAACCCTCCTCCCTGTTGCCAGGATCCCAGCTAACAAACCTCAAAGGATGCTAAGAGCCGCCTACGCAAGTACCCTCTCATTGCCCTCACATTGCAAAGTTACCCCTCGATGTCAAATGCATTTAGGGGCGCAAGGTGCCACCTCCCTCAAAACCGCAATGCATTGAGAAACTTCCCCAGATCTCCCGTTTCACTTGCTTCACGGGCCTGGAACCGAAGTTTTGGGGCGGGCGAACTTCCACGTGATGATGCTACGATCATTCATGCTAAGATTCTGTTGTTTGAAAGATGGGACGGGGACGGCCCGATGAGATGGGAGGTGGCGAGAAAAGTATGTAGGACTGGGCTGATGGGTGAATAGTTTGCACAAGAGCTTCTTTCCACGTTTTCGACTTCTCTAGGTGAGGTGGCTTTGCAACCTTCTACTGGTATGTACTACTTTTTCTAACTTAACTCACGAAAGTGGAGATATAACTTCCTCTTTCATCGCGCACCTTATCATGCTTTGAATTGAAAATGTCACATATGCTAACATATGTGACTTCAGGTGGGACATTCATAGTTCATCTCTATACGGCAGTGCCATCTACAGAAGATGAGCCGACAAGGGTCCAACAACACCTCCTCTGGGACCGAAAAGCAGAGGGTGGTTTCCCTGGTAAGCTGATAGAACCATTTCTTCTTTCCCCTCTCGCCCCAACCTATCTACCCAAGATTTCCCTTCCCCAATGGCCAAATACCTAATCACTCGATTCGATTTACCATATGTTGCCTCTCTCTTCCGCGCCGCTAACAGTGATACCACAGAAACCAAGCAGCTCAAACGCCTAGTCCGCGATGTAATTTCAAACTCCTCCTCCTCCTTCTTTTACTTCCCCTCGGACCTTCATTTACTAACAAATGCAAGATCATCGAGCCCTCCCGCAACCTTGGTCATGTAGACGGACACTCGTCCGCCACCACCACCTCCTCCGTCACCGACCCTATTATGACCCCCAATTCCACATCCAGCACCATCAACTCCTCCAATCCGCCCATCCCGCGAGCCATCAACCGCCTCTTAAGTGATAGCACACACGCGAGCAGCGGAGTAGGTGGTGAGCGAAAGTTCACGCCCATGGATGTCGACGTGAACAGCCGACCCGCAAGCCCAGGGGTTGGCGGGAGAAGTGACGAACAGGAAGCAGCAGCAGCAGAGGAAGAAAGAGAGGTTTTGAATTCTAGGGGCAAGATTGTGATTGGTGGTGGTGGCGGTAACGGGGGTGATATGGACGGCTTTGGGTTTTGCAGACCTGGAGACGAGGATTGCGGATGACACAAGAGGGAAATAGCAACATAGTATCATAGTATCATAGTGAACATAGTAATATAGTGAACATAAGGCAAAGGCCGGAGCGTTTCTAACCCACAGCAATGTTTTCACAAGTTATAAAGAAAAGGGAATTCCTCTCCTTAAATTATCTTGATCTATAACAAACACTCCCTTTTATATATATATATAAAAGGCGCCCCTTGAGCATCTCCGTTCTTTTGATACCTCATGAAAGTATCTCACTCTTAGCAAGAAAGAGAAGAAAATTCCATGGCCCACCACTTTCTTCCACCTGAACACCATCATATAGAACTCTTCTTTGTTTTTTTAAAACATAGAGAAAACAAAAACCACCATATTAATAAACACATTATATACATACATACATACAAATGAGAAGGGAGGTGGGAAAAACAAACAAAGTCGAGCTAGTCCCATCCTCAAGCACAACGCCAACACCTCATCCACACGACGTGGAATATCTATCTACCTGGTCATTTTCAAGTTGTTGCTACTCCTCTCCTCCTACTACCGCCTCCCAACTCCAACTTTCACCTCCCTATCGTAGCCTCGCAGAGCTACAACCACGACCACGACCACATACAAACACAAACACATACACTCACACTCACAAACTTACAAACCCACGAACGTCCACCCTCCCTCTCTCTCTCAACCACACAACCACACAACCACGCAAAGTTACATTTTTAGATTTTAGATTTTAGATAGATAGAACTCCTACACCCCCTTGCCCCTTCCCCTTAAAAAAGAGAGTTATAAAAAAAAAGGAGAAGATATCACATCAACTAACGACCCAACTAACCACCTAGCCAACCAACTCACCAGCTAACCAACTAATGCATAAACACCGTCATGACTGCCTCTCCACCTCTCCATTATCATCATAATATCTCTCTCCGTTCTCCGTTCTCTGTTCTCTGTCATTATCATTGTCATTATCATTATCATTATCGTTATAATCATCATCGTCATCATCACTAATTCTATTTCTTTTATTTAAAGCTATAAAAAAAATAATAAGACAAAGACAAGACACAGATAAAAGCGGAAAATGAAGGAAAACAAAAGACACAAGACACAAGACACATACCTACCTACCTACCTACCTACCCGCAAAACACAAATTTAAAATTTAAAATTTAAAATTTCAAACGTGAGAAGGTGAGAAGAATATATATACATATATATTCCCCCCTTTTCTTTTTCCGGATTTCGAGAAAATAAATCATCTTTTTAAGGTTTACATACATATAAGCTACCAGCTAACTAACTAACTAACTCACCAACCAAGTAACTAACTAACTAACTACTATATTTTTGGGAGAGGGAAGAAAAAAAGAAGGGGAAGAAAGGGGGTCAGTGGGTGGGGAAGGGCGCGGCCAGGTGGCAGCTTGACAGTCAATGAAACCCCTTTTTTTTAATTTTTTTAATTTTTTTGGGGGAAGGTTCGGTGGAAAGCCCCCGAGGAGTGGCGAAGGGGGAAAACATATAACATACATATACAGTAGTATGGTATGGTATGGTATAGTAGTAGATCATTCTTGGAGCTGGTTTGAACCTTACTTTCGGGGGGAGTTTCCTTTTGACTATTTTAATGGACTGACTGACTGAGGAAGTTTAAGCGGCCAATAATATCACGAAAAGGGCAATAGGTGTTAGGAAATTAATTTCATTCAGCCGCAACACATTCAGATGGTTCGCTCATGAACTCATGGCACATTCATTTTGCCCCCCATCTACCGTACCATGCCCATTAAACCACGAAAAAGAGCCAAGCCAATCAAGCATACACAGACAAATATGGGGGGTTGTTTCAGTTCAGAAAACGAGGCATAAGAGCGGGTAATAAGTCCCTCTTGGAAAAACAAACCGCTCCAATCCCTTATGTACACATGCAAAACACTCTTTCCTATTTCCTCTCATAACCAACAGCAATGAGAAACCATTCAAGCTTAGTCCTGGTTTGCTCGCCGTTTTGTGATTTCGTCTAGTTGGGTTGTATCGTTTTGAGTTTGGTAATTCGAGGGAGGAAAAGTGTAAATCTGTGTACAAAGTATCGAAGATGGCCGTAAAGGAGGATCCAATGCGCTAAGCTCATGCGCTGATAGGTTATGTTTGTTGATGAGATCGAGAGAGGATTTTCGTAGTCATGGAGGAACGGTAAAGGGGAGCCGCAAAAAGGAGGAGGAAGTTTGGGTGAGGTAGTTGGCGATGGCGATTTGTGTCATGATGACTCGAGGGGAAATCGCACCGGTGTGCTTATCTGCGTCCGAACCTGCTATACACAATGATGTTCGTAAGGGTCATTTTATTTTAGGATTTCTTGCTCAAAGGATTGCCAGCAAAAGGACGACCACCGCCACGGCCACGATTAACATACTTTTGTTTCTTCTCCGCCGGCTTGAGGATCTGCGAGAGACAACTGTTAGAGAAGAAGTTTTGTGGGAGCGGTTTATAATATCATACCTGGAATGAGCATAGCAAACTCTCATCTACACTCATCATGGCTCCGGCATTGTCGAATTCACCGCAATAGTTGGGCGCGCTGAAAAGGGTGACCAACTGTCGCTTGGAGAAGAATTCGTAACCGTCTTCAACAACCTGATGAGCGCGGCATATCAAATCCATATCATGCTTTTGCAAAAATCGAGAAACGACATCCGGCCCAAAGGTGAAAGAAACACCTCGGTCGTTCTCGCTCCAGCCAGTGATATCCTTGTCTGGGTCAGACCACAGGAGATCGCAGAGAAGACCGCAGTCGGGGATCTATTTAGATGTTAGTATTAGCACCCGCAATCCCTCCGTCGAACTACAAATACTAGTGAATTGAACACATACATCGGTTGGGCGCATGACGCGGCGAATCTGCTCCATGGAGTTGAGATCGGGGCTCAAACCACCGTGCATTGTGAAAATCTTCTCGTCAATGATAGCTGCAATTGGCAAGCAGTTGAAGCAGTCAGTGAAGGTCTTCCATAGCTTGATATTATATCTTCTCTTGCACTCATCGTAGAAGCCGTAGATACGGTTAATGGAAGCGCATTCGTGGTTGCCACGGAGGATGAAGAAGTTTTCGGGGTACTTGATCTTATAGGCAAGGAGAAGGCAGATGGTCTCGAGGGATTGCTTGCCGCGATCAACGTAATCACCTAGGAAGAGGTAGTTGGCCTCCGGAGGGAATCCTCCATACTCGAAGAGACGCAGGAGATCATAATATTGACCGTGAATATCTCCGCAGATCTAGAAATTCTATTAGCATGCGTATCGAACCCCCTACCAGGAGCATCTATGAGAAGCTCTGCATACCTTAATTGGTGCCTCCAACTCCAGGAGGATTGGCTGAGAAATGAAAATCTCACGAGCCTTGGTGCATAGATAGCGGATCTCTGCTTCCAACAGCTGAACTTGCTTGCCTGGTCGGCTTCCTCGAACTTCCAAGAGTCTATCGATGATGGAATCGAGGTCTACATCGTTTTGGTCCGCCATTGCTTGTGTCCGCTCTTGGAGAGCAGGTAACGGGGTGAGGGGGGTTGTGGTTCCTGCAATATGGCGCTGGCAGAGACGACGGTTTAGGGGGTGTGCTCTTTTTCGCTGTTAGGAGGACTGTGATTCACTTCTAGATCTGCAAAGCAAGTGAATCATTAGTAAAGTTTGCTAGCTGACAAAAGCATAAATTCAATGTTGCGTGAATGGCACACCTTGGAAAAGGATCTGCAGAGCTTTCATTACTTACAATGAAGTGGTATCAGCCTCGATGAAGCTTTCTCCGGAAAGCCGCTTTGCTCTAGACCTGGCTAGATACGCGGTCTGGTGGTAGAGACGACGAGGGTTGGTGCTTGAAAGTGCAAGATTTCAAGGTGCCTAGCTGAGTTCGCCCTGAGGGGTATACTGGCGGGTGGAGGTATTTGCCGCTGGAGACTTGTTTCGCTAGAATGCAGAATCTGCGTCGTCGATGTAGAATGTGTGTGAGGGTAGCGCCGATGGTGATGCAGTCAAATGGTTTGGGTGGTGCTGTTGTTTGTGACGGCTTGGTCGGCGTTCCTGGCGATGTTTTCTTTCGCAAGCGCGCTTTCTCGTTTATGGCCTGGCCTGCCCCTAGAATTTCAAGAAGCCTTTTATGTTTGTTGAGCACCAAATAACCCGAACTCTTGAGGGAGTAAGTTTTCGTTGATACAATTGTACAGCACAGAATCAATCCCGAGGAGAATGATGCTTTGGATGGGTAATACGCTGCTGGTTTGGAGAAAGGGGGGGGGGGGGGAGGGGAGGGTTTGGA
>Ga0247734_1002973_pt1 | contig 10409 bp, 7 predicted proteins | sample UWRJL103311B2_FD_180933 | JGI IMG/M metagenome (GOLD analysis project Ga0247734, IMG submission 180933) | Plant litter microbial communities from Arlington Agricultural Research Station in Wisconsin, United States - UWRJ-L103-311B-2 | ecosystem: Environmental > Terrestrial > Plant litter >... | reverse complement strand
TCAATCTGCACAGAGGATTTCACGACAGGTGAGGATGTTCGTGTCCTCCCTTGTAAACACAAGTACCATCCTGCTTGCATTGATCCATGGCTTTTGAATGTATCCGGAACTTGTCCACTATGGTATGTACCCCAGTCGTTGCTTTGCAATTGAGATATATCTAACCCTACTAGTCGCCATGATCTAAGACCGACCCCTGTTGAAGGAGCGTCGGCTGAAGGTGATGAACTTCCACCTCCCCTATCCCCAGCAGAAGGTGAGGGGGCCGCAGTAGTCCCTGAAGCTAGCAATCCTCAGCGACGACGAGTATCTAGATTCTTGGATCTGCACAGACTGAGAACTGCACCGCCAGCTGAGCGAATTGCAGCTCTTCGTCAGCTTCGTGAGCAGAGCCAACGTGATGGCGAGACAGAAACTACTGCAGAAACTGCAGCAGAAACAAGTCGTCCAGGTTTATCAAGTCGTCTCCGAGATACCTTTAGAATCCGGACTCGTCGTCAGAATGAACAACCAACTGCTCCCCAAACAGAATAGGAGCCGAACTTGAAATGAGTGAGCAAATGAATGAGATTGAGATGAATGGAAAGGCAGGAAACCTTGGACGAATATGATGCAAGAATGGATGATACTGGATTTGGGACTTACATAGAACACGGGATTTGAAATGGCGTTTAGGGGAGGTTAAAGGTAGCATGCATTTACCGGCCTTTTGAGGGAGCGATCAATAAGGGATATGGTGAACTCGGGTTGGAGGTGGACGGTTCATTGTATAATATGGAGCGATGACTTACAGCGGTTTGCTGTAAGAGTGTTTATTCTAGATGTTTCAAACTAAGCGCTTTATCTACAGTCTTGAACTTCATCTGCTTATGCTGGTCATTTCCCGACTTCTATTTCATTATTCCCGGATCATACTTCTCTGGTCAGGGACATGCCATTTCTTGTCAGTACAACCCCCCATAAACAATTAGCTTACACTGCATAGTCTAATAGCACATAAATTCGTTCAAGCCAAAATATATTATATTTGGGCTTTCATATGACTGGTGAAAACATAAAGAAAGGCAAGGAAGACATAAAATCGACCACAGAGTCTTACCCACTGGCTTTTGTGCGTGTGCAGAATAATCAAATACAGTCTGATAATTTCTGCCCTATCAACATTCCCTAATGGGAGGTCAATAGTGAGGTTTGGATTACTACTGTATGATGTTGGTTGTAACGGAACGGGGAGCAGCCACGGAGAGGAGAGCGGCCCCGCTAAAGTGGATCCAATCGTGACATCGCGATCACTGAGGACGCCTACGCGCTATTGTCAACTTCGCGACATCACCTTCTCCAGATGCCTCCATGACAGACCTTACAGCTGTCCTGCCTGACTTTCCTACCCAAAGCTATGCGCGGATCCTGCCATCGCTTGAGAAAAACCAGGTCACAGTCGCCGACCTTCTTACGCAAGATTGCATCGATGTAGCCAAACGTGCCCAAGTGCCATTGCTGGATGTGAAAAGATTGGCGGCTGCGATATTGCAGGCTTTGCAAGCGAACCTAGGCTTGCAGGAACCCGAAAATGGCGAGCAAAGCTGTACGACAACATCGAGGAAAACTGGCAAGGAGCTTTTCAACTCTTGGAGTACGATCAGTACCCTTGACGATGGCTTGGATGGCGCGTTAGGTGGTGGCATTCCCACTGGTTATATTACCGAAATCACGGGCGAGAGGTTGGTTATGCACACATAATAAAGTGACAGCGGACGACTGCTAACAGCTCATGTAGTGGTGCTGGTAAAACGCAGTTCCTCCTCACCCTCTTACTTTCTGCGCAACTTCCAGCTCCTCGCGGCCTATCCTGTAAAGTGCTCTACATATCAACGGAAAGTGCATTGCCGGTTACTCGGCTCTCGCAGCTACTACTTTCACATCCAGCTCTCATATCAGCTAGCCCTCAGCCGTCACTTGATGCTGTAATGAGCATTGTCACCCCGGACCTCGAATCTCAGGATCACATCATAAATTTCCAGGTCCCGGTAGCAATTCGCCAACATGGTGTGCGTCTCATCATACTGGATTCCGTAGCTGCAAACTATCGCGCCGAGTTTGATCGACCTGGCGCTGGGTTTGGCCAAACAAGCGGTGCGAATATGGCACAGAGAAGTTCAGAGTTGGTAAAGTTGGGTCAACTATTGAGAAATATTGCAAGGGAACATGATATTGCAATCGTTGTAGCGAATCAGGTTGCGGATCGCTTTTCAAATGAGGGACGGGCTAGCCCAATCTTGAATAGAGCTACCCAAAGTAGCCCACTAGCAAGAAGGGGAGGAGTGATGCCGTCCAGCTCGATGGCTCCAATGTCTAGCTTGTCGGGAGCGCCATATGCAAGCCAAGCACCGTCAACTCAGTTTCCAACAGGTACAGAAGATCCAATGTCACTGGATCATCAACAGCGATGGTTCACAGGCTGGGGAGATGATCTATATCCTACACACGTTACGATGAATAATCTCAAAACCCCGAGTTTGGGCTTGATATGGACAACTCAAGTTGCTTGCCGGATAGCATTGATCAAGAAGCCCGTTTATGGGCCTGGCTTGGTGGCAGATGAAGAAAATGAGACAGGTGAGCCAGTCTTGAGGATGTGGAGAAGATGGATGAAGGTGGTTTTTGCTCCTCATGCTAGACCTAGTGGTCCTGGAATCCAAGGCGCAGTGAGGTTTGACATTCGAGGCGAGGGTATCAGTGCGAAAGTAAAGGCACCTCAGGGCGATAATGACGAGGATGAAGAAGATAATCTATTATGAGATCATGAGAGTTTCGCCGTTAGGCATAACGGTAATATTAATGAAATACTGATGATTTTGATACAAGGAGGCTAGTTCCGGAGCAGTGAAGTCTCATTGACCTTATTCAATCAAGATTTTCCTTTTCCCCCTCAACACTTTCCTTGGTATACAGCCACGTAGATTCCAATCATGATGGTCTGGTGTAAAGTGGAACGACTCCCCATATGTCCATCCCCCTCTGCTCTACCGAGGAAGTCAAAAGAAGACGAGTTGACCGCAGTAGCGGAACAAAACACGTGACCGAATGTTCCGATCCTCCGTATCAAAATTCGGGGTTGGTGGAGTAGATGAGGTCATTCGGACACTGTGAACATGATGTCGGTCAGAAACCATCTCAAAGCGATGATGTCTGAGCATGAGCAGTCGATTGGTCAAGTGGGTTGAAATGCATTCTATTTAGAGCTACTTCTACCATCCAACAGGCCAGGGCGTTTTTTCTGTTTGTCGTCGTCGTTTGAGCATCATCTGCAGCACAAAGATACCTGGAGGTTTTTGTCATATTTGACCATAATTCGATGCGACTCTGATTCCCTTTCCAAGACCCAGGCTACGTCAACTCAACTGCTACTTATCTATCTTTCGCGTTACGTTGTACGCATCGGGATCCCTCCCACTCGTCAACCAATCCACAACAGATACTCGCAACGTCCGCTCGACCGTTAAGAGCACGACTGGAGTTCACGCGAGTCGGCCTTGTTCCCCAGATACCAAGGGTGAGGGTAGTGCTCCGGCAAAATCGGTGTACCAACCAGGACTCTTAAGAACATCCTCACGGCCGAGTGGGCGGGTCCTGAGCATTGTATATCTCCATTTTAGGATCAACATTTCTCTGCAGCACAAATCACTTTACATGTCCTGACGCGAAACCTTCTCCCCGGAAACGTTTTCCCGCATATGTTAGGATACACTTTGCCATCAATCTTGATCCACTCTAGCCCTCACTGTTACACCTACCGCGAGACCAAGAACTACCTACTGTGCCAGATTCGTCGCTAACGGACCATCACCACGCGACAGAATTGTAGTCTGCGGGGCAAGCTTAAGATCACTTTGGCGTTGGTGAGGCATTAATCTGGGTACGTTGGCTATGGTTTTATTCATCCTATACTCTACTCTGCTAGAAATTTCCAATCATGTTTGTTCATATGGGCTCGGCGTCTAGACTAGTCTTCAAGACGACGGCGAGGCTCGGCAGTACGGATATTTAAAATGGAACTTGTACGTACCAACATTTCAGCACCCTAGTGGTTGCATAATGAATATGATGGCCATCTGGCCGGTGCCAGATGTGGTACGCTACTACCATGTGCCTGAGCAAATGCTCGGTATCGATCATGCGGGGCCCCCACTACGTCGTTCGCAGAGCTCCTTTAGTTTATAGACAGCTTGCTGCCCTCTCATTCTTGTCATCTAACTATATCGACTCTACCTGAGATCCGACTCTTTGTCACGGGTGGTGATGCCGTCTTACTGTCTCCAAGACTGCCATTATTTCTACCGCACAGCTTTGCGCGGTTTGAATATCAGCACTTCTATTTCTCCACTATATGCTTGAACGTATCAAGTTGACAAGATGCCTTCTTACACCTCTTCAGTTCGTGTGTTTACGATGCCCAAATCTCTCAACGAGTCGCTAGCTGTGGCCGAGCCAGGACAGCCGCATCATGCTTCAGACTCGGCAAGGTCCGCAGAACGGGCGAAAAAGGCTAGCGAAAGCTACTCGAAAGATCAAAGAGATCCCCTTGCTAGCAATCAGCCAAAGCATCAACAAGGAATAACTTTTTCGGCACAGGATAAACTGCCCAAGCTACCTATACCCGAGCTTGAGAGTAGTGCAGCGAAATACCTTGCCGCCTTGAAGCCCCTACAGAGCCCGAGAGAACATGCAGAAACTCAACAAGCAGTGGAAGAATTTTTGAAAAGTGAAGGGCCGGAGCTGCAAGCCAGACTCAAGAAGTACGCTAATGGGAAGACGAGTTATATAGAGCAGTTCTGTAGGTATGATGAACTCTCATCACATGCTAGACTAACGCTACCAGGGTATGATTCGTACTTGAATTTCGACAATCCAGTTGTCCTCAATCTGAATCCTTTCTTCTTGCTTGAGGATGATCCCACACCAGCAAGAAATAATCAGGTCACTCGGGCCGCATCATTGGTGGTCTCTGCACTATCATTCGTACGTGCGGTTAGAAAGGAGGAACTGCCACCGGACACTGTGCGAGGAACGCCTCTCTGTATGTACCAATACTCGAGGCTATTTGGAACCGCTCGTGTACCAACAGAGAATGGGTGCCATATTGCACAAGACCCAGACTCAAAGCATATCGTTGTCCTCTGCCATGGTCAGTTCTATTGGTTCGATGTGCTGGATGATAACTCAGACATCATTATGACTGAGAAGGACATGTCAATTAACTTACAGACCATTGTTGATGATGCTCAGCACACGCCAATCCAAGAGGCTGCCAAAGGTGCTCTCGGTGTTCTAACAACTGAAAATCGCAAAGTTTGGTCTAATCTGAGAGATATCATGACACGAGACGAAGGATCTAACAATGCAGATTGTCTAGGCATTGTAGACTCTGCTCTGTTTGTTTTGTGTCTAGACTATAGCGAGCCGATGTCTGGGGCTGATCTGTGTGGAAATATGCTTTGCGGAACAAGTCAGGTCGAGAAAGGCGTTCAAATTGGAACTTGTACCAACAGATGGTACGACAAGCTTCAGATTATTGTTTGTAAAAATGGCAGCGCTGGAATCAACTTTGAACACACTGGCGTGGATGGTCATACGGTTCTTCGCTTCGCAAGCGATGTTTATACCGACACCATTCTTCGTTTCGCGCGCACGATTAATGGCCAAGCTCCAAGTCTGTGGGCGTCAACAAGTCCTGACCCCTCGAAGCGTGATCCCGATAGCTTTGGAGATGTAAGTACTACACCTCACAAACTAGAATGGGACATGGTTCCTGAGCTTAGCATCGCACTCCGATTTGCTGAGACTCGCCTTGCGGATCTCATCCAACAGAACGAATTTCAGACTCTCGATTTTCATGCTTACGGCAAGAATTTCATGACCGCCATGGGATTTTCTCCAGACGCTTTCGTTCAAATGGCGTTTCAAGCTGCTTACTATGGCCTATACGGTAGGGTTGAATGCACTTACGAACCGGCAATGACAAAATTCTACTTGCATGGTCGTACTGAAGCTATTCGATCTGTTACACCAGAGGCTGTAGACTTTATACAAACATTCTGGGCTGAGAATCCGCCCCAGCAGAAAGTGAACGCGTTGAAGAAGGCATGCGAGAAACACACAGCTAATACGAAAGAATGCGCCAAAGCACAGGGGTGTGATCGACATCTATATGCACTATTCAGCGTGTGGCAAAAGGCACTCGACGAAGATGGAGCGGAAGCCGCTAGCAGTACCGGCATGAGTAGTAACGGATATTCCAGCCCGACGTACGAGGGCTCAGAGCAGGGTCCAAACTCTGTTGTAGGTTCACCAGGAAGGAACTCCCTATTATCGATGGAAGGCGATGATCTAGCCTCGGTTACCAACAGACGGCGAGGCAATTCATCACCATCCCGCCATCAGCTGCTCCCTTCTATATTCTCGGATTCTGGATGGGATAAGCTAAACAATACTATTCTCTCCACGTCAAACTGCGGAAACCCATCTCTCCGTCAATTCGGGTTCGGTCCTACCTCAGGAGATGGCTTCGGAATCGGCTACATCATCAAAGATGAAGGAATCAGCATTTGTGCAAGCAGTAAACATCGTCAAACCAAACGCTTTGTTGATGCTCTAGAAGGTTACCTCATGGAAATTCGCCGAGTGCTAAAATCCACGCAGAGGGCCGCGAGTCCGAAGGCAAGCCGAGTTAGAGAAGCAGACCAGCAGAGGCCAAGTGCTATCCATCGGCTGAAGTCCCGTGGACGAGTGATCAAAGCTACAGAGATTGGAAGGAAGAGTCCTGGAACCATGACACCGATTGAAGATGGTTCCATTGTTAGTGATGATGATCAAGAATTAGGTGGATGTAAGTTTTTCGCAATACCTTGTCGTAGGTTCTTACTGATGATGATAGATGGATTCTTCGATGCTGGAATGCTCCTCCAGGCACTGAGAGCTAGGGGAGATGACTTGGAAGAGGGAGGCTCCAAGACTGGCGGAAGCTCAAGAAGGAGGGAGGTTGGGAAGAAATTACGACTAAGCGATTATTGATTATTGATTTTTGTGAGTCTGAGTCTTAGGAGGCTGAGCCATACTTGTACATGAACCTGGCAATTGGGAAGTTCCTGCCGGGTGGTTCGCGTGGAAAGATGAGATGAATGAAGGTTGTAACGGATTTGGTGTTCCTGTAGGACAACAGGCTTGACGTCATCTGATTGGGTAAACATTATAGCACACTTATACCCTAGGAGTATTTCACTTTTTTTCCCTTTCTATAGGAAATGATTGCAACGGCAGCTCACATGTGATGATGTGGACTTATGAAACGTGCGATTCTGAACTTCTGTAAGTATTTATACGAGGGCAATGAAATTCCTAAACTGCCACACAGTAGTTGACGAAATGGATTTGTTCCGAGGCAATTATTGCCGCAATCTCTACTTAAAAGTCCGATATATCTATGTGCGAGTAAGAAAAACAACAGATTTCCATATACGATTCCATGTTAGCAATTGAATAGTAAGTTCATAACTTGTTTAGTTACTCCGCCTCATCCTCTACTTTGTTCGGGGAACAGGAGCCTCTCGATAGCGTATCAACCGAATAAGCGAATCCTGTCGGCATTGCGGGATTCACATCCCGATCCCATAACTTTCTGTTGGTGTGTATGTTGTATGTTGGTTCTAGACCAGCGCACATCATTCGACTAGCAATCTGTCGTTCCCGAAAATGAACTGATACATCACAAAATGGTTGACTTTAGCGTTTTGGTGGGCTGCTGTATGGCCTGTCAATGTCAGACATATGGAAAACTCTAAAAAGAGCGCTGTGTCGGGCAAACGAAGCAAGCTCAGGCCAAGGGGTAAGGGCCACATACAGTAAGCCGGCCGCTTCCTAAGCGAGGCGCTAAGAAGACAGTAAGATCTATCCGAAGTCGGTTCCTGACTGACAGACTTACTTTCGAATATTCTATCCCGAACCCATTCGATATGATGTAGACATCTTCGGTCTAATGACATCCTACTGGAAGATGCATCCAGAGAACATGGTTCGACGGGCTGTCCCGATACCAGGGCACCGCAAGGACAAGTTTCCTACTCAATCCATGTGCACATTTACCGAGATGGGATCACTTCCAACCTGCATCCTTCTCCGTCTCCTTCCTCTTCCTCTTCCTCTTTCTCACTGAACACCAATCCGTCGCCCACTTTTCCCCTCTTTTGTGCTTTTTGAATCGTTTTTGGAGAGATATGTTGATGTTGCAATGGATCGATCACTGTCAACATTCACATTCCCTTGGTTTTCAGCTGCACTCACTCACTTGCCCTGTCTGAATCCTTGATACTAGGCCCAAGATCATTATCACACATAGCCACAAAAAGGTACATAACTGTTGATCGCCGTCTGATATTTTCGAAACACACTCCTTCATCCCAACTCACCTTCAAGACCTCAAACGCAGCCACCATCTCGAGAAACTTCTCATCCAATTCTTTGCGTGTTTTCAAGTTTTACGCCCCACTGACAGCCACGTCCTACATAATGCGTTCTTCTACCTTTTACAGTTTTGTCTTCACGGCTTCGGCCTTGCTAGTTCAAGGCGTCCCATTGGGGGAGAGAGAGGCAGGCGAAGAGCAAGTATCTGTCACGGAAGTCAGAACTGTCACCTCTGTTGTTGATGATTACCTCCAGACCGGCGCTGGAAATGTGGCTGGAACCAGTACTATTTATGAAACCTCCGATATCCCTACGCCAACACCAGATGCTGCTATAAATGAAGAAGAAGATGTGGAAGTTGGCATAGATGCCAATTCTGAGTCTGAGGCAGCACAGGAAAGTTTCGCTAAACGGCAAAATGTGGTATATGTCACCAAAACCATGGGTCAAGCCTCTGGTGCCTCTCCCGCACCGAATTTTCCACAAAATTCCGGATCACAAGCTGCTTCGATGGGGGAAACCACCAAAGCCGAATCCCCAGCCAGCGGAGGGTCCAAGGACGACTCCGTCGCAGACACACCAAAGTCATCCACCGGTGGAAGCAAGCGTGGGCTCTCATACGAACCGAATGATGTCGCCCTTCTCAAAGCCTTTGCTGGCTCCAAAGCATCATGGGTCTATAACTGGGGATCTAGCACTAAAGAAGGGGTTCCCTCTGGAATGGAATTTGTTCCCATGCTCTGGGGAAATGATCCTGCGAAATACGCCAATAATTGGCCAGAACAAGCTAAAAAGGCAAAGGCATCCGGATCCAAGCACTTTCTCAGCTTCAACGAGCCCGACCACAAAGAACAAGCCAATCTCAGCCCTGACGCAGCCGCACAAAGTCATATCAAGTTCATGAATCCTCTTAGTAGTGGGGATATCAAAATTGGCGGACCAGCAATCACCAATGGTGAGGCTGAGAAGGGGATGGGCCCTACCGGATGGCTCAAGCCTTTCCTTGAGAAGTGCGGCGGCCAATGCAAGATCGACTTCCAGCCCATTCACTGGTATGATTCTTTCGAAAACATGGCCTACTTCAAGAAATTCCTGAAGGAGGCACATGATGTTGCCAAAAAGCCACTCTGGCTCACCGAATTTGCCGCCTCTGGAACCCCGGAGCAGCAGGCTAAGTTTATGTCGGAGGCTCTTCCTTACCTTGATGGCTTGGACTATGTTGAGAGATATGCGTACTTTATGGTTAAAGATGGGAAGATGATGAGCGGAACAACTCCTAATGCGGCTGGCAAGGCCTATATGCAGTAGGCTGGATCTGAATATGTCATTTTTGACAGGTACGTTCTTTGAGTATAAAAGTAATCAGGGAGCACACGGAAATGTATAGTGTAAGAATGGGGCAATAGGTGCATGGGATAAGGAGCATGGAGCATAGCGTGGTGTTTGGGGCAGCATGGCGTTTTGGGATTTGATTTAGATATATGCATGCATAGGGGGGGCGTTGAACGAATTATATCAATTACACACACACACACACACACACATATATATATATATATATATCTAAACCATCCTTCTGGAATTGTTGGACTCTCTTAAAGGCTAAATACTAACTGATAGCCACAACGTCAAAGCGAAACCGTGTCTTACCTCCGCCGAATCGGAATCTGTTCCCCCCTCCCCCCTTTTTGATCAACAGCTTGTTTAGCGAGCACCACAACCCGAAACAACCTACTGTACTGTGTGTCCTTCCAACACAACTTCCAATCTCCCCTAAGGCTGCATCACCACTCACCACTCACCCATTCATGATGCCTCCAAACTCCGCCCATTCCCCTCCCCTCGGTAACCCTAATACTTTGTTGCACATCGCACTCGCGCACGCCACCATCCATTCCGCCTGGGGGAAGCGCCCTTTTTAGCACGCCCTCAAGCCTGACTGATTCATTCAC
>Ga0247734_1002972_pt1 | contig 10410 bp, 8 predicted proteins | sample UWRJL103311B2_FD_180933 | JGI IMG/M metagenome (GOLD analysis project Ga0247734, IMG submission 180933) | Plant litter microbial communities from Arlington Agricultural Research Station in Wisconsin, United States - UWRJ-L103-311B-2 | ecosystem: Environmental > Terrestrial > Plant litter >... | reverse complement strand
GCCTTGACATTCAAGAGTTTAAAATCGGTGGTGGTCATCACTAAAGTCGCCATGTGCAAAAAACAACAAGCCCCCCTCCTCCCCTTTGCCCCCCTTGAAAAACCAAGGATTAAGCGAGGACTGTATGTGAACCCCTACTCCCTCCCTCACATGCTCGAATTGCTTGGAAGCGTTCCAAACCGGTGAGGTGCAGCGGAGGTCGGCGCCTCTTGATTGAGGGAAGTAAAGGAGGGTCTTGCTTGCGTAGCACTGATGGGACGGTTTGCGTTGCAGTACCGTACAGTATCCCGCACCGGAGAGGACATATACCACGTAGGATATATAGTAAGAGGGGAGGGGGGACCGGTCAAAAGTGTAAGAGGCATAACATGTCGGGCACGTATAGCACGTATCGCATGTATAGCCAGCTGTGTATGGCTTTATATAATAAGTATCGGAACCATAGAAGCTATAGGAAGGATAGGTAAGGATACGACGATACTTCAAATATCAGGATGTACCTATAGTAAAGCACGGGTCGTATCTAGTGACGAACCAGTACTTTCGATACAAGAATCAAAGTACTTTCCAAGTAGTTAGAGTACGACAGTAGCGGATCCCCAGGGTGCGTGGAGTGAGCACCGACAGTTGAGTGACATGCGTATTAGCTGCTGCTGCGTACAGGGCTTCGGGCTATCTGGCTATCTGGCTTTCTGGCTTTCTGACTTCTGGCTTCTGGCTCCCCACTTCCAAGTGTCCAAGTATCCTAGCAGTGTCTGTCTAAGTAGTGTATATAGTGGAGGAAGAAGGTAAGCTTCAGCAACCTAACGAGCCCATGAATGGTAGTGATGGTACATAGAGCAGGAGGCGGAGGGGCGGATATGTGTGGGCGTCCGGGGCTTTTTGTTCAGCCTGTGATCTATGCTACGATGATGATATACTACTGTGAACTATGTATACTATACTGTACTATACAGCACTATATACTACAATATGCTTGTTGCTCACACACCCGCACCACAATATTCAAACCCACTGTTGCTGCAACGCTTCTTCAGCAATCCAACTAATAATAAGCAGGGAAAGACTAAATTACTGGCGGTAGTAGTAGTACTACTTCCTACTGTACTGTACTGGTAGGAAGACGAGCCATGTCTCATTCGGTACCACCCTTACCTTACCTCACCACCTCACCTCACCCTTCTTTGCCCACCCATTATTACCCATTATTGCCCTATCACCCAATAGTCTCATCCCATCCCATCCCATCCCATATATATACGCATCAGGGCGAGAGCGTAATCCGTCCCATTTTGCCCCAAAAACCTCGTCCCCTACCTACACCTACCAACCTGTTATATTGCCATTGCCGGCCCTCCTCCCTCCTCCCCCAGTAATAAGTGGCGTTGGCCAAGGATTAACGAGGAAACTGACTAAACTAACCTGCCCTTTCATTCAATCACAAGAATACAACAATAAGCGTCTCTTTTTCCTGACGCGCGCGAGTCGATTTCTCCCAGGCGGTTGATCCACAAATACTGCTGCTACTGTACTGCTTGCTCTCCACAACAAGCCTTTCTCCCCCATCCCTGACCTGTCCTGTCCCTTTAGAGTACAGCTGCTTCTCACTAATAATAACATTGGAGCCTACTTCCCATAAAAATGACAGATCGGGTTCGCGCCCGCTGGGAGAGGTGATGCTCTTGCGTCTGCGCGACATGGTGCGTTCTCACGGCTGACCTATATATTCCATTAGGACCCAGCGGTACACATCTCTCTCTCATTAACATGACATTCCGGCGCTCTTCGTGCAAGGTGCCCTTCAAAAGTGCTCTTCGTCTTGTATATTTATCCAATTGATATCAAAAACACCAGGGAGACGGTCATTTGGTGCTTCTTTTGTACCAGTCCTTCGTTGTGGTGCAATATCATTTGTTCGCCTCAGCAAAAGCATCGTTGTTTATTGTCTTTTACCACGCATTCGAGCATTTTGACTTTGCACAGTATTGAATTTGGCAAAATCGGATATTGTTACTTCGCTTTCACGGCTGGATCCAGTGCAAAAGAGCAAAAAATCTGGGGTTGCTGTCAAAACTTTGGATATTTTCATTTGCATCCTCAACCAACCTCGACCTCTCAATCTCAGCCGAGCCCTATCGAAGATCTAGACTCGAAAAAAATCGAGGATTCTGAAGGTGATATTCAATATTAGACATTCTGCAATACCCACAGCGAGCAAAAAGCACGACAAATTAGCCATCGTTTCCTTCGACACGAGTTTCGAACGGTCGCCTGACTTCCCCTCTTACGATTGTAAACCGAAATAGGAATCCTCAGCCTTCCAAATTCCCAACGCAAGACCTTCGTTTTGCCACAGATTCCATTGTGACAGCGCATCTTTGATATACCAGACGAGGCAGTTATTCAACTACGTGCCAGAGTGCGCACAAATTTTCTCTTTGAGAACACTTTCTAGGCAGGTCGAATTGAGGCTAACCATGTTTGGTGTTTTGGCTCTTGGTTTCTGGGGATGGATTTGGATGATTTTGTGGTAGGCTCATTTTTCCCCCAGCTCTAGAGTGGTCCACTCTTCCTGACTGTCCGTACTCCGTAACCTCACGGGACTTTGTGAAACTCAAAGCTGACTGGTAATCATTCAGGTTACATCGATATATTCGGTTTATCTTCAACTCCATCAGCCATTGGACTTACAAATCCATACCAATTCCCGACAACCCAACGTACACCTCAAAGGACATCACTGTTATCATTCCTACGATACACGACAACTTCGAAGAGTTAAGAGACTCCTTGCAAAGCATCTTAGCGTGTCGCCCTTCTGAGCTCCTGCTTGTTACCACAGCAGACAAATATGAAAAGCTACGTGTTTTCGTGAAGAGCTTAGAAGCATCCAATATTCGGATTTTTTACACCTCCATTGCCAACAAACGGATTCAGGTCTGTGAGGCCATACCTAAGGTCAAGACTTCTCTGATTCTGATGGCCGATGACGATGTCACGTGGCCTCGTACAATGCTTCCCTGGATCCTGGCTCCATTCGAAGATACAAAAATGGGTGGCGTTGGAACATGTCAGCGGGTCAAGCGGATTCGTTCAGGATCCTGGTCAGCTCGCAGTTTCAACTGGTTAGGTGCGGCCTATATCGAGCGGCGAAACTTCGAGATCTCGGCAACGCATGGCATCGATGGTGGTACATCTTGCATGTCGGGAAGGACGGGATGCTTCCGGTCGGAGATCCTCCAGAGCTCTTCATTTCTTGAAGGCTTTAAGACCGAACGTTGGGGAAAGTATCAGCTTAATGCTGACGACGATAACTTCGTTACCCGCTGGCTGGTTTCCCACCAATGGAAAACATGGGTGCAGTACAATCGTGAGTGTGAACTGGAGACAACTTTGGAGAATAACGTCAAGTTTCTGTACCAGTGTTCGCGCTGGGCACGTAGCAATTGGCGATCCAACTATACCAGCTTGATCACCGAAGCTTATGTATGGAGGTACGTACACACAGCCATGTGTCGCTAAGCATACTGACCTCATTATAGACAACAGCCTTGGTCAACATATGCACTACACATCGCCACCTTTACATCTCTTGCTTTCGTTATGGACCCTCTCATCGTGTTTGTGACCTACAAGTTCGCTGAAACATCAATGCCTGGATATGGATGGTATGCAACTATAGCTCAGTTGGCTTTCCTGCTTGTCACAAAGGTGGTCAAGCTTATTGGTTTATTCGTGCGAGAACCCACTGATCTAATATTCCTTCCTGTATCTATCATGTTTGGATATTTCCATGGTCTAATTAAACTCTGGGCCTTGTGCACTTTGCGAATGGTATGTGCTCTGATCTTTGTATGCCGCTCATGCTAATTTACTATAGACTTCCTGGGGAAGCCGTCCAGATGGTGATGCAAACGACAGTCATCGTATGACACCCCGTGTGCGCCGAAGTGAAAGCATTACGCTCCCACCCGGACGTCATCCCACCCTGCTCCGCTACAAAGACGAGAAGTGTTACCCTATCGCCGTCGAAGTAGGCAGAGTAGAGAAGGTGTCCCCCATATATACGAAACCAGAATCAGATGATGAATCCGAACTTTCGGAGAGTAGTCTTGACTCCCGATCTGAACAAGGTTCCTACAACCCAAACGACTCGCGCGACTCATCAGTTTACGGGAGTGAGACATTTGGACGCTAGTGCAGCATTTAACTCCATCCATGTCTCCTACCAAAGAAACTTCACCTTACAAAATATTACTATGCAGAATTTTACTACTTTCGCAATACACGAACTATGAATTTCATGACCTTACGATTCCCTGATACATGTTTCTCATATGCAGCACTTTTCTTCTCTTCTTACTTTTCTTCTTTTTCTTCCTTTATTCGGGGGAATAATGGGCGTGACTAGGCTACCTTTTTTTTCTCGAGCTGGTGGTTTAGCCTTGGGTATGCTAACCTGGGCAGGAAAATTATCGCGGCTCTACCATTAAATGAGGAGAGCTGTTCTTCTCATATACATATCCCCCCCCCTCCCTCCTTCTATGAGATCACGGCATGGTTGGCCGCCGGGACTCTTAGAGGCGTAATAATTTCTCTTTTTAACAAACAAAATTGGGGCTGGTTTTGGATATGGCAGTCAGTTATTCTTGTTCCGACTTTTTTGCTTGAAAAAAGTTGCGCAGATTTATCAGCTTCAAAAAGCATGGAGATACCCTTCTTCTTATTGGCAGATGTTTCAGACGTCTTCGAAAAAAGTACCCAGGAAATTGTTCTAGAGATTACTATTCTAATGGGATGTTTTATTTTCTGGGTAGATGAAAGGCAATGTCACAAGAGCTGGAAAGATTATGGAAAAGATTCCACCTACCTACTTCTATAGAAAACAAACATATCTTTAATACCATTAGAAATTTGAAGTCGACCATTAGTTTAAGCTTAGGGATCTATCACCAATGTTCTAAAAACTGGTGTATAATTAGTGCGAATGTATACCATGTCACTGCTTGGATTGTTTCCTCATCCATTCTTTCATATCGATCGAGCTTCGAGAGTCCGATGCGAATCCACTCTCGAGGGCAGTTAACTACGTTGTCCGAGTTTCGACCAAAGCAGGGCATGGGTTGTTAGCGTTGCTGCAATGCACATCCAATATGCAGGCGTCATATGCAGCACACGATGCCATGCAGACAATGCCTGCATATGCATGAGAATGGACTTGCAGGGTTCGTCGCGATGGTGGTGTGGAGGGGGGGGGGGGATGTAAGAATAGCAGGATATGGACGATGTCATTATTCGGCTTCATCCTCTTTATGTGAAAATACCTCTAGGCAATGCAAGTAAGTTTCGGGCTAGAGGAATAAACAGGGCCCTTCGTGAGCCCCAACGAGTTCTACTGCGCAGGCAAGCATTTGATTTCCGCCGAGGAGGCTCTTTCCACTCCCAAATACAAACCTCCTTTCAATAGAGTGCAGTACTATTGAATTAATTGAGCGTCCCGAGAAAGGTTTCAGTTACCGGCAGATATATGCGAGGTTAAAGGCACTTTTTCTTCCGGCGGTATTAAGTAGATATTAACGAAAGTGATGCCCTATTTGGTGTAACGTGAAGAGACGTACGCTCGGGATTTTGCTGGGGGGATGAAAAGAGAAATAGACAGCCGGGCCGGCGGCCTGCTTGCGGCAATATCATAAAATAGCTATTAGCCAAAACAACTCGAGAGCAAAAAAACAACAAAGCTCAAGTCAATTGGTAGACGTGTAATATGCAAAACTGACAGATTTTGGTCGTCTTGGTGATTCAGTGCGTTTCCGTAAAGCATCGATGCCTGGGTATGTTGCAAAGGGAGTGCTGAATAACCGGAATTTGATGGTGCTTGGCCTATGTGATTCGCTGACGCCTTGAATATATTACCATCATATTCACATGGCAAAATTTGGGAGACATATCACGTCGCAAATTGCCCTTTATTGGTTTTCGATTGCATTTCCATGACGACGAGTGGAGGTGGCTGGCTACGAGGGGGTGTGGACGAGTACCGTAATCGGACTCTGAGGTTGGACGACATAAATATTGGGGATCCGATGGATTTTCTGGAAAGCGCCTTTGTCGCTGTCGGCAGACCTCGTGGCTTGCAACCAGGTAAGTAAAGGAAGATTTACACAGCATGAACGTTGGTTATGTTGTGTATCTTATGGCGCTCATGTTGTGTAGCTATTCTCTCGTGGTTGCCTCGCGACGGGTGGACACAAAGCGGCAAACGTCTTACATAATCCAATAGAGTTGTATACTTTTTATATGTCAAAGCGACCGTTTTTAGGTTGATGACTATAAATCCATGTCGTAATAATAAAATGAGGTCAAATATGTACGTTGCACTCTCAACTCGAGGTTTCTTGAAAAGCATATTGTGTTGATACTTCGTAGACTTATTTCATGGAGTTGACATTGAAATTTCTGGTCAACCACGGGGTGTGGCTGAATCTCAAATATGGAGGAGGCGCGCGAGGAGTACTGCGTACGGTTGACAGATCTCTTCAGGACGTTCATATAAACACACGTGAGTTGCAGGTTGAACTGATTCAAGAGGGTTCCAAGGAACCGGGGGACAATGGTTAGTTCTAGACCGTTTTACGAAGGCAGATCAGAGCAGCTTCGAGGCTTGTCGTCTATCTGTTCTCGGCCCAACGTGGATCTCCTGACTTCACATGGAGGTTTAATGTGTGCGAAGCCAAACAAATTGAATAAGGTTTGCTTTCTCTACCTAGGTAAATGTGACCAAAGGCCGCCGATACTGATACTCGTACTGATCCTAAAGGGTTTGCCATGCTGTTTGTTGGTTGAGGCTTAGTGGCATTTTCTGTATGGCAGTCTCTAGGTACAGGACATATGAGGTCGCGGCCGTAGTCCATCCCGTTCAGAGCTAACTTGTTAAGAAGTATATGACCTATTCCTGGTGCTTCTGCACTCTTGTTGTTGACATGGCTCGCATGGCCAGGCCAGAAACGAGGTGAGCATCCCAGTGACTGACTGGATGCTCAATACAGTGCAGTCCAAGGGGATATGCACATGTCGTACGAGCTTGATCTTTAACTGGCCTTATTTCTGCGTTGTTTATCTACTCCGATAGAGAGAGAAAGGGTGCGCGAGAGGTGGAATGCCATTACTGAACACCTTTCTGATCTCTAAAGCTCTAATACAGTAATAATCATATCACTCTCAGTCATCCACGGATTATTGGTGATATCTGTCTATGCCTAGGATGACATGGGGGTTCGTTTTTCAATACCCTGTAACCTTGCAGTACTTCGGCTTGCTTGTACAATACAAGCGAATTTGTCCGAGCTTTCCCCTCATCTCATCTCCTTTGTCCAAGGAGCTGTTGTTGTGAGCATATCCACTTGGGAAACACAGTCTCACCTGTCCCGTTAGCCGTGGGACTTCGTAAGTAATGTCAACATGGTATGTACAGTATATAATTGAGATGTTCCCACTTCTGTACATTACGGTATTCAAATAGTGCTAAAGGAATAGGGTGCGCTAACGTAAATTGACCAACAAGCTGTGGGCCATTTCGATGCACCAGCTACTACTTGTATGCAAGTCGGTCGCACCTTGACGACCTCGAAACGTTCGCAGGCGTATGGATTACTCAGTTCTTGTTAGACGCCACTGCTCATCATCGGCCCTGCTACGTCTACAAGGTTGAACTCCTATCAAAGTCTGCCATTATGGTCCTCCGCCTGAAGTGACATTGTAACTGCGCGCATACGTTATGGATTTCTGTGGGGGTTGAAACCCTGATTTTTCGTGCTTAAAGTCTACATGTTCTTCTGCAGATGCAGAGGGAAAACTCTGATGAAACTATATAGATGGAGAGGACTGCGAAACGTTCCTTCTACCTGCAGCTTGGCCACAATGCCCACACATCATTTTCCCGCCATCTCGCGCATCTTCTTGCATCCATAAATGTGAAGGATCACTATCCATGAAAGAATGTATGTGAAGTGAGGATCAAAATGATTTGGCACTACGGCAATTACATGCAAGTCATTGTATTACCTTCCGCTAGAGGGTGCTCCCGAGTCTAAAGTCCCAAAGGACCGGTTTCTCACCGACTTTTGAGATGCACGCTTCATGCAACGGTACTCAAGCACTGCCGCCCAGGTACAGAATATTGGCCATCATAAGAGATGTTACTGCTCCTCTCCCTGTATAGACGTATGCTACCACTTCCTTCCAAACTTCTGGATATGGGACAGGGAGGTCGACCGTATCACCCTTCTTAATGTGCCCCGAGAGTAGTAATGCCGCCAACACTGGTAAATAATGAAGTGCGTACTCGATATCTGCCAGTAAGTAGTTAGAGAGCTGTATATACAGATCTGCTTGCTAAGATATAGAGCACTTACGGATTGGTACCGCTTCTCGTCCAATGCTTTGCAAGGAGTTCACATTTTGATTTCTGCGAAGAGCTTGTGCAGTTCCACTTCTTACTATAGCCTGACTGGATAATAGTTGCAAAGAAGGTCGCCTAGACCTACTAGACCTTCGTAATATGAAAGACGGGCTCCGTCTCTCGCTTCGGAGTACAGGCATACTAGCTCGTAGTTGTTCGATATTGAATTCTTTATAGATCAAGAAAGGCTGACGATCTTTGGATCGAGGAGCTATTCTTGCACGAATTGTCACCACCGGAGTATCTTCCTGCCAGGGTAAATCTTTGAGCGAGTCCAAGCTTGGTCGGCGTAGAGTCACAGCATTAACCAATGCATCCGCCGTAATGAAATTGCCTAGGTATGCATATCCCCAGTCTCTTAGGTGATCATGTGTGAATTGGAAAGAGACTGGACGGATAGTCATAACAGGACGTGCAGATGATGGTTCAGGCTTTTGAGAAGAGTCTATCAAGTCATCACGAATAGCTTCAACTTGTGTAGACGGTCTTGTCGTTTTTTGTTTTTGGGTTTCCGGCTTGACAGTCGGAGATGCATTGTCGCCCTCATCGGCATCGAGGTGAACAACATATGCTGAAGTCGTGACATCTAGCTTCGCCACGTGTTGAGCCAGGTTCTCGGGACGAGCTAAGGCAGAGTGTCGTCTAGGAGTCAGTTGTGTATCGATCAAGCTTCTTCGCCACCTGAATGCATTGCCTTGACGGCCGATTGGTACTGTTTGCTGAAGATTATAGGCGCGTGCTGCTACTAAGCTTGGGCTTGGGAGAATCCGAGTCGATTGGACAGATGCTCGTCGCTCGTACCATGGCTGTAATCGAAGTTGTGGAGCAGGTGACATTCTTCCGGATGAATTGAAATCAGCGGGAGGAGAAATCCCGGTCTAGTTAAGTTGGATCAGCTGACTGACTTGCGTCTGTTTCTGGAAGATGAGCAGTGAATGAATGGCAACCGATCACACAAGTTGTAAACTTATGGTTTGGATCCCAGTGTAGGAGTTACGCTCAACAACTTTGCGAGAGCCTCGACGCACAATTATAACGTAGGAAGAAAGGCACAAAAGTGCTGGGAGACCATCTTTTATAACATTGTCGAAATTCGCTAGCTGCAAAACGAGGTGGGCATTGAGATAGGATATGAAAGATAATCAGATATCGACTTCGGGACTTTGACTTTTTTTCATTGGAGGCTATAGGCAGATTCCAACCCCCGACTCTACAAAGGAGATGAGTTTTCCATGTATTGAAACAAGCCGTCAATGCAGCAGCCAACGGACATGCGGCTCGGCTCAAACGGAGAGGGCACAAAGAAAACATACCAAGCAATAACTCCATATTCCTACAACATGACCTTGATGCTCTGGATGAGCTGCAATTTTTGGTCTATCCAAGGCTCTAAGTCCATCCTCACTGCTATACTCCTCACATATTCTCAAACAAAATACCCGATATCAAGAACCGGTGAAAACAAACACTATACAGCTGATGAGGCTATGCGTAATACAGTCCCATTTTTAAGAGAAACCCCCAACAAACAGAAACTTGAACAACAAAGGAAAGCATCTCATTCAGCGCTTGATGTTTGAGAAAGCTACTACCGACGCGGTCATTAGCATTCGCCTGGCGTGACAACCGTGTGAAATACGGAAGCCTATTCTACGTGTAATGCTGTGCATCTTCAGCATCGTACTTAAGAATACAGCTGCAGGTATATGACCATGTATTTGAAAATGGTAGTTAATGAAACCTACCTTGCGTCATCACAAGGCCAGTGCATAGCCATTATCTGCTAGGTAGTGGTTACCACAGGATCTACAGATTAAAAGGTATGGGTTTCGAAGGGAATGGAAGAAGTGGTGGTTCAAGCCGCGTCTTGCCAAATGGATAGCTCCAAATGAAGAAATCAGCAAAGCGCTAACAAGAATAAAGAAGATAGTATGAATAAAGAAACCTAATAA
>Ga0247734_1002971_pt1 | contig 10416 bp, 9 predicted proteins | sample UWRJL103311B2_FD_180933 | JGI IMG/M metagenome (GOLD analysis project Ga0247734, IMG submission 180933) | Plant litter microbial communities from Arlington Agricultural Research Station in Wisconsin, United States - UWRJ-L103-311B-2 | ecosystem: Environmental > Terrestrial > Plant litter >... | reverse complement strand
CAGGTGGTCGACGTTGAGGGGCGGGTCGAGCTCGCTGATCAGGACCTGCGTCAGCTCGCGCAGGCCCTCGCCGTCGGCGACCGGCCACGTCGTGACGGACAGGTGCTCGAGCATCCACTCCGTCAGGCGCGGATCGTCGAGCGACGTCAGGCCCAGGTGCTCGCTCAGCACCGTGGCCAGGGTCATCCGGAACGTCGACGCGCGGGTGCGGCCGTGCAGCTGGACCCGGTCGACGTGGTCGCGGAGGTTGAGCACCGGATCGACCAGCGAGTGCCAGCTCGAGCCACCGACCTGGCCGACGAAGACCAGCCCCGCGGCGACCGGCAGCCGCAGGCAGCGGTTCAGGACACGGGCCCCGATCGGATCGACGATCCAGCCGTACATCCCCGGCTGCTGCGGCAGCGACTCCACGTCGGCGGCCGGGACCGCCCGCTGCGGGTCGGCCAGGTGCACACCCGCCGGTGGGACGGTCTCGATCTCGGTGACCGTCGCGAGCTCGTCGTCCCCGTCGAGCGGATCGGTGCCGGTGTCGGCCTCGTGGACCGCCAGCCGCTCGGCCGCGCGTCGCTCGGCGATCTCGGCGGCGTCAGGGCGACGGAAGGGTCCCGACTCGTCCGCACCGGCGTCGGGCTTCGCCGCCATCGTGATGGTGCCCGACGACACGACCGCGCCGGCGTCCTGCAGATCGGTGAACAACGGACCGGTGAAGTGGTTCGGCGCGTCGACACGCACGATCATCCCGTCGAGCGATCCGACGATCGACGCCAGTCGAGCGACGACCCACGAGGCCCAGACCGTGCGGTAGTCGGGGTCCATGTCGGCGAGGGTGCGCGAGTCGGGAGAGATCCACTCGTTCGGCGCGACGAGACCGTGCTCGGCGGACAGCACGAACCACTCGCTGCCACTCAGCTCGGCGTCCAGCCGGCTCAGCTGGAACTCGACCTCGCGGAAGACCTCCTTGGCCGGTGCCGGCACGTTGACGCGGTCGCCGATGCTGCCGATCAGGATGATGTCGGGGACCAGCGGCTCCTCGTCCGGCTCCTCCTGGACCTCGACGTCGTCGGGCTCGGGCTCGGGCTCGAGCGGCGCGGCGTGCACCGCCGGCACCCGGTGATGGCCGTTGCCGGACATCTTGATCTGGCTGGTCGACGGGGCCGGTGCGTCGGGGTCCTCACCACGCTCGGCCACGGGGATCGCCTCGTACTCCCCGCGCGCGACCCGCCGGAACACGGGTGAGCGCGGCGCGAACTGCACGTGCTTGGCGCGGCCCCCCTCGGTCAGCCCGATCAGGTGAGCCCGGATCGTCGCCTCGTTGACGTCCGGGAAGTGCTCCGCGAACCACGAGCGGACGTCGTCGTACCGGAAGACGGTCGGCATGGCGTCCGCGCACTCGTGCATGATCTGCCAGACCGGTCTGTCGTACTTCACGACCAGCTCCCCTCTGGCAGATCGGTCGGGCGGGCCCCGGCCGAATGATTTCTCACGCTCCAAGGGATAAGAGTGCTCGGTGCCAGGGTCATGACGGCATCTGCCAGGGAATTCTCAGGTCGCGTCGGTCGACGCCTGGGAATGCGCGCCGACCACGAGTCGTTGACACTTCGGTACCGAGTCTTCACACGAGAGGTAGCCCCCATGAGCACCGTCACCCTGACCCAGGAATCGATCGACGACGTCATCGGAGCCGACGGCATCACGCTGGTCGACTGGTGGGCGTCCTGGTGCGGCCCGTGCCGGCAGTTCGCCCCGGTCTACGAGGCGGCCAGCGAGAAGCACACCGACGTCGTCTTCGGCAAGATCGACACCGAGGACCAGCAGCAGCTCGCCGCCGCCGCGCAGATCACGTCGATCCCGACGCTGATGGCCTTCCGCGACGGTGTGCTCGTCTACTCCCAGCCGGGCGCCCTCCCGCCGGCCGGTCTGGAGCAGATCATCACCGCGGTCCGCGGGCTCGACATGGATGACGTCAAGCGTCAGCTGGCCGAGCAGGAGGCCACCTCGGCGTCCGCCGAGTAGCCCGCACGGTGCCGAGGGGCCCGCTCACGACCAGCCGTCGACCGACAGCAGCTCGTCGAGCGGGCGCCTAACGGCCCACCCCTCCTGCTCGAGCATCGGGCCGGCGTAGAACTCCTCCACCGGTCCGATGCACAGCACCGCGATGGGCTCTGCGCCCGTCGGCAGCGCCAGCAGCCGGGCGAGGTCGCCCGGGTCGAACAGCGACACCCAGCCCACGCCGAGGCCCTCGGCCCGCGCCGCCAGCCACAGGTTCTGGATCGCGCAGGACGCCGATGCCAGGTCCATGTGCGGCATCGTGCGTCGGCCGAACACGTGTCGATCACGGTCGTCGCCCAGTGCCACCACCAGGACCTCCGCGCACGTCAGCACGCCCTCGACCTTCAGGCGCATGAACTCGTCGGACCGCTCCCCCAGCGCGTCGGCCGTCCGGACCCGCTCGGCCTCGACCAGCGCGTGCACGTCTTGGCGCAGCGCCGGCCGCGTGACCCGGATGAACCGCCACGGTTGCATCAGCCCGACGCTGGGCGCCTGGTGGGCGGCCTCGAGCAGCCGCCGCAGCGTGTCCTCGGGGACGGAACCGCCCGCGAAGTGCCGCATGTCGCGTCGTTCGGCGATGACGCGGTAGACGGCGTCGCGATCGGCGACGGAGTAGGCATGATCGGTCACGCTGCCACCCTCACACGTCGAGCACACGCCGTGTCAGGTGGCCTGCGCGTACTCGGTCGCGGTGCGAGCGACCTTGCGCGCGTACGCACCGCTCTGGTTGTAGGTCAGCACGGCCCTCGACCAGCCCTCCGATCCGCTGAGGTCTCCCCCGGCGTCGCAGAGGTAGCGAGCCGCCGCGAGCGCCGCGTCCGCGATGTCGTGCGGGTCCTTGCGGCCGTCCCCGTCGCCGTCGGCGCCCCACACGGCCCACGTCGTGGGGATGAACTGCAACGGGCCGACCGCGCGGTCCCACCGGGTGTCGCCGTCGAGCCGGCCTCCGTCGGTGTCGTCGATCGCCCGGTTGCCGCCGGTGCCGTCGAGCGGGACGCCGACGATGCGCGGCGACGCGACGCCGTCGTCACCGATCGTCGCTCCCGCGAACGAGCCGTGGCTGCTCTCGGACGCGCCGATGCCGGCCAGGGTGTTCCAGGCGATGCGGCACGTCGGGTCGTCGGCCGCCACGGTCCGCGCAGCACCGACGTAGGCGCTCAGCGCCCGTCGCGGGATGCCCGTCGTCCGCGCGACGGCTTCCAGGTCGTCGGCCGCCGGGGTCGCGGCGACGGGCGGCACCTCGGCGGCCGGGGCCGCGACGTCGTCGCGCTCGACCGACCACGTGATGACGAAGCCGACCGTCACCAGCACGGTCGCCAGCGCGACGAGCAGGGCGGGACGCTTCACTCCTCCAGTGTCCAGACGCCGCCCAAGTCGCGGCTCGGGTCAGGCGTCACACCGACGAAACACAGCGTCGCTAGGCTCGTCGTGCTGCGAGAGTTCAACAGACAGCTGGCCCAACTCCTTGGACCTGAAAGCGGACACCTCCTCGCGGCGCCACATCCGCACACCCAAGGAGAACCATGAGCTTCAGCGTCCCCACCGTCGACATCAGCGCCTACGTCACCGACGGATCGCCCGAGCAGAGGGCCGAGACCGCCGCGCAGATCGATCGCGCCTGCCGCGAGGTCGGCTTCATCCAGATCACCGGGCACGGTGTGCCCGACGAGGTCCTCGGCGGCCTCGGCGAGGCGATCGACGCCTTCTTCGGCTGCCCCCTCGAGGAGAAGAAGGCCTACGTCCGACCAGCCGGTGAGAACCGGGGCTACACGCCGCCGAAGTCCGAGTCGCTGTCCCTGAGCCTCGGCGTCGAGTCGGCCGATCGCATGGCCGACTTCTTCGAGGCGTTCAACGTCGGCCGGACGATCCACGACCACCCCGGCGTCTCGATGCCCGAGCACTACGCCGACAACACCTGGCCCGAGCTCTCGGGCTTCGAGTCGCGGGTCGACGCGTACGTCGACGAGGCCGAGCGGGTCGCCGAGACGATGGTGACGATCTTCGCCGACGCCCTCGGGCTGCCGACGGACTTCTTCGCGCCCTACACGGACCACTCGATCAACGTGCTCCGGATGAACAACTACGCGCTGCCGGCGGGGACCGACGTGGCCCTCGACGGCGATCTCACGGGCATGGGCGAGCACACCGACTTCGGCATCGTGACGATCCTGTGGGCCGACCAGGTGCGCGGGCTGCAGGTCCTCGCGCCGGACCGCACCTGGCACGACGTCTCCCCCGCCGACGGCGCGCTGCTGATCAACCTCGGCGACCTGATGGCGCGCTGGACCAACGAGCGGTGGATGTCCACGCTGCACCGCGTCAAGCCGCCGATCATCGACGGCACCATCCAGCGCCGGCGCTCGGCGGCGTTCTTCCACGACGGCAACGCCGACGCCACGGTGCGGACGCTGCCGTCGTGCGTCGACGAGCAGCACCCGGACCTGTACGCGCCGGTCACGGTCGCCGATCACATCGCCGCGAAGCTGGCCGGCTCGCGAGCCGGCCGGATCAACACAGCCGCCGAGCGCGAGGCCGAGCGGGTGCTGCAGTCGCGCTAGACGGTGATGAACGACCGCATGCCGATCGAGCCCATGTCGATCGAGCTGTTGAAGAACCGGATGTCCTCGCCGTCCTCGAGCAGGCTCAGCGCGGCCACCATCGGGCGGTAGTGGTCGTCGGTCGGCACCGCGATGCGCGCCTCGGCCCACGTCCCGTAGGGATCGAGGAGCTTGCCGACCTGGCGATCACGCAGGGCTGCGGCGGTGTCGGCGTCGAACTGCTGGGCCCAGTCCCAGGCGCCGCCGCCGTCCCACTTGGCCCGCCCCAGCGCGTGGACGATGTTGCCGCTGCCGATGAACAGCACGCCGCGGCGACGCATGGCCCGCAGGCGCCCGTAGAGCTCGTAGAGCTTCGGCAGCGGCATCGCGTAGTCGATGCTGATCTGCAGGACGGGCACCTCCGGCGCGGGCGCCAGAAACTTCAGGATGCTCCACGTGCCGTGGTCGAGGCCCCACTGCTGGTCGAGCTCGGCCTCGTACTCCAGGAGCTGCCGGGCGAGGACCCGGGCGACGTCGGTGTCACCGACCGTGTCGTAGCGCACCCGGAACAGCTCGTCGGGAAAGCCGCCGAAGTCGTAGATGATCGGATTCCTCGGGGCATCGGTGATGTGCGTGCTGCCGGGGGTCAGCCAGTGAGCGCTGACGACGACGATGGCCTGCGCCGTCGGCAGCTCGTGGCCCAGCTCGGTCCACGTGCGGGTGTAGACGTTGTCGGAGATCGCGTGCATGGGGTTGCCGTGGCCCACGAACATGACCGGCATCAGCGGGCTGGGCGTGAGCCGGTTGTCGAGATCGGAGATCGAGTACATCGCCACGGAGGGCACCTCTTTGCTAGTTGACACTTCAACTATATCACCACTCGGGTCCGGGCTGCTGCAGGAACCGGCCCGGCATCTGCGAGCCCGCCGGATGCGCGGACCGTGCCTCGAGCGCACGCTGCGCCTGCCCGATCGCCGCGGTCACGTCGAGGATCGAGCGAGGCGTCGCCTCCCCGTCGAGCAGCCGCAGACGCATCAGATGAGCCAGCAGCCGTGACACGACGCTGATCTGCACCCGGGACTCACCCAGTCCCGGCGGCATCCACGTCTCGTGGAGGAAGCTGGGCAGGCACTCGACGAGCTCGTCCGGGCCCCACACGGTCCAGAACGCGCCGGAGTCGTGGAACTCCCGCTCGGCGTCGAGCAGCGCTGACCGCTCGTCACCGAGGCCCAGCGTCATGTCGGCGGTGTCGAGGAAGGCGACCAGTCGGTGGTGCACCCGCGCGTAGCGCCGGATCGACGTGTCCGACCGTCCCGCCGCGAGCTCGCGGAAGAAGTCGTCGATCAGGGGCCAGCCGGGTTCGTCGAAGTCCATGCGACGACTCAAGCAGCCGGGTCCGACACTCTCCCCTACGGCCGCGGCAGCCGGATCCGGATCGGCCCCCTGGCCGTCGCCAGGTCGACGACCTCGCCCCTCTGGGTGATCTCGACCTCGCCCCGGTCGACCAGGCGCTGCGCCGCGTCGCGCACCGGGTCCATCAGCGGCCGCCAGTCGTCCGGGGCGACCTGTCGGGCCACGTCGGACGGACAGATGCTGGAGGTGGACGCGCGGGTCGCGAGCATCGCCAGGATGCTGGCCTCGAGGTCGTCGGCCATCAGCCGGCCACCGCCTCGAGCACGGCGGACGTGAAGCCGTCGAACGTCACTTGGTCCGGCGAGGCGGGACGAGCTCCCAGGCGCACCGCGACGACGCCCGCGCTCGGCACCACGGCGACGTACTGGTTGCCGTACCCGAACGCCCAGAACGCGTCAGCGGGCACGCTCGGTGCGATCCGACCCTCGTACGGAGCCTTGTCGGTCGAGAACCCGGCCTGGCGCAGCACCTCGACGACCCGTCCCTCGGCGTTCGTCCACCAGAGCAGCCCGTAGGCGGCGTTGAGCGTCGACGACGGACCGGTCGCCTGCTGCACGAAGTCGGCCGAGACGACCGGTCCGCCGGCCCACGCCCCGCGGTTGATCATCAGGTGCCCGATCCGAGCGAGGTCGAGACACGTCGACGTCATCCCCGAGTAGGTCAGGGCGTTGCCGGCGGAGTCGCGGCCCCACGTGGTGTCCCGCATGCCGAGCGGGTCGAGCAGGCGCTGCCGCGCGAGCTCGACGACGTCGCCGGTGCCGGTGCCGGTGACGTCGTCCAGCACGGACTCCAGGGTCTGCACGGCGGCGTTGTCGTAGACCCACGCGTCGCCGGGAGAGTCGCCCTGCGGCAGGGCGACCGCGTAGGACGTCTGGTCGCGCGTCCCGCGGATCATCTGCCGGTCGGCGGCGTCGCTCCAGCGTCGGCCGGACGTCATCGCAAGCAGCTCGCGGACCGTGACTGCCTCCGCACCGGCTCCACGCCACTCCTCGACCTGTCGCGACGCACTGGCGTCCAGGTCGATGTCGCCGGCGTCGACCGCCGTCCCGACGAGCAGCGACGTCAGCGACTTGGCGATCGAGTAGACCCGCTGCTGCGCATGCGCCGATCCCCCGTTCCAGTACGCGTCGTGCACCAGCCGGCCGTCCTTGACCACCGCGACGCACGTCGAGCCGTCGGCCGCGAGCTGTGCGTCGAGGTCGTCGAAGTCCCCGGCGTCGGCGCGCTCCCAGTCGGCACCCGGGTACACGACCGGCGGCACCGTGGAGGTCGGTGCCGGCGACACAGAGGGGGCGACGGACCGCCCGTCGTCGGTCGACGAGCACCCGGTCACGACGAGCACCGCCGACGCCGCCAGGATCCTCGACCTCATGCCCCCACGATGACAGAACTCGCCGCCCTCACCACCTCAGGCGGCCCGGTCGGGCGTCGGTCCGGACCTCGGCGAGTGCCGGTTGGGGCGATGGGCGACAATAAAGGGATGCCCGCTGCGATGGATCTGCGACTGTTGCTGCGGCATCCGGTGGAGTTCGTCGTCGGTGACACCCCGGCCGAGTCCCGCTTCGTCTTCCACACCCCCGACGGCGACCAGGCGGTCACCGCGAACGAGGCGATCGGAGCCCTCAGCCAGGGCATCCGGGTCATGTCCGCCGACCGGTCCGTGCGCGCCTGGGCGACGCCCGCGATCCTCGCGCTGCGCATCATGGCGCGCGGCGCGCTCGGCTCCCCCGACGCCACCGAGGTCAACCAGCTGCAGAACGCCGGGGCCGCCATCGGCCCCAACGCCGGCGCCGGGCAGGCCAAGATCGCCGCGTTCCTGAAGGCGCTCGAGGTCGACGCCCCGGAGGCCGCGCGGACGCCGCAGCGCCAGACGTACGTCTCCCCCAAGGCCGCACCGCAGCGGGCCCGCGAGACGACCTTCTCGTGGTCGCTGATCGTGACGTTCCTCGAGAACCCCGGCCCCGACCAGGCCGCCGTCGTGCGTCTGCGGGTGCATCCACGTGCCAGCTCGTGGGGAGCCTTCGACGCGGGCGACCTCTTCAACGGCTCCACCCACCCCATGGCGCACGACGCCAAGGAGCCCACCGCGGCGATGCTGCGCCGGGTCGAGGCCTGGTGGCAGCCGGCGGCCTCGCTGCTCGACGCCCACTCGCGCGGCGCCGTGACGGTCAGCCCCGCCCAGCTGGCGCGGCTCGGCGACCGCAGCCTGGCCCCGTCCCTCATGGCCAACCGCATCGAGGTCCGGTGGCCGCCCGAGCTCGTCCGTGAGCTGTCGACGTCGGCCGTCGTCCGCCGGCAGGAGACCCCCGGCTCCGACCGTCCGTCGGCCTTCACGCACGGGCAGCTGTTCACGTTCGACTGGCAGGTCGCGCTCGGCGACGACGTGCTGTCCGCCGCGGAGCTCGACCAGCTGGCCCAGTCGCAGACCGGGCTGCTGCGCCTGCGCGACCGCTGGGTGTTCGTCGACAAGTCCCGGCTGCACCGTGTGCTGGAGCAGCGGACCCACGAGATCTCGGCGCTCGACGCGCTGCGCGCCGCGGTGACCGGCGAGCTGGAGATCGACGGCCGCAAGACCGAGGTCGACACCGTCGGGTGGCTCGAGGAGGTCCGCCAACGGCTCGCGGTGCAGGACCGCGACATCGCACCGGCGATCCAGCCCGACGACCTCGACGGCCACCTGCGCGACTACCAGCTCCAGGGGCTGCGCTGGATGACGCAGCTGGTCGACCTCGGTCTGGGCGGCATCCTGGCCGACGACATGGGCCTGGGCAAGACCGTCATGCTGATCGCCCTGCACCTGCAGCGCGCCGTCGACACGACCGCGCCGACGCTCGTCGTCTGCCCTGCATCGGTCCTCGGCAACTGGGAGCGGGAGATCAAGCGGTTCGCCCCGGGCGTCCACGTGCACCGCTACCACGGTCCCGGGCGCACCCTGCAGGACGTCAAGGACGGCTTCCTCGTCACGACCTACGCGACGATGCGCGCCGACGTCGTCGAGCTGTCCGAGCACGAGCCCGGCTGGGGCCTGGTCGTCGCCGACGAGGCGCAGAACATCAAGAACCCGCACGCGCGCACCGCCCAGGCCATCCGCGACATCCCCGCCGTCGCGCGTCTCGCGCTGACCGGCACGCCCGTGGAGAACAACCTCTCCGAGCTGTGGGCGATCCTCGACTGGTCGACGCCCGGCCTGCTCGGCACCTACGAGCAGTTCCGTCGCACCTGGTCGCGCGACATCGAGGCCCGTCGAGATCCTGAGAAGGCGGCCGGCCTGTCCCAGCTGATCCGGCCGTTCCTGCTGCGCCGTCGCAAGTCCGATCCGGGCATCGCGCCGGAGCTTCCGCCCAAGATCGAGACCGACCACCGCGTCAACCTGACCCGTGAGCAGGTCGGCCTGTACGAGGCCGTCGTCCGCAGCACCATGGCGCAGATCGAGCAGGCCCAGGGCATCCAGCGACGCGGTCTCGTGGTCAAGCTGCTGACCCAGCTCAAGCAGATCTGCAACCACCCGGCCCAGTTCCTGCGCGAGCCGGAGTCCAAGCTGCTCGGTCGCTCCGGCAAGCTCGGCGTCTTCGACGAGCTGGTCGACCAGATCGTCGCCGAGGAGGGCGCGACGCTCGTCTTCACGCAGTACGCACAGATGGGCCGGCTGCTGACGCGTCACCTCGACGAGAAGAAGGTCCCCAACCAGTTCCTGCACGGCGGCACCACGGTGCGCGGCCGCGAGAAGATGGTGCACGAGTTCCAGAGCGGCAAGATCCCCGTCTTCGTCCTGTCGCTCAAGGCCGCCGGCGTCGGTCTCAACCTGACGCGCGCCGACCACGTCATCCACTACGACCGCTGGTGGAACCCCGCGGTCGAGGACCAGGCCACCGACCGCGCGCACCGCATCGGGCAGACCAAGAACGTGCAGGTCCACCGACTCATCAGCGAGGGCACGATCGAGGAGTCGATCGCCGAGCTCATCCGGTCGAAGCGCTCGCTGGCCGACGCGGTCGTCAACGGCGGCGAGGGCGCGCTCACCGAGCTGTCCGACGCCGCCCTGGCCGACCTGGTGCGGCTGCGCACGTAGCGGTGGCCGCCCGGGTCGTCAGGCGAGGCAGGACTTCAGCTGGGACACCCGGTAGAAGTAGGGGCTCGACGCCGACGGCGTGCAGGACGCGTTGAACTGCACCGGCTGCTCGTTGTAGCGCATCGTCACGAGCACCTCCCCGGACGCGTTGCGGTACGCGGCCCACTCCAGGTTGCCGGCGAGGCGACCCGCCACGAGTCCCCTCCAGGGATTGCTGCCGTACGAGTACGCCCGCGACGCCTGCTTCTCGCTGCCCGGCGCCTTGATCAGCGCCGCGAACGGCATCGTCACCTCGCCGTGCGCGAGACGGAAGACCGCGGCCGTGCTGCCGCCGGCGATGCGCCGGTC
>Ga0247734_1002970_pt1 | contig 10428 bp, 12 predicted proteins | sample UWRJL103311B2_FD_180933 | JGI IMG/M metagenome (GOLD analysis project Ga0247734, IMG submission 180933) | Plant litter microbial communities from Arlington Agricultural Research Station in Wisconsin, United States - UWRJ-L103-311B-2 | ecosystem: Environmental > Terrestrial > Plant litter >... | reverse complement strand
CTCAATCACTCGACTTCACATTCTTCCTGGCCGGTCAGCATCAGACAGGCACCCTTCAGTCACTCCCATCTAGACAGACGGCAGTCAGTCATTGAACGCTGTTCACCCACCTTACTGACAGGAATACTGTTTTCAATGATGTCTTCCTTTAAAGTACTCCTTCCCATCTTTTCTGTTCTTCTCGGTTCAATCATCCCGGCTGTTGCACTCGACCGTTCAACAGTCCAGCTAGATCTCGTGTTCCCACGCAACGGCTCCGTCTATAAACCAGTATATCCTTTTCCAATCGTGTTCGCTATACACAATGCTGCCATCGCATGGCCACATTCATTCCTTTTCGATTGGTCCATTTATGCTCGTCAAGATAACGGATCTACCACGGACACCGACTCTGGTGGCTTTAGCGTTGATAAAGCTCAAAACCAATCGTTTCCCGATCAGTTCCTGTTTATCAACAGCTCTTCCATAATCATCAATACTACCTCAACACGTTTCTTTTTGCGAACTAGTTTTGGAATCACAAACAATTGTTCCTCCGACACAGCTCCCGATCGCACGGAGTGGGGCTACGTTCATCCCGGGGAACCGGTGTGGTTCTATCTAAGCCCTGACGGAGAGCTGCCGAATATCATGAATGTGACGGATTGCCCAAAAACTCTCAGCACCTTTGGAATTCAAGGCACGTATAATAGTGCATTGGGTAAAACACCCAGTTGTCCTGTTTTAACGCAACCGCCATCGCCACCAAAGGAAAACTGCGCTTTCAAGGTCGACGCTGAAGTTGCTCGTCAGGTAGAATCCGCGATGTTGCAAACCGCCTCTTGCACCAGTGGTTCGTGGCCAAATGCCACCGGGCTTATTCGGCATTGTACTAGGCAGAATCAGAGCGCTGCTGTGGGAAGAATTTCCTTCGAGTTTCCACTTGTGGTACTATTCACACTGCTTTTAGGCATCGCAGTCATCATATATAAATTTTAGTGCGAAACATCATCGTGGAAGAGTTCTCTAACTGAACTGGCAACAAATCTTGTATTATCTAGCTGCATAAGATTGTTTGATCCTGTTTGATTTCTTTTTGCATTTTGCAATCTCAGTGTCGATGTCATTAATCTCAACCATGTTTGACTGGTCATAATACAAAAGAAGGAGCTGGAACTTATGCATCCACTCCGTGCTCGTTGTTGCACTATATCTACTTCATAAGCGTAATGATCTCTCAATAAGCTGGATTCGGACAAGTTTTATCCGGAAACACCGATAATGTTACCATGTGGCCGATACGGAAAAGTTGCTCGTACGGATTTGTGTTTGCAGCTACCCAATTCGCTAAAAAATTCAAGACTAGACAATACCTAATATCCACAAGCAGTTATCCACAAGCAGTTCTTTATTCTTTTATATTCCCGTTCCCTCGATAAGTAACTCTCCATATGCATGTGCTATCAGCACTCATTCCCCTCCTAATCCCATCTTCTCAACAATTTCGAGCTCTTGATTGAGTTCCCCTAAAACCTTTGCTTATGTGGCCGACAAACATGTGTCAGGGGTAATACAAGAGATTACTAATGAAGAGAACCCCTCCATTTCGTGGCACTTGGTTGTTTCTGTAAGAGCCTGATCAGGTATTATAGATCTAGTATACCTGTAGTGACTCTGTGCTAAGACGATCATACATCATACATCATACATCATACATCAGTAGAGTCACAGTTGGACATGCTCGCAGTCTGGCCCATAATCAGCTTCGGATGCTCCTGTGCGTAATTAACAAATAAGTCCAGGAGAAGTAGAAAAGAGAATCAAGAATTTACCTGTATGTTTTTTCCAAATTTATCCATCTACGCCCAAAGCCATCCATCCCGGATTATCCAAAACATTTTCAGGGTCTCTCCACTGCAATCCATTTAACAGGTAGTCAACGATACATCCAAGCTAGAAACCCTCCTAAAGTAGTGTTGATAGGAGATCTCCTATGCTGTTTACAACTTGTAGGGGAAGAGACAACTGTATAAGGTGGGTGTGTTCTTGACCTGTGGGACGAGAAGTGGCGAGTAGTAGAGAAGCTCGCTGTATCCTTGTGATCTCCTCCTTTTGAGCGAGAGGTTCTAAGCAATCGATAAGGTGGTAATGTTTTGCCGTGAAGTTTCGGATATATATATTTATTGCGGCTCAGAATGATGGAGCTGCTGAAGGGGCCGACCGAGACAATGGATAGAGTCCCGTACGTCTGTGAAGCAAAGAAGGGGAGAGAGCGCCGGAAGAAAGCCTCAACATGCCGCCGAGAACGGTCAGATTTGAGGTGGTTGTGCCCTTGCCGAGCGGAGCTGACAGAAAGGTTAGCAGGCAAGGTTTTAAGCTGGAGTGGATATACTAACCACGGTGTGCTCGACGCTCATTCTTTGACATTGAGGGTATTACAGGCAGTGCCATCGGGATACTATCTTGTCATTCCACATTCCAGCTACTTTCCCATCAGTCCAAGGACACTGCGCTTTGCAGCTCTGCATCTATTGGCTAAGAAGGAGCCATACTCTTCGAAGAAGACGTATGCCCACCCTAGGATCCCATTGTCAAGATGTGGAACTGGAAGCGTTCACGCAGTTACCTGGAGCGACTGATGGCCAAGCAGGAGCGGAAAATGTTGAAACCCCGAATCGTCATGGAGAAAATAAGTATGCTGTCGCTGGTGACGAGTCAGGGTGAAGAAAGAAGTAGATGGAAGAGAGGAGCCGGCGCTATATACGGCCTGTTTATTTGCACCTTCCTACCAATAGCTCCGCCGTCGTTGTATAGAGCTGGAAAACCTGCACGTACTAAGAATTTTCTGATCGCATGGACGTAAAATATGGAAGGCCCTAATAATCTACTTTGAGAAAGCTCAATTACCGCTCAATTCAAGATCGACCTTCCCATTTGCATTGACAGGCGATTCTTCTGGTCGTCGCCTTTCCCGTCGGCGGCGGGCACCTACGATAAAGAAGAGAGCAAGAATACAGAAGGCCGACGGTGCATTAGAACTACCGTTTCCCTTGTGACCGTCGTCCGTAGCAATGTTTCCTGACTGCCTTCTTTGGTCATCTTCCTCTTCCGAGCTGACCTTCTGGTGCAGCACATGGGCTTGCATATTCGCGGGAGACAATCTGATCGGTGGTAAAGGACTGAATATAGGAGGAGCGATGTGGTAACAGGGGAAGCAGCGGATCAAAGGCGCAGTACTACTGGTACTGCGCCTTTGACGAGTAGTTGTATTGAAAATTGCGGCATGGTAAGGTGCAGGATACTAATATAATATTATTCCTATAAAGGAGGTATTAGGAACGATGGATGGCAGGATAGAGATTATAGGTTTTGCGGTAAGTTGGAGTGTGGAGTGTCTTAAAATGAACTTTTACTGTAATATTGAGGTAAAAAAGGTGGGCTAAGTAGCCTGCCTTACTGTAACCCTATCTAGGCGAAAGGATCTTTCCCGCTAATTCAGTGTTAAGGGGTATAAAATCACCACTACTTTGACTATATATGAGTAATATATAGTCCCAAGTAGCAGGCTTTGATGTTAAAAAATTTAAATTTTTGGCTCACATGTCACCATCTCCCTCCCTATCAATTTATAATTTTAAATCTAGTGTCTTAGCGAGTGTGCATGGCCAATCCAAACCTTTTCTCAAATTCAATCAAAATCAATATCAGGAATTCCCGCGCGGCAACTGGAACTGCCAATGTACAGTACTTGGCTGCGGATATGCCGGCTGCACTACAAGGTATATTGGGTCGAGATATGACAAACCCCACTATGTTGGCATTTGTCGGGCAGAGTGCCAAATTCGTTTTAGCCTAGGCTTAGCCAACCGGTTCTGTGATCAAAAACGTTCGGGCGAAGACTTCCGCTCCTCCAGATAGTTTGTAGTTTGGAACGAGCCAATCAATCAACCAACAGCACCATAAGCGCATTTGAGGACTCAGTTCGAATTATTTGGGCCAGTACGAGGTATTCCTTTGCACAATATTCATGCCAACGCCCAAATCAAGCAATTGGAATGCTTAGTGTTGTATTGTAAACACAAGAGTCATCTCAAAGTTGAAAGGCGGCGTTAAAACATCCCATCGTACTTAGAGAACGATCTCACACACATGGTAAATTAATGTAGCATGAGCCTCAAAGCAGCGTCCAAAGCCAAGGCTGTCAAAATGCTTTCCAACTCACTCCTGAATATTCTGGGAAAGACCGATCTCTATGATACCTTGCTGCCTGCCTGCCTGCATGGGCTATTCCTAATTTGAAAGGCCAACAAATTGAAATTTGCGAAGCAATGTGGTATTAATACAGGTATTAATACATATCTTCATCTCTTTCATGTGTTTGTGGGTAAAGTTGTGAACTTACCCCTTGTCTCAGTTATTGCCACTCTTTTAGCAAAGTTCCTCTTAAATTCAACATCTTCCGTTTCAAACAGTATCCAGAGACTTGTGGTCTATATCCGACTACCACCATGTTGCTACGTAAAGGGGACTTTCTCAAATTCACTGCGGTTTTGAGCTATTTAGCACGCCTAACATTAGCAGCAAGCGACAATGGCCGGGCATATTTCGCGGCCCTCGAGATGAATTCCTGCCCTGAACTATGTCATATCTCTGGAGATAATCCAAGCAATTGGACTAACTACCACGAAATTGACAGGCTATTCAGCTGCAATCAGGCGCCAAAGTTGCTGGATTTTGCCATTCGCACTCCTTTATCTGAGCCGGAGATGCCCACAGTCATCCGGGCGTGTACAACCTTCCGCGGTGAGGCCTTAGAAGCGGAGGTCTTGGAGGCTCATTATCAGACTTCGATTATGGGTGTATCAGAAAGCCTTGGTATAACGACTCAGGTGAACCTCCAGATGGCATGGTCAACAAACTCGGAATCTGTAATTGCTCCTCAAGTAAGTGCATAGTCATCTCAACTAATCCCCAGGACCCATTTAACTTTTCCGAAATTTCCAGGGACAAGGCTAATAAAAACCCTTTCTAGATTGCTACTGCAGCCAAGGAAATACAAGTTTCACTCCTTAACGAAAAGTTCAACTACTCTAGCGGTACAACTTTGTTTGCCCACTATGGTGACTCGGCTGTTGGCATATTTGTCGGCTCAAGAGTCAACAACCGCGGAATTTCGCTCGGCGTCCTTCAGCAATTCATTGACCATGTCTTAGAAGACAAATCAGCCATATCAAAAACTTTTCTGGTGCAATACTGTAGTGATTCTCTTCCCTCAGACTACACCATCGGGATAATTGGCGACACATCCGGCGGGCTCTCGGCCATTTCGACAGTTCAAAGTGCCGTCAAGGATTGGTCCGAAGCAAAGTGTGTTACAGGACTTCAACAGAGCGGAAGCTTCGGCAACAGCACCATCTGGACTTCCCCGCTCCTTCAATCAAGAAACTCTACCTTAGCTAGTAATTATACAGCTATCGCCAAAGTCTCAGAGAGGTCCTCTCGCATACTACAATCTCGTGCAGACTGTAGGACTGTGCAGGTAGTTTCAGGAGACAGATGCGATATATTGGCGCAGAGATGTGGGATAAGCGGTCCTGATTTCACAGCTCTTCACGCATCCGACTCCACATTCTGCTCTACTCTTAAACCTGGTCAACATGTCTGCTGCTCCAGTGGCACTCTTCCTGATTTTGCACCAAAGCCCAATCCCGACGGGTCATGTGCATCATATGTGGTTAAGAGTGGTGACTGGTGTGACAAAATTGCTTCTGAAAATAGTCTTACGGTGGTGAAATTGGAGTCTCTCAACAAGAATACATGGGGCTGGAGTGGCTGCAATCGACTCTTCGCTGGCATTAATATGTGTCTGAGCAGTGGCGATCCCCCTATGCCAGAGACAGTTGCTAATGCTGTTTGTGGCCCTCAAAAGCCAGGCACTATTCGAGCCCCAAAGGGTACTATTCTCTCAGAAATGAATCCTTGTCCTCTAAAGACGTGTTGCAACGTCTGGGGACAGTGCGGTACCACTGATGACTTCTGCACTATATCTTCTCTTGGTCCTCCCAGAACATCGGAACCTGGGAAGAATGGGTGTATTTCGAATTGCGGAACAACAATTACCAACAACGGCATAGCCCCAAAAGAATTCATAAGTATTGGATACTTCGAAGGTTGGAACAAGGAGCGACCTTGTCTTACCATGGATGTCACCCAGGTTGGAAACTCTTTCACACATATTCATTTCGCGTTTGCGGACGTTATAGAAAACTTCCAGGTGTCCGTTAGCAAGGTTGAAGAACAGTTCAACAAATTTGTCAAAATGACTGGCAAGAAACGGATCTTAGCCTTTGGGGGTTGGACTGCTTCAACAGACCCTAGCACGTACAACATCTTCCGTGAGGGTGTCAAACCAGGGAATCGTGAAATCCTTGCCAAAAACCTTGCAGATTTTATCAAGAGCAACAATCTTGATGGGATAGATCTCGATTGGGAGTACCCTGGCGCTCCTGATATACCTGGAATTCCTCCTGCTGACCCAATTGATGGCCCCAACTATCTCGAGTTGCTTAAACTGATTCGCGGTCAACTCCCAGACAAGTCGCTTTCCATTGCAGCTCCAGCATCTTTCTGGTATCTTAGGCCATTCCCAATTGAAGAAATAGCCAAAGTGGTTGACTATATTGTCTATATGACATATGATCTCCACGGACAATGGGATTATGGCTCCAAATGGTCTTCTCCAGGTTGCCCTAATGGCGACTGTCTTAGATCCCATATCAACATGACCGAGACCCACAATGCCCTTGCCATGATCACCAAAGCAGGAGTTCCATCATATAAGATTGTTGTTGGAGTTACCAGTTACGGACGTTCTTTCCGTATGACCACACCTGGGTGTGATAGTCCATCTTGCACATATACGGGACCACTTTCAGGTACAAAGCCAGGTCGATGCACGGGAACTTCGGGATATATCTCGAATGCAGAAATAAAGGAGATCATTGCTAACAACCCTAGCGCAAGAACCTTCGCTGATAACGTCTCTTCGAACATTCTTGTATATAATGATACCGAATGGGTTGCATATATAAATGACAAAAATAAAGCTGCAAGAACATCAGTTTATCGTGCACTCAATTTTGGCAGTGTCTCAAACTGGGCTGTTGATCTCGACAGTTTCATGCCCGAGGCTCCCAAGCCAGAAGACGGTGGTAATGTACCTTCGTTGCCATCAACAGATGGGTGGAAATAGCCTAATATAAACTGTAAGCATCAAGATATGAATGATACTAGTAAAGAATCATCTTGGAGGTAGAAGCAATTATTAAGCAGCAACGCTTGGGAAGCGGCAATATTTGACTACAAATCAAGGCCGAATGAAGGACAAGAGCTCTCCTTCAGCAATTATATTTCCGGATTCTTCCATAGGCCACCGGGGATGGAGTGCCAAATCCTTGCCTCAGACAACCAGTGCCGCACGCAAATTTTATGCCTAGAAGGTTTGTATTTTTCTTTCGTGTTTTGATGTACATGATTCACTAATAAATTAATCTACAAAGAAGGACACTAGGCCAGGAGCAACCTTCATACTAAACTCCTTTGCGAGCCTGAGCTCGGTATTAACAAACTAATCCAAGAGATCTAACCACTAGCTAATTTATATTTTATAAATGACATGGAATCTCTACGAGAGCCTAAGTGACGCTCAAGGCACACTTGGGGCTGTAAAAAAGATTGAAAAGTTTGTCGGAGACTTCTCACCTACCGAACGAAGTCCACTGTGGACGAATATTATGTTCAACTTCATGAATCTGGCGTTTGGAATGGCTGCCGCTCCCATGTTTAACAGCTGTGAGTTACCCATAGGTTTGGCTCTCTTATGCAAATACTAATCACTCTTTTCGTGTAAAGTTTTGAAAACCTCCTCTTATTTTGCCACCCGTCCGCAAGCTTTTGATACTCTCAAAGATGACACCTACGCGATGCTCGTCTTTGCTGTCAGTAGTACAAAGGATAGTGCACAGTGAGTGAAGGATATCTGTATGAACCTGCATGTGGTTCTTTGCTAACATTTGCATAGACCTAGCGTCAGTTCTGACAAGATTCACGATGTAGTGGGTGCCTACTTTAACCTGAACAAGGTATCTTTAACAAAAGCCAATAAAGACATATTTAGCGGATCAGACGCGAGTATAGACTTACTGTATCGTTTAGTAAACCATGGTAAACTCATTAACACTTTTTCTGAAATAACAGCCTTTGAAGCAGAAACTCTTGCTCTAAGAACTCTCTACGCCTATTTGCTTCCTCATGTCTGGAGATCTAAAAATTATTACCCCGTTTTGATCGATATGGAAGGACCTTGTACAGACGTTGGGAAAGGTAATTATAAATGGACAACAGCAAGTGATGCAATTAAGGCCGGCGTCTGTGTCAATGACAAGTTGTACTATCTTATGGCACTCAATGGTTGGGATCGGAAATGTACTCAAAACAAAGCCGGCGAGATATGCCACTTTAACAAAATGCCGCTACCACCGGGGCTTGACAAGCTTAATACAGAGTCTGGCTGGGATATTACGAAAACGGATATTGCGAAGAGGTAAGAAAACGAAACAGTTTTTCTTCCTAACTTCAAACATCATAAATGCTAACAATCCACAAGTGCAATCACATACTACAATGACAAAGGCGGCAACAGGAAAGATGCAACTCTCCCGGACATCACCAATTCCAATGATTTCAACAAGATGTACTCTTACATCGGGTACAATGTGGATAAAGATGCTTCCGAAGCGAATAAGAAGAATCCCGCTCAAACCCCTGGACTTGTAGATATCCCAGTCTGTAAAGCCAAAGAAGTTACGGAGAATTGGAAAAAGATCACGATCGGGGCGAAGATTGATTGGCCAGCCTTTCCTTGTAATGCAGCTTAGGATGCAGCCGCTAATTAGGAGAGTCCATCTCGAGCATCCTGGAACTTGTAGATATTTCTCCCAGTTTGTAAAGCTACTGGGGGAGCTGTAGAGAATTATGAAAAGAAATTGCTATTGGAACGAGTATTGATTTTTGTCAAAGTGCAATGGGATTGAAATAGTTGTGCCAAGAAACATATGTGTCTATTGGGATGTTGTAAGTTAATAAATGTGTATCTGTCGCGTATCAGTTAAATCAAATACCATGGAGTGAGTGATGTAGTAGTTAAAGATTTAAGGGAAACACCCCCTTTTTATGCGAGGGCAGGCACGATCAGTTACGTGTTGGTTGATGTTTACCTTAGCTAATCACAACGAGCACTTGTGTCTGGGAGCAAAATGTATCAGTACATTCATACATGAACAGCTACTATCCTGTTACTCCTAAAAAGAGACTAGCTAGACTGCGTCGCAATGCGCCATACCATGACTTGTGTAAAGGTTGCTTTTGTGGCATATAAAAAATTCACATAAAAACCTCCTTACTCACTCTGCTGAGCAATTTATTGCATTTGATACATGCCACTTCCATCCATACATCCATCAGGAGAGACTGGTCTGACATGAACATATCTTATCTTGATCAACCATAGGGATAGGCTCAATAGATGGACGGTTATCTGGTAAACATGTATTTTAAGGCTATTCCTCTTACCTGCATGACATTCTTTTCCGTATGAGACATAACAACATGAGTGAGTTTTTTGGTAATTGGTCAGTGCTGCTGACAAATCAGACTCCTTTTATGAGACATAACAGTAAACTGAGTGGATTTCCCAATCCTGCACAGACCGCACTATCATCGTACGTATAGTCAGACAGATACCTATTATTGAGTAGAGTCAAGGAAACCTGTTGGGAATCGAGTATGACTTTTCAACAATAGTTACTTCCGGCACTTCAAAGTGGAGGATTTAGATCCAATCCCATTATTGAGATGAGTTGAAGACAAGCCATTATAACTTGTCCGGAGAAGGTAGGGGCTTCTGTTGGCCTCGCGCAGATCCTCAGAACCCAATCTGGCCGAAGATACTATTGGACGTGCTTGGAGCGCCGCCCATGGGTATCTCCATGCCGCTATATGGGTTCCAAAAGCAAACGGGCACAGCACAGGCCGGGTTGTGGAGATGAAGTAGTAAATAAATAAGGCACCTGCAAACTGTTCTTTTGTATATCAACCCACACCCCTGTAACTAAAGTTCCCATTAGATTGAGGCGAGTGAGGCTTCTGTCAGTCTAAAACCCTGCGCTCTGATCATTTTCTCTTTCTAGTATAGAACCACCAATAGTGCGTAGCTAGGACTGCCATTGACTTGGTTGTAGAACTACTCCGCTATAATAAAGGCAGGTTGGCACGTTTCTTCGGGAAAAAGATTCCGGGAGGGGCACCGCTTTCTTCTCGTCCATACATATCAACTAATCCCGCACGCACGCTATGGGCCTGTGAATAGTGCCAAAGGCATTAGAACGGGAT
>Ga0247734_1002969_pt1 | contig 10429 bp, 14 predicted proteins | sample UWRJL103311B2_FD_180933 | JGI IMG/M metagenome (GOLD analysis project Ga0247734, IMG submission 180933) | Plant litter microbial communities from Arlington Agricultural Research Station in Wisconsin, United States - UWRJ-L103-311B-2 | ecosystem: Environmental > Terrestrial > Plant litter >... | reverse complement strand
CCAAAGACAACTCCCCTGGTCATCCAACCCTCGCGCCTGGGGGCCCCCCTCTCACTTTGGGCATCAAAAGAACCCCAGCTCTGTCAAAGATCCCAGCTCTGTCAAAGCTCGAACCCTTTTCTTCAACAAAATTCAACTAATCCACTCTCGAGCCAGGGATAATCCCCAATCAGGCGAGGTATACATACCCATTCATACGAAGAGTAAAATAACTCAATCAAGATTTTCCCCTGAGCCAACGGCAAAACAAAAGACACCAAGAACGGTACCGTACATACAGTATCACCAGTAGCGCATAAAACCAAAAAGTAAGTAGCTAGGTACATACATAAAATACTGGGAACTAACTATTGGACCGAGCCGCCGCTACTGTACGTACCCCAAAGCCCAAATAATAAAAAATTGGAACATTACCAGTACATCTACATACATACATGTAAGTAACTCCATTATTACTCCCCGCCTCAGACTGCCTAGCCTTGCCTAAGGTGCTGTACATGAAGGTTAAAATATTAAGCTCTGGCTTTAGAGTTAGAGTGTGTGAAATAAGAGCATACATCATCAATTACACCCTTAACTTTAAACAGGATGTTACTATTAATATTTTCATAGCCTTCAGGCTAGATTACCCAATCCATCTCACCTATGTAAACCGGATCAACATAATCCCGGCGAAAACGTTATGTATTCTCGCTTAATACACAGTTTGAATTAAATTATGAATTATTATAAAAGATCATAATGGTATTTATTAATATAAAAGGTGAATGATAAAAGTACGATTATACACGTTAAAATTACTTATTATAACAAAAGCTAGTGTGAAGGGATAATATATGTGCCGTCTATGTGCACGATATGGATTTGCTTGCTTTGCCTCCTGTTCTGCCCGCCTATCCACATCTACGTCTTATCAATATCAATTTTGATGGTGCTCTTTGCTTTGGAGGCGTCCGCCCTTGCTCTGCCATTCAGTCGCGTATTATATAATCTGATTCACTTCTTTGAGTAGCCATCATAGGCGGGCAAATTCTGTGTCTTGCATCAAAGTCATTTCTATCACCTGGATCGTGGCTTAATGGAAGTGAAAGATAAAGGTTAAGCTCTAGAATCATCTGGGGGATAATCGCGTTGTTATTGCCGAGGCAACCTGGGCAACTCAACGAGGCTGGAGTGTCAGCGACCACTTAAAACCTTCAGCCTTTTCGTCAAATACCGACATCTGCCTCTTTGTCCTACCTCCACTGCTTCTAGCATTGCCTCAACATTCATCATTCGCCTTGAGTGTACGTACTCTACTTAAATCCTCATACCACTAATTGTCCTAACTATTATGTGCTCTAACGTAGATGAGTGAGCTGAAGGCTGCTGTTCGAGCCAGCCTGACGGATAACTAGCGCATGCTTATTAGAAGCTATAAAATTTGGTTGTCTTCCTTTAAGGATACAAGCTTTCAAGACGGTCTTTAACCATACCACTGCTAGCTTCGAAATATTCTTGGAAGGGTTTTAGTATATCTGGCTAATGATTTTGTTGAATCCTGCGAACTGCTGCAGTTACAGCTGGAACAGAGAGGTTCCAAGGAGACGGAGTTATATATTAATGGACATTTAACGTGGCGGATATCAAAGGAGCATTGCTAGTTCAAGAATAAAACCATTCTCTGTTAGTTATTGTTAGGCATTCAACGTTTGACGTTATGTTCTTTTGTGAATAATTCACGCTTTACTAATTGGCCTGGGCTTTATAGTGAAAGGATAGCCATAAGGGGTAATTTCCTTGCTATTTTAGCTTTCGCTTGGGCATATGTTTTGTTAGCCCGCTGGGTAGAAATGTAACAGTCCGACGCTACGGCATATGGAAAAAAAGGACATATTCTTTATTTGGCTGCCGAAGCCAACTGGGCGTATGAATGTATTACAAAGTCCCCAAACGAACTTCATGTCGATCTCGAAAATATCGACGATAATGCAGCGCTTTGGTGGGCCGCAGTGTTAGCCCCAGGCGAAGGTTGGCGAGCAGAAATCTCACCAAATGCCACTGTTTACCGATCCCCATAGTCAATTTGCATAGCGGCCACACAAGTCTTCAATATACGAAGGTCAGGAAGCCATGAAACCCCTTGCAGGGGCCCATTTGTTCCACCAACTTCAGAAGTAGCCCTGAGATATCTCGCTGGCTTTGTCAAGCGTCACTATCTCGACAGTCAATGCTCAGTGGCTCTGGCTGTAGCCTTGACTTTTCCTTTCCTGAGTGCTAAAAGCGCAAAACTGCCATTGCCAAATATACCATGTCAAAGCACCTTGCCAATAGGCTCGCTCTCTTCTGATGATCACCAGAAGAAAGGCACAGTTTGGGAGGAAAGCAAGCTCCTTAGTTACTATATGACCCTGAGCTGTAATACTCGTGGGATGGACGCTCTTCTTTGCGGCTCTTTCTTCGACCCTGAAGTCCCTTGCAACCTTGTCAGTCCATGATTTCAACTAATCATCGAAATCATTGACCCGTTGGTCAAAACAGGGGATTTTGACACTATTGCAATAATTATGGGGAGACGGGAGCCTAAGTTAGCGGCATTATGGATGGGAGCTGCCATTAGCGGAATGGCAGATCCTATTTTGCAATGGTCCCGGACAGGGCTAACAGCAATCGAGCTACACGCCGCTGTATGGACTGTAACTACACATTCATTCATTAGCCTTGTGCCTGACGACCTATACGGGCACGGGGGTCAAGGAGTTCCGCGTTCAGATGAGTGCCGTTTACTTTTTCTTACAGAGGCTGAAGGCTATACTCGGATTCCTATTTGTCCTTGGAAGCCATTCGGAAATACACTATTGTGCGACGCTGAGATTGAAGTCCGAAATCATAGTAAATGTACGGGACATCATCTGCAATATATTAGCTGGTCCTGGATTGTACGCAACGGAACTGTGTTAGAAGATCAAGGTTTTCCTGCCGATATACAAAACAACGACTCAAGCGCAAATTCGGTTGAATGCGATTCTACCGGTCATCTAGATGAGAGGGTTTTGAATGACGAGATGTTATCAGAGAATGCGACTCGTAGTATATTTGGCTGGCTGCGGAGTTCAGGCTGGCCAAAGAGCGAAAAGGAGATACATTGTCACTCGTGGGTTGGGTTTGATGAATCAGATGAGGAAATTGATGATATAAGCAGTAGCGATGGAGATGCTGATAGTAACATGCAAGCTATTAGAGTATGGCTAACGGACCAGTTCATGACAGGCCCGTATTCTGATGTTGAAAGAACATAGAACGAACAAAGAAAATCATGTCCGCCCATCGAAACTCCTAACCCAGCAGTTGTAATTCCGAAAGATGAAAGACGACCATCTTCCATATCCTTATGCAGGGTCTAACATCTCTTCAAAGCCACCAGGGCCGCCGCCTGGATGAGCTGTACATTTCTTGCAAACGGCGTATTTGCTCGATGTTACTAATCCAATATCGTGGCTCATCTATGACATATCATATTCTCCACTTAACCCGACATTTATGAGCCTTGCAGGTCAAGTAGTTGTGCTCATTATTGGCGTGGCCGCAACTAGAGTTCTCGCGCAGAACCCGTTTGCTCCAGAACTAACGGTCATACTTGAGGGTGCTAGATATTAATATTAGTTATTGACTGACATACCTAGGAAGTGATGGGAAGCGGATAAGAACCGGGCGCTACTAAAATATTGGTCTCCTTCATTTTCTTTCCCCTTCTTATCAGATAGAGCTGGGGAAATTCAGTCCAATTTTTATTAACAAACACACCCGTACTTAGTTATAGGGGCTGGGCCTAGACTGGATCTTCTTACCTAATGCATATACAGAAGCTGGTAATTATCTCAAAAATATAGGAAGAAATATAAGTGAATCCGTTCATAGTTCGTCAATTCAAATTTGTCCTATACAGAAAATCGTGGTTATAGTGACAAACTCAGGGGGATATATCTCGCATCACAGACTCCAGAGACCCCAAATCAAACCCCAAGCTTCAACTTTCGCATCTTGCTTCTCAATATCATGCAGCACTCTCCATAATTCAAAGGTACCCTAAGCCAATGCTCCCATCGGATCCCAAAGTGGTAATACCGTCGCCTTTGTCTTCAAAATATCCGTAATACTCTTCTCCACAAACTGTGGTTCTATCACCGCTTGATATACAAATTCATCCATCCATGTATCACTCATCACAAACCAACCCTCCACCCCGGCTGCCTCTCCCCAACTATTCTGTACCCGCCACCTCACACTCTTCCCTTCTCCATCCAAATGCACACCTGTCAACACCATCGCATGCGTCATCGCACTCTCCCCTACCATCACCCGCTGCGCTTTCGACAGTCCCAGTTTAACGTTAAACCCGAGCTCGTAGTCGATGAGCCCTGTGTCCATGATACCGGTGCGGTTGGAATATTTACCAACATCGCAGCCAAAGAAGATGGGGAGTCCGGCTTGGAGCATAGATATGCAAGCAGCTTTCATTATAGGCATGGCTACATTGACGTAGGTTATTCCACGGCCACCGACGATGTTACCAAGCCTGGAAACGGTTAGGAGGGTGTTGTATTCGTTTCTGGGATCATTAACAAGGGAGAACATTTCGTTAACGTTTGATCCTGTGATACGGATTGCTTTCGAGGATGAAAGTTCTTTGGCAAAAGCAATCGGGGTGGTGCTGATTTCGTGGGCTTTTGAGTTCTTGTCGAGATAGGTCCAAGTGAAGGATTTTGTGGGCGAAGGGGGAGGACCTAAGGTGAGGGTAAGAATGAGATGGATTTCTCGCATCATCTTCTCTTTCGTCGCTAGAACCTCGCCCTTGCTTTTGTTGCTGGCCGCAAGGCTTCGGAGTGTGAGAGCATCTTCTCGGAGTTTGGTAGTGATGATACTGTTGATTGCACTGGAATTCTGAGCATTATATGAATCTGGGTAAAGCACTTGAGGGACCAATCCATATTTTTCGACAAGATTTGCTACCATATCCCATTGACCACCATCTGAAACTGGTTGCCCAAGTAAAGTTTGTACAAGTCTTGTGTCAAGATCCTGATCTGAGGTGTCAAGGATCTGTTCAAGGAACCAGTTGGATTTCTCGAGTTTGTCGTAGAAGAACAGGTATGCCTGGGAGAGCTCAAATTTGTCCAGGTTATGGCGCTTCATGAGGGCTACGCGGAAGACATTTGTTGAAGCAAAGAGCCAGCAGCGCCCAGATGAGCGCTGATTGGTTATGGGAGCTCCTTCGAAGGGGATCTTTACGTTGAAGATGTGGGTGTCTTTGATTTGGGTAGACCGGGAGGACAACACTGTCTTAGGGTCTGCGGAGGAGAGAGCAGAGAGTGCAAGTCTGTTCATTTGTTAGTGCAGTTCATCGATTCAAAAAGGGTGGAGCAGCAATAGGATGTGCTGTACCTATTCTTGGGATCCGCAAGAAGCTCATGTTCCCAGTCCGCTACATCACCTACACTAAGACTGCTCCACGGGGCTTTGAAATGTTTCGACTTCTCACTAACATATACATATTCGTCACTAGGAGTGTTCTCGATTAAATATTCACCCTGGATCTTTAGCCCTTCAAGACGCTCAGCAAGGAGCTTCTCGTTGATTGGAATTGTGGATTGGTTAGCTCCCATGTTGGCGGATAAGGTTCAGAGTATAGTATTAAAGTGAGGGATCGGAGGATATCGACGATTAACTAATGAGGAGGAAGACAACTTAGATCAACCAGAGAAGAAGACCGAGTTTAGGTAGGCAACAGAGGTAAGCTCGATTGGTCATGGACATGAAGCTGAGCTTATCGGGGATGGCGGGGTATCGTTACAGCTTTGTTTTGGGAAGGTGGTTAGGTGGTTCCGTGACCCTCAAGGTGCGACTTGGCGAATCAAGTTGTCAATAAAAGAACGAGCTTTCAATTGTAGTGCAAACGAGATACTATATTCATGTGCATCTACCCGACAAGGTATGTGGCAAAAAGAAGCGGACAAAAAGATATAACAAGAAATTTGATTTCTTATCCTATCTACACAATTACAAAGAAGACCGACCTCAGGCTCTCGCCTCAAAGCCACGGATCGACCACCATAGTAGGTAAAGTAGGTCTACCAAAGCAGGTTCCAGCAACCAAGTAGATAGCCTCAAGTCGGAGCATATGTGCTTGCGTAGAACAGTCAAGCTTTAATATCCATCCATCAATCATGCAACTCCACCCAGATTATTTTCCACGCGCCTGATATGTTTCCGAAATCAACTCCATGAATGAGATGACTATGCTAATACAACAAGGATCCCGATGCAAATTTATAGGCGGGAGCCATGGACGACCTTCATGTCAACTGCAAGCTCACGGCCATGGTCACTGATAACAAGGACCCGAACGCTTCCGCGGCCAGTATCAAAGGCTTCGTTGAGGCGTGACCAGAGGTTGGATTGGTCAATGACTGGGAGAGCTTGCTTGACATCTCCGGTCTCGGTCATTGCGACAACTTCAACAGGTTAGCTACAATACGATATGAAAGATTCTTGGAGACTTACCAGTGCCATCTTGGAGATCAAGAACACGGTATTGCTTGAAGACTGGGCCAAGCATTGTCTGGACAATCACGCTTGGGCTTGGGTTGGAAATGAATGAAGACTCCTCGTGCAATTGCTTAGTGAAGAGATCGACACCCAAGTATCTGTGCTGGCCGGTGGAGGAAGAGGTAGAGATGCGGATAACTTGACAAGGACGACCTTGAAGGATCAAGAGATCGCCGAGGCGGATGTGGTGAGTTGGGATCGTAACGGTGTTTGGAACACGATCAGATTCAGAGGCGGAGGAGCGGCTTGGGGCTGGGCCTGCGCGGCTTCCTATCTGAACGTCAATCTCTTCCTTGCCATGTGTTGAATGCGAGGAGTGTGAATGATGATGATGATGGCGTGGATGACCAAACATATGATCAGCCACGCTTTGGACATCATGCTTCACATGGTCCTTCGCCTTGTGAAGGCCATGTCGAATGCTGTGATAATGACCTGCGGCCGTTTAGGATGGGGAGGTGCAGACACCGCTAAGGGAATAACATACCATCTTCATCGTAGTAACCCATCTTGGCTTGTTTTGAGTCTTGGAAACGAGCTGGATCGACAGTTTCTTCTGTTAATTGATATTCCTCCCTTCTTGTAGGTTGGAAACGAGGAGGGTCAACGGTAGTGTTGGCTCTAACTTCTTCTCTGTAGGTTGATGGCTGAACTCGGGATCTGTATTGACGCTCGATCACGTCAACTTCGTCTTCGTACTGTCTACGGCGAGGAGCACTGGTATCAACTGAAACGTCGAAGTGCTGTTGCTTGTTTGGAAGATTGATGTCAATATGGGCGTGTCTATGTTCAGGTCTGAATAAGTCAGTAAAGGGCCAATGTTATTGTGTCAACAAAGCGATCTTCAAGGCCACGTATCCACCCAATGACCGGTGCGCAGCTAAAAGTGCGCCTCGTATTTCATTGAGCAAGACATGTCCGAGCGCCTGGGTTTTACACCTTCTCTCGCTGCTCCGTGGCACATTGATTGTACCCGAAGACAGATGAAAGTGAGCCAAAAACACTGAACTAACCTGTGTTCTTCCCGAATGTAGATATCTTCCCTGCGGCTCGGACGGTGGTGATCCTCACGAGTGATATGGACCTCTTCCTGGCGAAATTCTTCGCGGAGGGGAGGGAGGTTGGCGGAGAAAGATGAGTATCCTTCCCGTCCGACGCGCTGCGGTTCTTGGGGGAGCTTTACCTCTGTCTGAACGTGGGTGGTAGTTGTTTCGGCGGCGTCGTTCCGGTACGACGACGGGAAAAAGCTGACGGGAATCGGTACGCGGGCGTCAAAGTCCAGGTTGACGACTTATATCAGTGCGAGAGAACGTCTTCTCGAATTCCCTTTCGACGTGTGCGAAAGGAAGACAAGAAGGGGTCTCTTGCTTCTTTTGAAAGAAGGTGAGGGAAGAAAGCGTTGGATTACGCTTCTTAACTCTGTCTTTCAATTGAGGGGATGGCAGAGGAGGATCGAGAAGCGGAGGATGGATGAGGTGTACAAGATTGATTGGAATGTAGATGGCTTTTGTGTTGTGTGGAGGAATGGAAGAAGAGAATTAGAATCAGCGGTGGCCGGGGTTGATATTTGTTGTTCGTTTGTTTACGCACTAGCTGGTGGAGCCGTCGCACATGCGGGAGGGTAAACTCGAAATGGAAAGGTGCTGTTATTGTCGAGATGATTGGCTAGGGACGCCTCGCTTAGGGCCGTTCAGCTTGGTAAATGGACCTTGGCTGAAATTCAGGAGGTCGGCTTTTGCGTACGCAAATCCACGTCAACAAAGCACTTGTCTTATATATTTCATTACTTCATCACAGAATTTCTCTCATTTTATATACTTACTACGTTGCTTTACTCCATACTGGTAATTAACTACGATATATTAGCACCTTGCCCTGCTTAGCCTAATTCACCGTCTATGGATAAGGGGTCAGAACTTGCCAGCCACTCTGTAATCTTGAAAAACATGAGGCTGGTGGTCTAGCAGCCTCATGCGTCTCCTCCCCAACCGTACTTGTCAAAGATGCCTGTGCAGTTGGGAGCAAATGCATCTTAAGCAGAGATCGCCCATGTACATCCTGCATTTTAAGTCGTGGATAATCTCTATTGGTTCTGTGTTGGCGAGTGCTCTCTATTCGCAGAACAAGCAAATACACCGCCTATCCTGTAATTTTTACCACTCCACGATTGGCAGAGAAACTTCATCACTGCCTTACGAACCCGCAGTCCAAATCCAAAGATACCTAGTTATGGAGTCCTCCGCAAGGTCCACTGCCACCGGAGATACAACCGAGGTGCCCGGGTGGGACGGATGTTGCAGTGTTTCCATAGCAACGATGGGCTCGGCTCTTTGATTACGGGATCTTCCCATGTTCGGTCCATAATTTCTTTATTGATTGATTCAACACCATATCTTATTAATATGTCACAAGACAGTCCATTACGATGTTCGAGGTTTCAGTTTGTTTTTGGAGTGGATATGGAAAGAAAGCCTTCAGTGCCATTTGTATGGTTCAGTGAAATGTTTATCATCTTCTCTATTCATAGTCGAGATGACGGAGATGGAACTAGTCCCTTCATTCATTTGCTATTCTCTCCCGGGTGTTCAATCTCCAGTCAACTTTCATATTGTTCCTGCTGTACCGTGCCTTTTTGAAACTTTCTTCAATTTCATTTCCTGCTACATAACTTTATTCATGATTTACCTATTAATTTGCACATTTCTCAATTGTACATCCAGTACTGAACAAACTAAAGTACTTCTTGCCTTCAAAAGTCTTGTGGTAATTCTTGACGTACAAGCAAGTTACTTCTCAACAGAGATTACTTCCGGTTTAATTTCTTTCCCTTTGCGAAGAAGGCGGAAACCAGCGCGAGCGCCGACCAGCCAGTACTGGCCAGAAACGTATACCGCAGTGCTTCCAAATATACACTTTGTGCGATCTCCTGGATTTCAGGATCAAGGTGCCGCAGTATGGAGACTGAGTGACGAATTTCATCTATGATCTTGGATTTTTGTGTCAGCGTACCATAACCCTAATAAACAGCCGTCGCAGGTTAAAATAGGAAAGACATGGTGTGGAGAAATTAGAGATTAGAGAAGGGGGGGAAAGGGAAGGAATCACTTTCTCTTTATCTGGTATTTGCGACAATGCTGATGGTAGTCTTGCGGACAGGATATTTTGGATAATCGTGGATGAAGCTGCAACCCCCCATACGGTTCCCATACTACGGAAGAGGTAGACTGTTGATGTTGAAACTGCTTGTTCTACGAGCCGTCAGCGCCATGAATCACTAGTATTTACGCCATGACAACGTACTGGACTGCTCAAATGCGGCGATGTTTGTGAACAAAATACTTGGGTATACGATACCCTGACCGATGTTGGCGGGGAATAAATAGGCGACATATTTCCAAGTTGCATCTTGGTATTTGAGGGAAGCTACGAGGCCGTTTCCTAACATCATGAGTAAACACCCTACTCGGACGAGGTTGCTAAGCTGGCCCCAGCGAGACATAACATAACCAGCAATTAGGGCGCCAACGGGAGTTGACATGGAAGGTATCACAAGGCGTTGGCCGGCTTTGGAGGCTGAGTCGAGCAGGACTACCTGGAAGAAGAGCGGGATCATGAACAGGAACTAAGACGGGTTAATAGTCATTTCAAAAATAGGGCGAGCATGGACAATTACCGCATAGCTGGACATCCCCACAAGGACGTTGCTAATCATGTTGGAGACTACAGTCCTTCCTTTCAACACTATGTTCATCGTCAGCATCCATCCATCTTCAAACTGCACAAACGAGTAAACCTACTATGCATAGGCATAACAGGCAACGCCTTCGTCCCCAACTCTACCCAG
>Ga0247734_1002968_pt1 | contig 10431 bp, 2 predicted proteins | sample UWRJL103311B2_FD_180933 | JGI IMG/M metagenome (GOLD analysis project Ga0247734, IMG submission 180933) | Plant litter microbial communities from Arlington Agricultural Research Station in Wisconsin, United States - UWRJ-L103-311B-2 | ecosystem: Environmental > Terrestrial > Plant litter >... | reverse complement strand
TCCGGGAACCGGGCTTTCGGGCGTGTGCTGGGCTTCCCATCCCAAGGCCCCCTCGAGAGAGCGCTCGGCCTTGCGCACCAGCTCGCTGGCGAAGGTGGTGTTCAGCCTCACATACCGCAGCTTGGGAAGCTCAAGCCCCGCGAGATCCAGGAACAGCCCACCTTCGTTGGTTTTGACGAAGGTGGGAATCACGCTGGAATGTTGTCTGCGGTCGAAGTTGAACTCGTTATAACCAATGCCGGTGGAAGCGGTGGGGTGCCCTACACACAACCAATCCGTATCGGGCAGACCAGGCTTGCCCTGCCACGCCATGCCCTCCGATGGCGAACGCGCCGCGCCGTTGAACGTCATCTCGTAGTTGGCTCGTGGGGTGCTTCTCCACAAGCCGAGCTTGGCGGACGCCGGAGGTGCATTTCTCGGTTGCGAGGCGTACCAAAGTGTGTCGCACACGATGGTCGCCTCGACAACGAGGGTAGTTTGCGGAACGAAAATTCTTACCTCTAAACCGAGATAGCGGTTCAACGCACCGTCCAGATTTTCCCCGCCCTGATTCCACCGTACATTTCCAACGCTCCACACATTGCCTTGGGCATCCGCGCCCGTGATCGTGAATTGCGCAGCGCCCGGGCCACTGTTGAACTGGACAGCCAAAGAGCGATCGAGCGACGGCAGGCTATCGGTGAGGTAGACAGGCTTCCAGAGCGTGGTACGGATCTCAAGCAAGACCCTGACGGGTGGGCTGTCGCTCTTTTCGCCTCGCTTGAGGATCGCAATCACCAGCCTGGGCTCAGGGAGATGACGCGTATCCTGCGCGACGATAACCACGTGTCCACCGCTTTCCAGCGTGGGGAAAGATGGCAGCGACGTCTCGCGCAAACGGATCGTCGCGCTCCAGCGCCCATCGTTCTGCAGATAACTGACGTTCAGGTGATAGATGAAGCGGTCCGCCACCGGTTTGTCATCGGCGTCCATCACTTGGCGCACCTGCTCCAGCCATACCAGATGCAGGCGTCCCTCCACCACCGCTGCCCGCACATGGGTGACCTGACCAGACGTCCCCACGTCGATGGTTTTCCACTCGGTCCAGGCAGACGGCGGCACATGGGTGCTGCTCTCATCCACATCGATGGCCGCCTTGCGCCAGTAATACGTTGAAGGATCGCGGGGCGAACGGCCAATGAAGTAATAATCGGCTTTGCGGAAATCCACCCCATCGATGTAACAGCAGACTGTGTCAAGATTCGCGATGTCCTCGAATCGCGCCAGGTAATTGCCCAGCGCTTTCTGGACATTGTCCGGGGTCAACCGCGCCTGCCCCAATTCACCTTCGAACGCCTCGAACGCCTCAGTCTTGCCCAACCGCAGTGTCGGATCGAGGTAGTTCTCCGGGTAATCCACCAGCATCTGATACCCCGCCCAGGTGCTGTACTGACTCATCGCCTCCTGCCACTGCTGCATCGATTGCTGATGCTGCACCGTGTCGCCAATCTGCCCGAAACCCGGCTGCATGCCGTTGTAGATGGCGTGGACGTGTTGTTGCACGCTGGCAATGCCCTGCGCGACCCGGCTCGTGTCGACTTCGGCGCTGACCTGGTTGTCGATCAGCAGGTATTCGTACAGGTCGTCGGGGGTGACGATGGTGTCGGGCGCGCCCGAGTCTTCGTGGGGGACGAGTTGGCCGAGGTAATACGCGACCAGGGCGTCGCGGTGCGGTTGGGCAAGAGCCGGGGTAATTACTTCCATGATCGTCACTCCAAGAGGAGAAGTCTTACATTGAGCTGCCTGGGCTCATATTCGGCGCATTCAATAGAACCATTCGCTGTAGCGACTTGCGGCATGGCGATAGACAGATCTATTCACTGGGTGCCCACCGCAACTTCGCCAGCGAGCAACACCACATAGCCATTCTTGGAGGTATGGAACGGCGACGAAATTTTATCGCCAGCGGATATAGCAATACCCGGAAGTACTCTGTCCGCGACCATGGCATTTAGCAGTGGCGCCAGACCCAACTCACCGACCCAGTTTCTGGCCGGTATGCGCAGCTCTATGAGATCGAACGGTAACGGCGGAGCCTCGCTCATTGTTGGCTCAACAGAGTGATATCTTACGTTCAACTCTCCGATGAGCGCCGCATAGTGGGCGCGTGCCGGCTCGTACAACCAACCCATTTTATAAGTATGCGACCACGGCTTGAGTGGTGCGCTCGCAAGCGTCAAGCTAAAGTCTACGGGTGACTTGGACCACTCCGTCATCAACGTATAGTTTATTCCCTCCGCCGTGGACGATTTTTCAGCGCCCAATTCAGTGATACGAATAGCGTTTTGCTCGGGGCTTCCAGCAGCAGTTAGCTTGAAACGGATCCCTACAAGGGGAGTACCTTTCTTGTCGACGATCCGGACGTTGATGGTGTACTTATGCAGGCGAAATCTGAGATCCGGTTTATCCGCGATGAGCGCAACGGCATTCCGCGCACTCCATTTCACATCGAACACGGGCGTAGACGCATTTACGGTAAAAGATGCTGTTTGCCCCGACTTGCTGACTTTCGCCGTCACTGTGTGCGTACCCTCTGCGTCAAACCCTTTCTTGAATAATACTTTTCCAGTGGAATCCGACGTAGAGGTTTCTGTTTGACCTCCCACTGACCAATCCACGGCTATGTTCGGACGAAGTTTTCCACCCGCCTTGAGTACCAGTGAAAAGTTGATGTCGTCTGAAATGCCTAGAACATAATCAACAGGAGCAGGAGGAATGGGGTTGGTAATTTCTACGGCATAGGCTGGCAGTGAAAAATCGTGTTTTCGCCCAGACTTGGGGTCCTTCAGTGTGACCGTATAATTACCCGGCGTATCAAACCCCTTTCTGAAGGTCGCTTTTCCATTGCCATCCGACTTACTTGTTACGGTTGTACCGCCTACATCCCATTCCATCTCGATTCCAGAAAGCTTTCTGGAGCCGGCTTTGAGGACGGCCGAAAACTCAACGTCGGGTGAGTGTTTAACCAAATACTCCGTCTCACTGGCGTTGGGCTCGGTTAACTCCACCTCGTAGACGTTCACTGGGAAATCGACCGATTGTCCGGATAACTTCACCCTGGCCTTCATCGTACGATTCCCTTTTACCCCAAAGTCCGAATGGTGGGTGACCTTGCCATCCTTGTCTGAAGCAACGGTGTTTTTCAGCGCACCGTCCAACAGCCACTCAACCTCGACATTGGGCAGTACAACTCCCCCTGCTTTCAGCCAGATGGAAAACACCACATCATCCGTGTGTTTGATGATGTATTCATTTGCGCTAGCACCGTGATCAGCTATTTGGACGATGTACACGTCGACATCAAATGTGGTTTGCACCTCGGTGCCTAAGACCCTCGCCTTTACCACCTGCTTGGCATCCTGATCTGCTGTGAAGTTCAGATCGCATGTTGCCTTGCCTGAACTGTTGGAGGTGCTGGAGCCCTTTGCGGTGCCCCCTATGAACCACTCGACGGTCAAATCGGGTACGGGTTGTCCACCTGCTTTAAGCGTCACCGAAAACGGTATCGCGGCAGAATGCCCCACAATGTAGCGCGTCTCGCCGCCCGTAGAGTCAGCGATCACCAGAGGCCCCACCGGAATAGCGGGGCTGGTGCCTTTGATCATGCGCTGCGTTTTCGACAGGACCGTTACCGTCGCGGTGCCAGAATCATTGGCGGTGCACTGTGTTTTTGCCAATCCTTGAGCGTCGGTCTTGCTCGAAGCAGGGTCGAGTGTGCCGAAAGTCGTCGACCACTCAACATCCACATTGGCTCTGGGTTTTTTATCTAGGCCTGTTAACTTACATGTCACCTCGGCGGGAACGCCGACCACGACCGAAGGTTTGGTAAACGCGACCGATTGAAAGTAATACAGCTCGACGTTGTCTTGACTGGAAGCAAGTACCGCTGTAAACCCATCACTCGATAAACCGCCCTCGAACTGGATTTTAGCCTTGCTGACGTTCGAAAATTTAGACAGGTCAATTTCCGGCGACGCATGGAAACTGGCGTCGTTATTCCCGGTGAGTGATGTCATTCCCGACCCGGTGATGGAATCCGCGACTTTAATGTTGCATGTATCGATCTTCTCCCCCCAGTTCCATTTGGCGCCTGGTGTCGACTCTTTGCCCACCCGCTCCGTTTTTGTGGTGAACAACGCTGTGTCCGGACTGGTTTTAACTGAAATACCAGGACGCCCCCATTGCAACAGACGCCCCATTCTTAATACTTGCTTTCCGGTCACTTCCTCCGTGCCCTCACCGGCCACACAGTCTACGGTAAATTCGTACTGCATCAGGTTTATATGAGCATCTTCCGTCGCAACCAAACCCTCCAGGTAAAAGCTATTACCGTCCACCGACGACGTGTAGGTTTTACCCATGCCATCAAGATTCACACGATGCTGACCATCGTTAGTGGACGAAATGCTGTACTGAACACCCGACACAGGCTTGCCGTCCTTATCCACCAACTTGACATTCAGCGTGTAGGGATTGTCGCGACCGAGCAACATCGGGGCCGTCCCGTAGACATCCCCGTCGCTGATCGAAAACTTAAATGAACGTCCATTTTCATTGCGGGTGCTCATGATGTACCTCTGGCGCATTAGCGTAAAAGACGGACTCAACAGACTTCGCTTACTGTGTCGTTAAGACTGGCGAGTCACGAATGGTTATTCTTCAGAAGACCGGGATTTACCTGCCCGCGATCGAGCATGGGTCTTTTTTGTTTTCCGGGTTCGTTGATCACTGAGCGGCGCATCGCCCTTCAACATGACCAGATACCCGTTTAATGCGACGACCCGCTCAACCTGCGTCTTATCGCCATCGACTAACTCGGTGATGTTTTCAGACGGCGTTCCCGACCAGGTGGGCGTTCCGCTTTTCAACTTGACAGGAAGTGACGACTTGATGTCTTCATCGGGCACCGAAAACGCCACGTTCCCGACCGAAGTTTCAGCCCCATTGAACGGTGGCGCCTTGCCCTGCACACAGACCCAGTGCACGGTAAGTTCATCACCGGCTTTGAGCGTGGCGGACTGATAGGTATACAACCACCCCAACTTGTAAGTTTCTTCAGAATATTCCAGCGGGTATTCAGTGGCCGCGCGCATTGTGAAGTCCACTGCCGTACTGCCTGGCGAAGCGCTCACATTGAACGTGACGCCGTCCTTGGTCGACCTGTGCTTTTCACCCAAGCCTTCTATGTCGAGACCATAAAGAGCCGGATTGTCGCCTGTGACGTCGAGGACGAACGACACGTCTTCGAGGGCTGCGCCGGGGTTGACGGCACTCACCGCCTTGACGAGCAGGGTGTACGGGGCAATGCGGGAAATCAGCCGTGGGGATGATTCATCTTCAAGATCGCCGCTGATTGTCAGGGTGAACTGCACGCGCTCGCGGGCCAGTACATTAAAGGTCTGTGTCACCGTGGTACCGCTCACCGTCGCGGTCACGACGTGTCTGCCAAGGGTGAAGGTGGCGTTGAAGGTCGCCTTGCCGTCCTTGTCGGTCCGGGTGGTGCGAGTCGTTTCTGCCTTTTTGCTGCGCGAGCCCTGCTTAGTGACCTCCCAGGTGACCTGCGAACCGACCGCGGCCTGGCCGCCGGCTTCAACCCACACCGAAAATACGATCGGCTCGCCATAGCCCATCACAAAATCTTGACGGCTTTGATCGGACTTGATGATTTCAGGCAGAGGATTGACCGTGGTCAGCTCCGTCGTTTTGTCCGTTGTGCCCTCCGTTGGCTTGGCCGTGGCGGTTACCCTGACCTTGCCCAGCGCGCCTGAGGTGAAGGTGACGACGGCCTGGCCGTTGGCATCGGTTTTCGAGGTCGTCGCCGAGAGCTCGCCAAACGGCTCGTCGGCGTCGTTCGTGGCGGCCCACGTGATCTCCTCATCAGGACGCGGCGTCCCATCCAGGTTCACCAGAGAGCAGAGCACGTCGACGGCAATACCCTCAATGACGACGTCATCGAATCTCACGTACTGGAAGTAAGGGCGGTTGAGGAATATGACGGGATTCAACACGATTTGCTTGCCATTGCTGTAAGCCGCGTAAAGCTGCGCCTCTCCAGCTTCCCGACTGCGCAGCTCCGCGACGGCGACACCCTCACTGTCGGTATAGGTTTCAGGCCGTTGAAACTCGCCAAGGGTTGAATACCAGGAGACCGCGCGATCGGCTGCCTTGTTGCCCAGCCCGTCGACCAACGCGACTTGGCAACGGATGGGCTCCAGCTTGTTCGAAAGCGCCTCGGAGGGATCGACCAAGGGCGATTCGAAGTCAATGGAGTCTTCGTCACAGTCAATCCTCACGGGCGGCGCCTTGAGCTGCTCATCCAGGCCAAACCTGGCAATGACGATCGCAACCCCCATCTCTCTGCCGCTCTGGAGCATCGTTTGAGCGACGCCTTTGTCGTCGGTGACACTCTGCATCTCGACCAGCTCACCGAGATCGGTAGACCAACGGATGGTCACGCCTTCATAGGGATTGTCCATCACATCACGCAAGGTAATGGTGTACGTGGCTTGATCCGTTTCACGCTGCGCAACCAGATAATCCGGCGTCACCGTGATGCTGCTGGACACACTTTGGCCCGCTTCATCCCCTGCAGCGGGCAAGGTATCGGTAAGGCAGCTCAAGGCCAGCTCGGCCGCCTGGCGATAGTCTTCAACAGGCCGCGTGGGGGTCAGGCCATGGAGAGCGAGCAAGGCTTTTGCGTCAAGGACGGTGTGACCGCAGAGCGCGCCCACTCTGGCCACGGTATCCAGATGCTGGAGAGTGAAAATGACGCCTTCGGGATGGACGCTGTGGGCCAACGCCAGCACCTCACGGATGCCCAGGTGCAGGAAACTGGCCAGTTTGCTCGCGGCACTTTCCCGGAGCAGTTGCTGATCGCCCGGCTGCGCACCTTCCCACAGCGTGTTGATCAGACGGAAATAGTCCAGCAGCGTGTCTTCGTCCTGCTCACTCAACCGCAGCAGGGCGGCGTACTGCGTGCTCCAGTAGGCCAGTTGCATCGACAGCTCGCTGTTCTGCAATCCGAACCAGACCGGTTGCTGCCTCAACTGGGTAATGAAAGCCGCGCTGAGGTGCAGGTGATTGACCAGCGTAGCGCGTTTGGAAAGCGCATCGAGGACGAGCAATACGCCATCACCGATAGGCACTTTGGCCGTGTCGTTGTCGCCGTAGACCCGGAGCACTTCGGCCAACAGTTGGTAGCGATCGCCGTCGCTCCAGAAAAGCAGAGCCTTGGCAACGTCCGCGGAAGTACTCAAGTACCCCGCCAGACCTTCCATCAGCAGCGCTTCCTGGCTCCCCCGCGCGCGCATGATCATGTTGGTGATCTTGGGGTGCAGTTCCTCCACCGGCAGATCAGCATCCTCAAGCACCTTTTTCACCTCGGCGCTCAAACTTTCCTCGAACGATTCCTCGTTGTCTTCGCCGATAAAAAGCACCAGTCCTCTGGCGCCGGAGTCTTTATCACCCGCATCGATGAATTTTTTCAGTGCCTGCAGCCAGTCGATGGGTGCAGTGACATACACCTCGTGCGCGTCTTCATCGAGTTCCAGGGTCACCGACACCTCGGGGGCCCCTACCTGAGCAAAGCTGCTATCGGTGATCAGCGCTGAACGCAGACGCGTGTGCATTTGCTGCAGCAATCCCTGTTCGGCATCGGTCGCCACGGGCTGGGTCGCAGACGGCAGCACCAGCCGGCACAGTTGCGCAACTGACCAGCGGTGCTCTTTCAGCCAGCTGGCGGCGTCCATTAGCGCGTGAATCACGCTCAGCGTATCCGTGTTGCTGGAAGCGTAATACGAGGCGATCTGGGTGGTACCACCGAGTTTGGAGACCAGCTGGCTGCCGCCGTCGTCAAGCAACTCCAGCAGCGCCAGCGCTTCAATGGTGCTCAGGCCCAGGTAACGGGGCAGACGTACCAGCCGGTAGAACGCCGACACGACTTCTCGTGACCAGGTGAGGGGTTCACCGGCATAGGTTTGCTCGATGACCCTGGCGACATAACGATAGGTTTCGAACGTGATGCCGAGGGCGGCGCACAAGTGGTCAATCTTCTGCCGGGCAGCTTCGTCACCGGGCTTGGGCGTTATGGTGAAAGGTGCGTCGTCAAGTGCCAGCGCGATCGAGAAAAGCGCTTGAGCATTGAACACGCGATCGAACTGCGACGGCGTCTTGCCGCGCCCATACACATTGAGGCCATACAGCAGCGCGGCAAAGTCTTCGGCCTTGACGTCATGCTTGCGGCGCACGATCTGGAACAGCCCCAGCGCCCGCAGGGTGTTCTGGCTGATCAGCCACGGGTTGGCGGCATCAGCTCGCACACGGCGTACGGCCTGCGCGGCGCGTTGCTCGCCTTGCATGGACGCCACCAGCAATTGATCGACCTCATCGAACGGCAATTCCAGCCAGCGGGCCAGCCGGATCATGCGGTTCATCCGGTCGACGCGATCAGGGGTCATGTGGGTGATGTTATGGCGGGCGCCAGTGCCTTTTTCGGCGTCGGCAGACAGGGTTTCGATGCCCATGGCGGGCGCCTTGCCCGCATTGATGTAGACAGAACCGGAGAGACTGCCATCCACATCCCCTGCACCTGACACGTTCGCGGATCGACTCGGGACGAAGGCACCGACACTCAGTAACGCCTCCAACTCGTCAGTGCTCAAGCCCGTGCGCAGGCAAAAGGTCTGGGTGTCTTCGAGGTCGCTTGAATTGTCCACTCCGAAATTGTCGTGGTAGAACGCACCGGGCGTCTCGGCTTCATTCACCTGGGTCAGCAGATGGGTGCGTGGATCGACCCGCCAGTGAGGCCCGCCCAGCGGATGCGCGGGGCTGTCAGCCTCGGGAAAGTGCGGTGCCTCCAGTAAGAGGCCTTGCTGCACCGGACCGAAACCGGTGTCCTGAATCAACGCATTATCGGAGAGCAGCGAGTGGACGCCCGGCTCCTTGAAGTAAGGGTAGGCCGGGTCGGCCGCGCGAATTGCATCACCCAGCGTCCGGTCCTTGCGCCCAAGCGCGTAATTGATCTGGCTGGTGTAGCGCTCGAATGGCAGCGCGTTGGGATAGCGGGCTTCGAGTAATGCGTCATCGACGGATTTTTCTTCGAGCCCGATGCCATCCAGATGGCTGCGGATCGACTTTTCAAGAATCTCGTTGACCAGCACGATGGTCGGCTCGACCCGGTTCAGCGCAGTGTGGTCAAGCATCAGATCCTTCAGATCAGGGCGACGCTGGTCGAGGGTGATGACCTCATCCTGTATGCCCGCGGCCTCAAGGTCTTTGGCGTAGCGGTAAAGATCGGCGAGATAAGCCACCGGCGAAGTGGTGGCCTCGATGGCATCCGGTGGGCAATGGTTGGCCCAGTCGGGATTGAACATATCGGTGTAGGTCGGCCCGTCCACCAGACCTTTGACGCCGGTCGGTGGCAGGTTGGCCTGACGCACCGAGGCAGTCAGGCGCTGCTCGCGGAACTGTCGGGCGATGACCACCGACATGGCCTGGGCCCGCGCATGCAGATCGCGGGCCTCGCTGATGTGCATCTGCGGGTTCTGCTCCATCAACCTGGGAATGCTGGCGTTGGCCAGGCTCATGACCGAGCTGAACTGTTCGGATAACGTAGAGGTGCTGACGGTCTGCCGAGAACCCTTGAGCAGGATATCCAGCGCGGAAACGGACTTGGACGCAGGTTTACCGGTTTTTTTGGCCATGGCAGTGACTCATCCTGAGGTGATGCTTCCTTGAATGGGTCACTGCACAAGGCCCTGTGAAAAGCTAAGCACGGCTCAGGGAAACCTGCGGAGCACATCGGACCAGCGGCCCACTCGAACGAGGCCCCTCGATTCACGTCACTACGGGTCAGCCGCGCGGCGGCAGGCGGAAAGCCCGCAACTGTCAGACACTTCTCGTTTTTACCCGGTAAACGTCTCGAAACGCTGAAAAAACCCTTTGGCTGGTTAGTCGGCACCCCTCCGATGCTTTAAAGTAACGCCCCCAGCTTCAGCGCCGTCTTGGCGCTGCGCCTACCCTGCCAGGAACCGTCATCGATGGAACATCGTGAAGCGTTGATCGCGCTGCGAACCTTTCTTTCCACCCAGATTCTCGGGCAGGAGAAACTGGTCGAGCGCCTGCTGATCGCTCTGCTTGCCGATGGCCACATGTTGGTCGAGGGCGCGCCAGGTCTGGCCAAGACCAAGGCGATCAAGGAGCTGGCCGAAGGCATCGAAGCCGAATTTCATCGCATTCAGTTCACCCCCGACCTGCTGCCCGCCGACATCACCGGCACCGAGATCTATCGTCCGGAAACCGGCAGCTTCGTCTTTCAACAGGGTCCGATCTTCCACAACCTCGTGCTGGCGGACGAAATCAACCGCGCCCCGGCCAAGGTGCAATCGGCTTTGC
>Ga0247734_1002967_pt1 | contig 10432 bp, 6 predicted proteins | sample UWRJL103311B2_FD_180933 | JGI IMG/M metagenome (GOLD analysis project Ga0247734, IMG submission 180933) | Plant litter microbial communities from Arlington Agricultural Research Station in Wisconsin, United States - UWRJ-L103-311B-2 | ecosystem: Environmental > Terrestrial > Plant litter >... | reverse complement strand
TTCGACACGGGCGCGACGACGCCGATTCTTCGGAACAGCGGAACCATCAGCGGAATAGCCGCGACCGAGGGACTTCACACCGCCGCGGGCGTCCTGATCGCGGCTGGCGCCAACCTGCCGTCGATCGTCAACTCCGGCCTCATCAGCGCGGGCATCTCTGGCGAAAAGGGTGACGCCGCCGGCATTCGCGATCTGTCGGGCACCTTGACCAGCCTGACCAACACCGGAGTCATCACCGGCTTCATCGTGGCCAGCGACGACGCCAAGGACACTGACGACAGCGACATCGACCCCTCCAACGAGACGATCACCGGTCAGGCGATCGCCTTCGACGTGCGCGCCAACACCTCGGGCGTCACTTTCGTCCAGTCCGGGAAGGCCTCGGACGGTCGGTTCACCGACACCGACGGCGACGGGAAGTACGACTTCGAGGACGACGACGATGACGGCGACGGCATTCTCGACAATGTCGACTCCAGCGACAACGACGACGACAACGACGGCACCATTGACGCAGAAGAACCCCTGATCCAGGGCGCTGTTCTTCTGGGCTCGGGCGCAGATGTCATGGACATCCGCAACGGTCAGGTTCTCAGCGACATCAGCTTCGGCGCCGGCGCGGACTCCCTGCTCGTCTCGGGCGGGGCGGAAGTGCGCGGCGTGCTGTCCGACAGCGACGGTCAGCTGAACATCAACGTCTCCAACGGACTGCTGGACGCGAAGCAGGCGACGGCCCTCAATGTGACGGGCCTGACCATCGGCGCCGACGGCAACCTGCTGGTCACCCTCGATCCAGAAGGCGACAAGTCGGGCGGCTTCAATGTGGCCGGCACGGCAACCCTTGCAGACGGCGCAGCCCTGGGCGTGCGGTTCACTTCACTGATCACCGATCCGGAACGCTTCACAATCATCAAGGCGAACACGCTGAACTACGGCGTGATCGACCCTGGCTCGATCCAGGCCAACTCTCCCTATCTGTTCGTGGTCAGCGCCGGCGCCAATGTCGCCGCCGGCGAGGTCTATATCGACGCCCGCCGGCGCACGGCGGCCGAGATCGGCCTCATCCCGGTCGAGGCCCAGGCCTTCGACGCCGTCTATGCGGCCCTCGGCGACAGCACGACGGTCCGCAACGCCTTCGTCAGCCAGCTGGAACGCGAGGGGTTCATCAATCTCTACCAGCAGATGCTGCCCGATCACTCCGGCGGCCCCCTGCTCTCCCTGGCCAGCGGCGTTGACGCCGTGACCCGCGCCCTGACAGGCCGCAACGCTTCCGCCGGTCCTGGCGAAACCAGCGCCTGGGTGCAGGAAATCAACTTCTACGCCGAGAAGGACAAGACCGACTCCTACGGCTTCGAGTCCGAAGGCTTCGGCGTCGCCGGGGGCGTCGAGCGCGGCACCAGCCTGGGCGCCTTCGGGGTCTCGGTCGCCTTCACATCGTCCGATCTCGAGGATCCCGAGGCTCGCGCCGAAGAAGTCCTGTCCGCCAGCCTGCTGGAACTGGGCCTCTACTGGCGCGCCCAGGGTCAGAACTGGACCACCTGGGCGCGAGCGGCGGCGGGCTACGCCACCTTCGACTCCGAGCGGTCCCTGGTCGGCGACGGCATCTACCTGTCCAACGAATCCAGCTGGAACGGCCTGACCCTCGCCCTGGCCGCAGGCGCCTCCTACGAGCGTAACTTCGGTCGCCTGAACATCCGCCCCGAGGGCTATGTCGAATACTTCGGCCTGCGCGAGGACGGACATACCGAAGAAGGCGGTGGCGACGGCTTCGATCTGGACATCGACAAGCGCGACGGTCACCTGTTCTCGGCCGTGGCGGCCGTCAACATCGGCTACGGCTTCGGCACCAACGGCTGGATCCGTCCTGAACTGCGCCTCGGCTGGCGTCAGAACATCTCGGTCGACATGGGCGAGACCATCGCCCGCTTCGCCTCCGGAGGCTCGGACTTCAAACTGACCCCGGCCTCGATCGAGGGCGGCGGCCCGATCGCCGGCCTGCGCATCGCCGTGGGCAACGAACTGGGCATGCTGTCCCTCAACGCCGACGCCGAGATGCTGGAGGACTACGTCCGTTACACCCTGCTGCTGCGGGCCAGCTTCCGGTTCTAGAGACCACACGCCAGGCAACAGAAAGGGCCGCCGGGAAATCCGGCGGCCCTTGTCGTATCTGGATCGTGGTAGGCGGCGACGGGAATAACTCCGAGGGTATCCGCAACCTGATTTTAAACGCTTTTTCTGAGTTAGAATGGCGCCGATGGGCAACGTTTTGGCACCCAAAAGGCCCTTCAAAGAAAGGTAAGAGCGTGGGAATGCCTGCTAGGTGTGTTGTTTGAAATAGGCCTCTGCCATCTCTATCCCCTTCAGAGCTTTAGTAACCTCGCTATCATCGAACACACCGGGCACGTCATATACCGCGCGGGCGCCTGCAAAATCTTTGCACATCAGGCTGTATTCAGCTCGGATCTCCAGGAGCGGGCGGAGATTTGTTCGGCCCTCATTTGAGCTGCGCTGGACGAGCCGATTCATTCGCTCGATCTCATCGGCGACCACTGCCCTGTTGGTGCGGGCGAGGTAGATCCGAGCGCGAAGGGCTCGGACGTTAAACAAGCCCGGGGTCTTCGATGCGGCTAGGTCAATCAACCGCGCCGCCTCGGCGACGTCTCCCGAGATCAGTTCGTGTTCTGCACGTCTCGTCTCGTAGAAGGAGCGTCCGTCGTCGCTGGCCGATCGACCGAGCCGATCCAGCAGATCCTCGATTTCAAGCACGTTGTTCGCATGGCTCGATCGTGACAGACGTATGAGAACCCCTAGCAAAATATCCAAGATAAACGGATTATCCTGCGCTTTTTCATAGGCTTGACGCGCGAACACTTCAGCGTCGGTGAGATTTCCTCGTGTCAGGCAGATGAAAGCCAGCTCCCGCCCGGCATGGAAGTTCCCAGGTCGCTGCTTAAGGGCTTCGCGCTGAAAGTTCTCGGCTTCAGGAAGTCTTCCGTTCAGACGGGCGTTAAAGCCCTTTAAAAACTCGATCATGCTTCGCACCCACTCGTCTCGGGGCAAAGCCTTTAGTATTCCCAGGCCAAAATCGAAGTCGTCAGATTGGTCGAGCCTAGCTGCCGAAAGCGACACTAGCCGGCATGCCTCGACCTTCCCGGGGAGGGAAAGCCGATCTTGGCTCTTCAGAGCTTCTTTTCCGAGGCGAATGCAATCCTTGAAATGCCGCTCATCGTAGCGACGCCGCGCCAGCCAAATCAGATGAGACGGCAGCAAAAACGCCGATACGTGATCAGGTAAAGCGAGGTCTGCTTGCAGCATGGCGAGTATGCTGGACTCGATCATTGAAACCGGCACGACAGAGTCATCGCCCGCCGCCACCAGCATACCGCCTATCGCCTTCAGGGCACTCTGAAGATCTGCGGACGCCATGTTGAAGCGGGGGCTTCGGTCAATTGCACTCTTGAGGGGGGGCGAGACGAAGTAGGTCCCCGCTCCCGTTTCGACCACGTGCTTATCGATCAACGTGGCGACCGCGTTTCCAACTTTATCTGTTGAAAGCCCTGAAGCTTCCACGATCACAGAAAAATCGAGGGCCGGGAAATGCTTCAGGATCGAAAGGACTCGGTCCTCGTTCGGCGATGTAGGTAGGGACTCTATGAAATCCGCAGTCCGCTTATGCTTCCACGTAGTCAAGTCAGCAGGATTAGCTAGAAAAACGGGCAGAGTGTAAGCGTCCACGCATTCCATAATGTAGTTGACATTAAATGGGTGACAGTCACTCAGGGAAATAAGGGAGACCAAGTCTTCCTCAGTATAAGAAATTTTCTTTTGCCGAAGGCGAAGAGCTATCATCTGCCTAACGGCCCCCTCGCTCAAAGAGGTTAAGGGGCAATATACTACCGTCGGATTTCTAGCCCGTTCCGATTGCGGTGAAGTTCTGTCGGCGATAAGTATTATCGCGGGATGCGGGTAGGAATCTGCTTTTTCAATTATCGCCTGGAGAGCTGGTTGAAATGCTCCGCTCTCTTGCAACAGACCGCCGTGATCACGGAACATGAGGGCTTCACGCCCCTGGGCCATACGCGTTAATAGCTGGCATATCTGAGCTGCCTTTTCCGGCTCAGTCATAAGCGAGAAGGCAGTAAGCGTCTCTATCAGCTGTGTAACCGTCGTTTCAGGCTCGATCTGCGCCCTGATCTTCCTGTAAAGCTCGTCGTAGCTGTCGTAGCTATCTACTGCGATCTCAGGGACGATATTATTGACGTTTGGAAAAACGTCCTTGAAGAGCCGTCGCGCAAAAGTTCGTCGGCCAATTCCGGTATTTCCGGAAACAGATATTGCTGAAGGTGCTGGCTTTTCAGGATCTATCAGCCGCTCTTTGGCAGCCTCAAGGTCTTCGCCTCTACCTACGAAGGGTTGTTCGGCACTACCCTTTCGGGCCCGAACCCCCATCAATGTGCTTTGTATTAAGCGGGCGGCAGACCGGGGAGATGATTCCCGGCGAACAAAGTTGTAGTTCTTCCACCTAGAATCCGCGTCATCAAAAGCCTTAGGATTCAAACATATAAACAGGAGCCGATCAATAACGCCTCGCGCCAATAGCTCTTCTGCGACGCGACTTTCGAATCGAACAATCGGGGAGTCGTTCGATTGACTGGACACGAACAAGACGAAAAGTTCTGAAGTTTCCAACGCATTCAGAATGGCCTGCGTGTTTAGAACACCATACTCAAAAGTATCTGCGTCTAGGTGCGTGTTGGCACCGCCCACGATCTCGGCGACTTGATTAACAAAACCCTTGTCTTTCGAGGCGTGCGATAGAAATGCTTTCATGTTTCCCCTCACCGGCCACAGATCTTCTCGGCGCGGGTGTTGTGAACACCCTGCCCTTATAGGCGACATAATTTCCAACGTCGCAAGCGTCCATCAACCAGAGGTTCGCAAACTCCTACCAACTGACGCGACGTGAGCGCCATATCCCCGAATTTTGAATTCTGAAGATTGGCTTGGCCGCCAAGTTTCTGTTGGCTCAATGCGGCGTCACTAGATTACCAGATGTCCGGGAGAGCGCCGGCTACCGCGCGAAATAGAGGCGGCGGAACAGCATTACCCACAACACGGTAACGCATAGAAACACCAGCGGTATCTGGAAACTCAGAGTGACCGTCGAATCCTTGAAGGCGCGCGGCCTCCCTATAGGAAAGTCGCCGTGCCGGTCCGTCGTCTGCAAACTTCCATTCGTCCGTCCCCAGCCTGATCAATCGAGGACTGCTTGGATGAAGCGGCGCATGCCGGCTGCTTGCTACGATCGTGCGGCTTTGCTCATCCCATCCACGGTAGCGGTCTCGGGAGAGATAATACCAGTGGAATGGTTGGGTATCGAATTCGCCGATAGGATCATCGGGTAGGTCGCCGATCGCGGCCCGTATATCCGGACAAAGCGGCAAGGCGGTCTCATCACCGGGTATCGCGTGGGTCGGAACAGGAAACTCGTAGGTGAGCCCTAAGTCGGATCTAATGCCCACGAAAAAGAGACGGCGGCGATGCTGCGCTACCCCGAAGTGCCTAGCGTCGAGAATCGCGGCCTTGACGCGATAGCCGGCGGTTCGGAAGCGAATAATCTGATTGTTGAACAGGTGCAGATTGTCATCGCGGACCATGCCTGCGACGTTCTCCACAATGAACGCCTTCGGCTTCATAGTCCTCAAAGCGCGGTCGAATTCGCGATACAAGAAGTTGATCGAACGCTTCGGATCACGAACGCCGGCTTGGCTGAAGCCCTGGCAAGGGTAACATCCCACAAGCACATCGGCTTTCGGGAAGGTCTGAACCTCCCGCACGTCGCGCAAGACGTAGTCCGTCTCTGGCATATTGGCTTCGTAGAAATCACGCGCGTAGCTGAGCACGTCGTTTGCCATCAACACGTCGTATCCCAACGCATGAAGACCGCGGTCGCTGCCGCCAGCGCCGGTGAAAAGAGAAACAGCCGTAGGCATCTATAAATCCCGTGACCAGGCGAGACTCGGCCGCCATGGTCGGCGCGATTATGGTTCCGCTAGGCCGCTACTGCAACCAGCCCTAGCATATCTCGCATAGTCGGGACCCAAGACAGGACCTCGTTGTCAGCGGCCGCCGCTTCGCCAAGCTTGACCAGCCGTATCCTGTCCAATGTCCAGCCCGCACGGGCTGTCGCAGTCAGGAAGTTGCCGTCGGAGAGGACGAACGGTGTTGCAAAGCAGCGGATCGCGGGAACGTAGGTAACCGGTCTAAACCAAGGGTTCAGGCGGTCGTGAGTCAAATCAGCAAACTTGTTAGCCCAGTCATTCCCACATGCACATTGGCCAATGATGACGATTTCGCCAATCCGATCATCTAACGCTTTTTTCCAGACGACAAAGTCCAGGCCCTCGTCTCCCCCCCTCGTGGGTGCCATGGGATAACCGCGCTCAGGGGACCAAAACCAGTCCCTCTCCCCGGCGGCTTCATGCAGCTTTTGCATCGCCGCTGCATAGGTTCGTCCAGCATCGGGGTTGCGGGGCGCCCCCGTATGAAAAGTTTCAGTGTGCACACCCATGTATGCCCGAACAAGCTGCGCTGTTATCCTTTCAAAGGTTCTCGGCAACCCTGTGAACGGTTTCTTTGTGAGGCTCGGAGAGGTCGAAATCGCTAGAAAGTATTCATAAAATCCATGCGCGGATGGATTGTAGACGACTTGATTACCGTCCAGCGTGAACGGGTAAGCCCCGCCCAACTTGGCCATTCGGCGTTCGATCTCGGCCCGGACGGGTCCAACTTCACCTTCCAACACCAGGTCCTGGCGCTGCCACCGAGCATCACCTCCGCCTAGGGCTTCCGCTTCGTCGTCCAAAACACCGGCGACACGCTCGTCGTAAACCCCATCGTCTATAACGGCGGTCCCCCGGATTATCGCCGAGATCTCGACCTGGTCGGCGTCGCTAAGGTGGTTCTGTTCCTCATGGCGGATCGTATAGACGTCAGTCATCGGCGAACGTCGGCTTGGCAACCTCTCCGAGACGCTTCTCGACATCAATAGCAGCGCGGCGGTTCATCGATGCCGCTGCCATATGACTCACGGCAACTGCCTCCGACACGTCCTCTTCCGACATGCCGGCCAAGATTTCCGCCTGGAGTTCCCTGATGCCGGCCAAGTTGCGGCGCAGCCGTTCGTCGATCGGCATGGTTAGCCGACTGATATCGGAGATCGTGCGCCCCGCTTCGATCAGAGCGACTTTTTCGGGGCTTGATAGAGCGCTGGCAAGATCACCGAGCTCTCGTGAGTCACTCACTGCCGAGTTGGCTCCCGCCGCGCGGTTGCCAAACATTGCGCGGAGAACGAGCCGCGCCTTCGGCAAGTTTTCTTCCGCAACCGGCCTAGGTTTTGCACTGTTCTCTTTAAGTCCAAGGTAATTTCGCGCAGACGTATACCCTAAAATAGTATAGATCCACGAGAATGGATACTCACTCATTGAGCCCCTGCCGGGCCGAATACTATCTTGAGGTCGAAACTGGTTTTCTTCAATCGCTTGATTGACGAAATAGTATCCTTCCAGAAGCCTGTTCACCGTCCGATGTTGATCGCCAATCATTTCAGCGACCTCTGCAACGGTTAGACTTTCCGCTTCGACAACTCTAGCAACCCATGCAGCCTTCGCATAACTGTCCCACGGCTGAGAAGCGGCAATATGTCGGACACCTAGATACGATAGTAGAGATTGATCGTTTACACCCTCGTCGAAGACAATAACTGGGACAGGATTGATGGGTTTTGACCCATGCGACTGCCATATCTTCTTATACTGCGTCGTTCTCGCCTTATGATTTCCGGCTCTCGGATCTCCGGACAGGATAAGGAGGCCGACTAAGCGGCGGTTGCCCTCCGCTACCACTACGCGACCGCCATCGGCGCGCCGGCGCCCGACCAAGGGTTCGGCTTTGAAGTAACCGTTAACGGCCATGGAGCTCAGAACATCATCCACCCCGTAGGTTCTGACGATGTGGTCTACGATTTCGATTTGGGTCCAGGTGCCATTTCCAGCGTCGCCAAACCGCGGATTCGTGATGTCGAGATCGAGGTCATCGAGAGCAATTTCCTCGGCAATACGTTCGTTCGCAACGGCCGGAGCGCCTGCACTCATAATGTCTTCCTTAACAGGAGGCCCCATCAATCCACGATCGAAGCCCGTTCTAACGTCGCACGCCTAAACGGATCACGGCAAGCGACAGCTAACCGTGCACAGGGACCGCCTCGGCTCTGATTTACCGACCGAGAAAGACGTTGGCTCGATGATAGGCTAAGTATCCTGATTGCTTGTCGGAAAATACCCCTACGTTCGACGTGCCCAGCGTTCCAAGGCCAAGCTTCTTAAGCAATCCATCAGGAACCTTTGAGGACACAATAACGTTTCCACCGTCTTCAAAGCTAATATAACCGCGATCAAACAGACGATCTACATGGTGCGCAAGCATCAATCCATTGTTGGCGTCAAGCCGTTCGAATCCACTTTCACAACTACGCCAAGGCTTTATGTGACTCGCTACTAAGAAATCTGCGGCGGTAACTCCGGTTACCCTGCATTCTGAGAACGCCCCTAATACATCCGAGCGGAAACTACCCTGCCCCATCCTGGATGCCACCAATCTTTCCTTTGTAGTATCATCGAGATCGATATCACTTTTGATACGATCTTCAATGCTTGATTCGAGGTCTCTAACAACTTGACTATAGCTAGACGTTCGGAGCTCTTCGGCCTTGAGCAAGTCACTCAAAATTCCGACATTACCTAAGACGTAGTTGAACAGGTCATCTGATATGGCGCTCAAGTAGGCCTTCTGACTCCCTCTCCCCGTGGCCGCGACCAAGGGAGAATACTTCTCAGGTAACAGGCCCTTTACCGTCGCCCAATGCTCTGACGGGACGAACGGGCTCTGCACCTTCCGCCATTCGACAGGTAGGACCCAGCCTCCCGGAGCCCAACCGTCACCAGCACTTCCAAATTCTACAGGCTTCAAGGCATCCGTTGCAAAAGCCGTTACGATCCCGATGTGGCCAACGCGTCCGTGAGCATATGAGACCACATGGTCGCCCGGGCTTGCGATCCGCATGTTATCATAGAACTGACTTCGCGCCTTTTTCTCCCGCTTAGGAGACCACAAGTAGCCTCCAGCGACCTCATGCTGGACGGTGCCCTTATGGTTTACCCACCACTGGCCGGCCATCGCTAATCCCTCAGACAGCCACGTCTGACGCTGCCGACATCGACGCGCAGTAACGTTTCACAGTTGCTTCGGACATCGAGAATCTCTCTGCGGTCGCCTTGATGCTAGCACCGTTCCGTCGGCGCCACTCAACCACCTTGGCTGCGTCCTCACGAACGGGGCGCCCTAGGCTGGCTTTGCCGTGCTGAGTCCGGCCCGTGGCGTCGAGAGATGCGCGCGCAGCGGCGCGACCGGAGTCGCATCGATCCTTGATTCTAGCCTTTTCCATATCGGCGATCTGCGCCAGAACGGCCAGGACCAGTTCTCCCACTGACCCGGCGATCGGCCCTATACCGCGCACGTCAACGGTCACGTTGGCCTTCACCAGGTGCCGCACGGTGGTCTGGACGTCCAGGGCGTCGCGCCCAAGCCGATCGACCGCATAGACGTGGACAGTGTCGCCGGATCGGACGTTGGCCAACAGCGCGGCGAAGCCGGGACGGTTGGCCGCCATGACCCCACCGGATACGCCCTCGTCTACAAACTCCTTATCGAACGCGTCGCCCATTGCGTGGCGCTGTGACTCGACGCTCTGTTCACCGGTGCTGACCCGGTAGTAGGCGATACGCATGACCCTGGCTCACAAGTTAGGGTGGCTGACACCCAGGCTCATAAACTGGCTCATAAGTAGAGTCTAGCCTATGTTTTGTGCCACGCGCACAACTTACAACTTGTGATCCTACCGGCTTTCAGTCTTTCGGGCTGATGGCGTCACGCCTATGACTTTCCGCGCTGAGAGAAGGAACGGCCCACTGACACAAGTGCCAAGAACGCTCGTCCACTTCGGTGACCCGTGGTTCGAGACGCTGTTTGAACTTCACCTGGGCGATTTCCCGAGCACTCCTGCGTTGGTCTTCGGTCTGCGAAGCGGGAGCATCGTTCCGCCGGAAGTGCGCGAGTTTCTCGCGCAGTTTGTGAGTCAGGAAATTAAGCGCCCAAAAGGAAGACCAAAGCGTCCAGCGCTCGATACCGAGGTCACCGGGGAGTATGTTCGACTTACGTATGAGATGTGGGTCGAGCACCTGACTGCCGAGCGCAAGCGTGGTGAGCACTTCGCTGGAACTGTCTCTGAGACCGCTTTGGAGAAAACCCAGGAGTGGTTGTTGGAGAAGAGCGGTGAGGACCTTTCCGAGGATACCATCCGGGATATCCTGGGCAA
>Ga0247734_1002966_pt1 | contig 10432 bp, 5 predicted proteins | sample UWRJL103311B2_FD_180933 | JGI IMG/M metagenome (GOLD analysis project Ga0247734, IMG submission 180933) | Plant litter microbial communities from Arlington Agricultural Research Station in Wisconsin, United States - UWRJ-L103-311B-2 | ecosystem: Environmental > Terrestrial > Plant litter >... | reverse complement strand
TCGCAAAAAGCTGGTTTTCAGGAAATTGTATTAAAGCCAACCCCTGATCCAACTCAAAAAATGACCTTTGCGAAAGGATATTATGATTCAGTTTATGGCAGGATCAGCAGTGAATGGAAACTGGAAACAAATAAATGGATATACAAAACGACTATTCCTGCCAATACCACTGCAACGCTTTATATACCAGCAAAAAATCTCAGTCAAATTAAGGAGAATGGTAAACTTATAACACAATGGAAAGGGGTTAGCCAGGCAAATGATCAGGTTATTATTCCTTTGGGTTCGGGTAATTATTCATTTGAAATCAGTAATTGAAGGAAAGCAATTTTGGAATAAAATTCTTTATATTAAACATAAAGCGCATTGCTGAATAAGCTTTGCGCTTTATGCTTATACAGGTAACTGAATAATGATTTCAGATCAAATTTTGGAGTCGTGCTGGTTACTGGCGTAGTTTTTTAAAAGGATTATGCAACCTTATAACCGTTGCATTAAATTTATGAAAAAGACGATTGTTTTTATACACGGAATGTTTCAAAATCCCAAAAGCTGGGAAAAATGGATTGCTTATTTTACAGAACGAGGCTACGAATGTATTGCTCCTGCCTGGCCCGACCACGAAGGTGAGCCACAGCAATTACGCGAGAACCCTCCGGCTACTCTGGGTGATCTGATGCTGGATGATGTTATTTCTGCTATGGAAAGTGCGGTTATAGCTGCCGGTGGAAACAATCTGGAACTTACCGATAAACCTATTATTATTGGCCACTCGGTAGGAGGACTTTTAACCCAGCTTTTTGTTGAACGAAACCTGGCAAGTCTTGGTGTTCCAATCAGCTCGGTGGCGCCAAATATGATGATGACACTGGACTGGCCATTTTTTAAGAATGTTGCTGCTATTACCAATCCATTCAAAGGCGACGATCCATTTTTGCAGACAGCTGAAAGTTTTCATGAAAGTTTCTGTAATACGCTGGATGAGACGTCGGCACAACAGGCATTTCAGCAGACTGCTACTCATGATAGCCGCAATGTACTGCGTGGCTGCCTTGGACCTTCCGGCCATTTGGATTTAGACATGCCTCATGTTCCCTTATTATTTATCAGTGGCAAAGAAGATCAGATCGTACCAACAGAACTAGTTGAAAAAAACAGCAAAGCATATACAGATAAAGTTAGCGGTGCAGTAACATACCAGGAATTTCCGGGCCGGTCTCATTTCATTTGTGGTGAACCTGGCTGGGAAGAAGTTGCAGCTTACGTTTATGACTGGATAGAAATGCAGCGTTAAGCAATTTAAAAAAACTCGAAATTTTATATCTCATGGAATTAATACATCATACTATCAATCAGGCCCAAACTGAGGTGGAGGCTCAATATCAGGAAAATACTAACCCGTTTCAAAATAACAATATTGAAACAGATAAACAGCAGTTATCATCTTATCCTGATAAGATTTCCAAGACGGGAAAAAGACCACGTATACACAAGCCATTATATTCAGCAAAGCTTCTTTAGCATAAAAAATATAGGTTAATCCAAAATAGCATAAAATCTGATTATATGGTATTTGGTCGGATGATACATTAGAAATATACAACACGCTATCAGTATAGTTTATACCGGTAGCGTGTTTTTGTATGTGATATATTATGAGATTAAATAAGAATACAGTTATATAAATTACTATGAAAATTAGTGTTCATCTATTCTGATTATTAAACTTAACTACAATTTTTCGTCGAATATATTCTGCTAAACATTAACATACTGTTCAGGAAGTTATATCTAAGAATAATGATATTTTTTACAAGAGCTGAATAAATTTTATAGAATTAATTCTTCATTTATATAAGAAATCTTTTGATATTGTATTTTGGTTTTTAATTGAATTACAATCTAATTACTATCGAAAATCGTAGATATATGTGATCTAAACTTAGGATGCTTAATTATCAGTTTGCGACCCTTGGATTCATGTTGCACAATAGAGAAATTATTAACTGACGGCTGACAGTATGGTTCAGCAAAAATGGGTGGAAAAATAAGCTCTTGCCCTAACAAATACAGTGCAGATCATGGAAAAAGTTATAAGAATATTACATCTTGAAAATTCGCCCGAAGATGTAATGTTAATTGACATTGCATTAAAAAAAAGTAAAACTATTTTTGAAAGATTAGTAGTTGATAAAAAAGATCAGTTTGTAAGCGCTTTAGAAACGTTTTCTCCGGATATCATTTTTGCAAATCACTCTATATCTTCATTTAATGCGTTTGAAGCACTTGCTATATTTACCGAAACGGGAATGAGAATTCCGTTTCTCGTTATAACTGCTGCGAATTCTGATGAAGTTGCCATTGAGTTGATCAGGATGGGCGCTGATGATTACCTTTTGAAGGATAAGCTGGCCCGGTTACCTGAAATTATCCTTCATTCATTAGAAAAATTTCGTATTGAAAAAGAACGCATATCTTTTTTAGAAGAATTAATAAACAGCGAAAAACGCTATCGTGCCCTCATAGAAAACAGCGCTGATGCAGTTGTAATTCTTGATGAGCGTGGTAATCCTACTTATATCTCTCCTTCTGTTGAAAATGTATTGGGATATTCTCAGGAAGAAATTATACAGATGGATATGTTTGCGCTGGCACATCCTGACGATATTACTGAATTAGGCCATGTGATGCAGAAGGTTCTGGCAAAGCCCGGTGTACCAATGCTCGGCCATACAGGACGAATGATGCATAAGGATGGAAATTGGCGTTGGATGGAAGCTACCGTCGTAAATCTGCTGCAAGATCCGGCAGTAAGAGGAATTGTTGATAATTTCCGGGACATTACTGAAAAGAAGTCTGCTCAGCAAGCTATTATTAATAATGAGCATAAATTCCGGTCACTTATAGAAAACAATGCTGATGGTATGGCGATTCTTTCAGCAAAAGGGCAGCCAATTTACATTTCTCCTTCTGTCAAAAATATCCTGGGATACACAGATCAGGAAGCCATGCAACTGAATCTGTTTTCTATGGCACATCCGGACGATGTTCCGCTATTAATAGATGCCATGGAACAGGCGATGGCAAATCCTGGTAAGGCAATTAATAGTAAAATTGCAAGAATACAACACAAAAATGGTGAGTGGAGATGGATAGAAGGCGCGATCACGAACAGGCTACATGATCCGGTAATAGGAGGTGTTGTAAATAATTTTAGGGATGTAACGGACAGGAAATATGCAGAACATAAGATTAATCAGTTAAATCGCCTGTATGCATTTATCAGTCAGATTAATCAAACCATTGTCCATTCAGGAGATGAACATACTGTTTTTAAAGAAGCTTGCCGGATTGCGCTGGAAGTAGGAGGATTTAAAGCTGCATGGATCGGAATGATCGATGAAAATGCTCAGAAAATAAATCTTGTGGAAGAATCAGGATTACATGCGGAGGACGTAGCGAAGTTTGCAAACGTTGCTTATGTAGATGGTGGAGTAATAGCACAAGTTCTAAAAACAAAAACACATTATTACTGTAATGATATCCGAAATAATCTAATAGTAAATACCTGGAAATGGTTAGCTGATGAAAGAGGTTATGAGTCGTTAATTGTATTGCCGATAAAAAAAACAGGTAGTATTATTGGTCTTTTCAGCATTTATGCAAGTGAAATTAATTTTTTTACCTCAGAGGAAATTGCGCTGTTAGGAGAAGTAACCGGCGACATTTCATTCGCTCTGGATTCCTTTGAGAAACAAAGTCAGAAGTTGCAGGCAGAGGAGCTTTTGAAACACAAAGAATTCAGTTTAAATCAGGCACAGGCTATCGCACACCTGGGAAGCTGGGAACTGGATCTGTCCACAGGTATTGAAATATGGTCCGATGAAGCTTGCAGGATTTACGGATTATCTACCAACGATCATATTCAATCCTATGAATCCTGGATGACCTATATTCATCCGGAAGACCGTGATTATGTGTTAAATATCACCAAAGGAGTACGTACTCTGCTGGATAATGACCTGGCCTACTATTACCGGATTATCAGAAAGGACGGAATTGTCAGACACATATATTCGCAAACACAGTTTCAGTTTAATAATGCAGGAGAATTAATCGGTTTGAGCGGGGTTATGCATGATGTAACCGATATAGAAACATCTCAAAAAGCATTGCAGGACTCAGAGTCCAACTTACAGGCTATCTTCGAAAATTCATCAGAAGGATTTATTCTTACCGGTTTAGATGGAACGATTAAATCGTTTAACAAAAAATTAAAAGATTTTATCCGGCTCAATTCCGGAAAGGAAATTAAGGTTGGTGACAGCATTATGCACTTTATTGATGGGCATATGGAACATCAGATTAAACAAGCTATTTCTAAGGTATTACTGGAAGAAAATTTAGAGTTTATTTATTGTTATAAAAGAAAAGACGGAGAAATATATTGGTTTAATTATATGATTAACCCGGTGTATATCAATAAGGCAGTAGCAGGATTAAGCATCACCGTTACAGATATAACGAAGAAAAAACAAGCGAAAGAATTACTTCAGAGATCTGAATCTAATCTGAATGCTATTATTGAAAATACAGATGCATTCATTTATTCTCTGGATACAAATTTCAATTACCTCACATTTAATAAAGGACTTAAAAACTCAATTTGGGAGGTTTACGGAATAGATTTACATGCAGGCTACAATGTTTTTGATATTATCAACAGTTTTCATCCTGAACAAGTACAGGAGTGGCAGAATGTTTACTCCAGAGTTTTAAAAGGGGAAACAGTAAAATTTGAGAGGGAGACTACGGAACATGGTTTTTATATTTGTTTAAGTTTTTCAATTCATCCAATAAGTGAAAATGAAAATATAATCGGGCTTTCGTGTTTTGTAAATGATATTACGAAAGAAAAAAGGGTAGATAGAGAAAACAGGTTTAAAGCCAATTTGTTAAATACAATCGGGCAGGCAGCAGTAGCTACGGACCTGAATGGAGTTGTAAATTATTGGAACAAAGCAGCAGAGCATATTTATGGCTGGACTGAGCAGGAAGCAATAGGCAGGAATATATTGGATCTTACGCCTTCGGTTTCAACTAAAAGCCAGGCCGAAGAAATCATGGAAACCCTTAGACAGGGAAAAGACTGGTCAGGTGAATTTAGAGTACAGCGGAAAAACGGCACTCATTTTGCAGCTTTTATCACTGATTCGCCGGTTTATGATGAGCATCAAAATCATATAGGTATCGTTGGCATTTCATCAGATATTACTGAAAAAAGAGCTAATGAATGGCTTTTAGATAAAGCAACATCGCTTGCCAGAATCGGTAGTTACGAGGCTGATCTGGAAAACTATACGATGTTTTGGTCGCCTATGACAAAGGAAATTTACGAAGTAGAGAGTGATTATGTACCCGGAATCGATGAAGCAGCTGCTTTTTACACAGAAGGGCCAAACCTGGAAATTCTTTTCAAAGCTTATACTGAGGCAATAGAAAATGGTATTCCTTTTGATATTGAATTACAAATTATTACCGCAAAAGGAAATGTGAGGTGGGCAAGAGTAATTGGTGAAGCTGAACGGATTAATGGAAAGTCTACCCGCTTATATGGAAGTGTGCAGGATATAGATAAAATGAAGAAAGCCGAACTGGAAATTTTTGAAATATATAAGGAGAAAAATTTAGTTCTTGAAAGTATTGGCGATGCGTTTTTTGCAGTGGATAAAAACTGGATTGTTAATTATTGGAACAAAGAAGCTGAAGTCGTATTGCAATGTCCCAAACAAAAAATAATAGGTCAAAATCTTTGGGATATATTTTCTGATTCAATAGATACGCCGTTTTATGCCAACTATCACAAAGCAGTTGAAGAAAACACGATACAGCATTTTGAATCATATTATAAGCAGCTGGATGTATGGTTTGATGTTACTGCATATCCGTCGCCAAATGGGCTTTCAGTATATTTCAGGGACATAACGGAGCGTATTTTATCCGAAAAACACTTGCAGGAATTAAATATAAATCTTCAGGATTTTACGGAGGAGCTTATTCTTTCAAATAAGGGCCTGGAGCAATTCTCTTATATGGTATCACACAATCTGAGGGCTCCAATAGCTAATATTATGGGCCTTGCCGACTTGCTAGGGCAGGATATGTACTCTTATGAAGAAAAGAAGGAGCTGCTAAGCGGCCTGTTAAGCAATGTTAAGCGACTGGATGATGTGGTGATTGATTTGAATACAATTTTGCGGGTAAAAAAAGGAATGAGTGAGAATAATGAATCTGTAAACCTGCATGATCTGATAGAAAATATTCAATTGAGCATTCATGGTTTAATACTTGAAAAAAATGTGCAAATTGAAACTGACTTCGGCAGTGTACCTGAATTAACTACGATTAAAAGTTATTTATACAGCATTTTTTATAACCTGATTATCAACAGTATAAAATATCACCAGCCAGGTGTAGCACCTGTAATTGAAATTAAAAGCAGTGTTCAGGATGGCAAAAAAATAATATCCTTCAGGGATAATGGAATGGGTATTGATTTAAGTAAAAAAGGGGATCAGGTTTTTGGTTTATACAAACGTTTTCATCATCATGTGGAAGGAAAAGGAATGGGCTTATATATGGTTAAAACCCAGGTAGAAATGTTAAGCGGTAAAATTTCCATCAAAAGTCAAATTAATAAAGGAACTGAATTCTTAATAGAATTCAAGTCCGGCAGATAAGCTTAAATCCCAGTTAATGAAAGTACCACACTATTTTATTGTTGTTGATGACGATCCGATGAATAACCTGATCTGCAAACATATCATCCATAAATATAACGGCGGAGCTGAAATTCTGATTTTTACAGAACCGGAAAAAGCGCTTGAAATGATTGTAGAAATGTTCGGTAACACAACCGAAAACCCGGGGACAGTACTGTTCCTTGATATTAATATGCCATCTATGAATGGATGGGAATTCCTGAATGAATTTGAAAATTTCACAAAAAAAATTCAGCAGCAAATTTCTATTTACATTCTTTCCTCGTCCATTGATCAAAGTGATAGAGATAAAGCAGAAATAAATTCACTGGTAAAAGGATATATATCCAAACCGTTAAGTCTTGATTCAATGAATGAGATTTTTGCTTAAATCATTTATTTGAAATTTCCCTCAGTATAGTATCAGTACCATTACTGCTTCCGTTCACATTTACAAGAATAACCTTACCGGATTCATTAACATGATAATTCATGTTCGTCGCTGTTATAGTGAAAAATGAAAAATCAGGCGGGAGCAGGATTTTCTCAATAAACTGTAATTGATCTGACATTTTTACCTGCTAAAACAATAGATTAACTACTTCATTGTGAGAATAAATTTCCGAATAATAAATAGTATGAAGAGCGGCTTTTTTCTGTTCGTTCACATACCTAACTTAGCTTAAAATACGAATGTTCAGTCCGATCTAAATGGAACTTAGGGCAAACGAAATCCAGCAGACTTTTCCCTCCCCAAAATTAAAGTTAACCCTATATGAAAAAACTTCTGCTGTTCCTGATTGCTTTACTGTTCATGCAATCCACTTTTGCTCAAAATGGAGCTCCGGGTTCTCTGTCCGCCAAAACACTTTACGGCAGCAATGCGAAAGCTGGAAAATATGCCGACATCCGGGGATTTAAAATGTACTACGAAATTTATGGTACGGGAAAACCATTGTTGATCATTCACGGCAATGGCGGCTCCATCAGCGACTTTAAAAACCAGATTCCTTATTTCTCCAAAAACTATAAAGTGATTCTGGCCGATAGCCGGGCACATGGAAAATCAAATGATACTGCCGATTCACTCTCGTATGAAATGATGGCCGACGATCTGAACGCGCTGCTGAATAAACTTTTGATAGATTCCTGCTATGTAATCGGATGGAGCGACGGCGGTATTAACGGATTATTATTGGCAATTCGTAATCCTGATAAAGTTAAAAAACTAGCTATTACAGGAGCAAACTTATGGCCTGACACTACTGCCATTGAACCTGAGATTTTCAACTGGATTGTTTCCACCAATGACAGCCTGGCCAAAGTGCAACAAACGCCGGATGTAAAGGCACAAAAAAAATTATATAATCTGATGGCGTTCAATCCGCATATCACAACGGCAGACCTGAAAAATGTAAAATGCCCGACTTTGGTAATTGGTGGTGATAAGGATGTAATTCTCCCAAAACACACAATAGTAATAGCTGATGCCATTCCGAAGTCCTACTTATGGATTTTGCCTAACTCCGGGCATTCAACACTCATAACACATAAGGATATTTTCAATCAGATAGTTGAGGATTTTTTCAGAAAACCTTACCGTAAAATAAAAGGAATGGCACAACTGGAATGAATCAAAGCTGCCACTGGTTGGTAATTTCGATAGGCAGCCAGCATACTGTTTTTATTACTTTTTACCCCTTCAAAACGTACATGAAAGCCAGTGATATTCAGTGTGCCGACGCACAGGCCACACCTCAGGAAATAAATGAATCGGCTATTAAATGTCTGCGTAAAATGGCTAAACATCACGGCAAAAACTTGTCGCTGGTTGCATTACGCACGAAAAACTTTATACATGATGAAGCACTAACACTGAACGACATAGCCAAAATAGGCGAGTCAATCGGTTTTCGGGCGCACTGTGTCACAATCAGTTTGGAAGAACTTGGAAAAGCAATTGCATTGCCTTGTATTGTTAAATGGAACGGACACGGCTTTGTAGTAGCATCGGCTATTGTTCAAAATCAGGTTGCAATTGGTACAGATCAGAGCTCGGTTACGGTTTCGGTCAGTGAGTTTTGCAAGAACTGGCTGCCGGATGGTGATGGGCAAGGTACTGTTTTAGTGCTTGAGCCAACCACTGCTTTCTTTCAGGAAAAACTAGCTTTAACCGAACAAAAACCACAGGGCCTTCGCTCGCTTTGGGACTACCTTCGCAAATATCCCCGCCTGATGTGGCAATTGGCTTTAGGCATGCTGGTGGGCATATTGCTGAAATTAACAATGCCTTTTCTTACGCAATCCATTGTGGACGTAGGAGTTATGAATAATAACCTCAATTTCATCTATATTTTCCTGGCTGCCCAGCTGATGTTAATGCTGGGCCGGAATTCGTTAGAGGCGATTAGAGGCTGGCTGCTGCTTTATGTTAGTTCGAGGGTAGGGATTTCTTTGCTGGCCGATCTGGTGGCCAAAGTAATGCGTCTGCCGATCAGTTATTTTAATGAGAGAGTAGTGGGGGAGGTGATGCAGCGTGTAGAAGACCAGAAGCGGATTGAAACGTTTCTTTCAACGCAGCTCACGGTAATATTATTTTCAACAATAAATCTGGTCGTTTACACGCTGATTTTCATTGTTTACGACCTTACAATTTTCGCCATTTTTTTCGGTTCTACCTTACTGTATCTGGCCTGGATTAAACTTTTCATGCAAAAACGCCGTGAATATGATTTTGGACGCGCCCGGATTGCTGAGCAGGAACAGAACAAACTGGTACAGATGGTACATGGAATGTCGGATATAAAATTAGCTAATGCCGAACTTCTTAAACGCTGGGATTGGGAACATATCAGAACCCGCCTTTTCAGGCAAAACATGAAACTCCTTAAAATTTCACAGGTACAGCAAATTGGCGGATTGATCATCAATGATACCAAAAACCTGCTCATTACCTGTTTATCAGCCAAAGCAGTGTTGGACGGGGATCTTTCGTTAGGGGCGATGTTGGCAGTGCAGCAAATGCTGGGACAAACAAATAGTGCCACAGAGCAGCTTTTCGCCTATTTTCAGCAAATTCAGGATGCCCGGATCAGTACCGAACGTATCAACGCAGTTCATCAAATGCCGGAAGAAGAATGTGATGATTGCGTAAAAACCCATCAACTGACAGGAAAACAGTCCATTGAAATTGATGATGTATGTTTTGCTTATCCCGGTGCGTCTGTTTCTGTGCTCCGCAATGTGAAATTATCCATACCGGCAGGTAAAACAACGGCCATTGTTGGATCGAGTGGAAGCGGTAAAACTACATTACTCAAATTACTGATGAAGAACCATGCACCTGACACAGGAGAAATTTTGCTTGGAAAGCTGAATTTTATCAATATTTCTGCGCCTGCATGGAGGAGTAAATGTGGGGTAGTGATGTCTGACGGTGTCATTTTTTCAGACACAATTTTAAACAACATAGCCCTTGGGCATGAGGATCCGGACATGACATTGGCAAGGGAAGCAGCCCGGGTAGCAAATATCCAAAAATGGATAGAATCCACACCGCTGGGATTTCATACACTTATCGGTGGTGAATATGCAAATCTGAGTCAGGGACAAAAACAACGGATACTGATTGCACGCGCGGTTTATAAAAATCCTGATTTCTTATTTTTTGA
>Ga0247734_1002965_pt1 | contig 10433 bp, 10 predicted proteins | sample UWRJL103311B2_FD_180933 | JGI IMG/M metagenome (GOLD analysis project Ga0247734, IMG submission 180933) | Plant litter microbial communities from Arlington Agricultural Research Station in Wisconsin, United States - UWRJ-L103-311B-2 | ecosystem: Environmental > Terrestrial > Plant litter >... | reverse complement strand
CCTCAGGAACAAAGAATAGCCAATCGCCTGCCTTAAGATTTTGTATACCACTTATTTCAGATCCAAACTCCGACTGCTGCCAGGAAATACGCGGGACTTTTATTCCAATTTCAGAATAAACCTGGCATATTAACCCCGAACAATCAATGCCACTTTTGTCATTACCGCCTGACCGATAAGGAGTTCCCGTATAATTTCTGGCCACTTCGACAACCTTTGGTACTTCTGCACTGTAAGTTACTGGTAAGCGTGTACTAGCTGGTTTGGTTGCCGATGATGAAGTTCTGGCAGAAGGTGCTGGTTTTCTGACTGCTGAACGCTTAACAGGAGCACGAGACGCAGTAGAACGGGAATTAACCGGGCGTGAAGAACTTCCCGGCCTGGAATTTGAAGCAGACGAATTTGATTTGCCTTTTCGCAAAGTTTCACAGGAAAAGGTGAAAACTGAAAAAATAAACAGGAAAATGAAAATCGTAATATGCTTATTCATGCGCAAAATTTTGTCCGGCAATTGATTTTAATATACAAATAACGATAGTTCTGAAAGAAATTGTAAAATTGAAACCGGAAAAAGAAAGTATAACCTTCTGTTAATAAAAGATTAGAAATACGATCAGGCATTAAAAAATGATTTAAAATATTACATCACTGAACCGCTTTGTAAGTAAATTTGTCATTAATCCGGATCGTTTTTCTGAACGGTTTTAAATCTGTTAATTCAAAATTCCATATCAATAATAATGAAAATCATTTGTGTAGGAAGAAATTACGCTGATCATATAGCCGAACTTAATAACGAACGTCCTGATTCACCTGTCATTTTTTTAAAGCCGGAAACCGCTCAGATACGCCTGGGAGAGCCATTTTTCTACCCGGATTTTTCAAAAGATATTCATCACGAAGTTGAACTTGTTATAAAAATCAATAAAGTTGGTAAAAATATTGAAGAAAGATTTGCTCATAAATATTACGATGAAATCGGTGTTGGTATTGATTTTACCGCCCGCGATCTTCAATCGGAATTAAAAAGCAAAGGTCTGCCCTGGGAATTATCAAAGGCATTTAACGGCTCAGCTCCGGTATCTGAATTTGTCCCGGTTTCAGATTTTGAAGACATCCAGAATTTAAATTTTAGTTTGGATATTAATGATGAAACAAGGCAAAACGGAAATTCTTCCATGATGATTTACCGGATCGATTACCTTATTTCTTTTGTATCAAAATATTTTATGCTTAAAAAAGGTGACCTGATATTTACAGGAACGCCCAAAGGAGTGTCATCTGTTAAGATTGGAGATAAGTTGACTGCCTCAATCGAAGGCAAGAAGATGCTTGAATTATTCGTTAGATAAAGCATTCTCATTTCATTTGAACCGATCTCCAATTGGATCGTTTATCACTACAACTTTTTTGCATGCATAATTATTTCCGGGCGATAGTCCGTTTTGGATTGCTTTTAACAGGATTTGCAGGATTTTTCTCTCCCGTATCTGCTCAAAGACAATCTTATCCAAAAGGATATTATCAATTTCCGATCCGGCCGGGATTAGCCAACTCGCTTGCAGGCGGACTAGGAGATCTGCGTTCCAATCATTTTCATGCCGGTCTGGATATCAGGACAGAACAGCGGGAAGGGTTATCAGTTTACGCAGCTGCTGAAGGTTATGTTTACAAAGTGGCAGTGCAGAGAAGTGGTTATGGAAATGTTATTTTCTTGCGTCATCCTAATGGACAAACTACGGTTTACGGGCATTTGCTGAAATTCAGTGATCCACTTGCTACTTACGTCCGGAATGAACAATATAAAAAGCAAACTTTTGAAATAGATTTATTTCCTGAGGCGGGCGCATACGCTTTTAAAAAAGGAGATATCATTGCGCTTTCCGGTAATACGGGCGGTTCGGCCGGTCCTCATTTGCATTTTGAAATCCGTGATTCAAAGGATAATTACCTCAATCCATTGTATTTTGGATTCAGTGAGATAAAAGATGTTACTCCTCCCAAATTTGTCAATCTGGCGATCCGGCCATTGGATATTAACGGACGGGTCAATGGCCAGTTTGACAAGAAAGTTTACAATACTGTAAAATTGAAAGATGGCTCCTATCGTATTCTTAATCCTATTTCTGCAACCGGAACAATTGGTATTGATTTAGTCGCATTCGACCAAATGACCGGGACAGGATTCCGGTATGGATTGCAATGCATTGAGATTAAAATGGATGGCAGGGAAACGTTTTCCTACAACATGGAGATTTTTCCAAATGCTTCTACACGTGATTACAATAACCTGATTGATTATGAAACGGAACAGGAAAGCGGCCAGCGTTATCTGAAATGTTATGTTCCGGATGGCAATAATTTTGATTTGTATAAAACGGATATATACAAAGGAAAGCTGAATATTACTGATACGCTCACACATGAGGTAAGCATAAGAATTTCAGATTCGTATGAAAATTTCTCTGAATTAAAATTCTCAATCAAAGGTGAAGTTGCTAATCCTGAGCTACCGGTTTACGATGCTGAGACAGATCCGGAATGGGTCCAGACTGAGATCCAGGAAAATGCATTACAGGTCAAGGCCAGACATTACAAAAGTGCGATTCCTTTTGCAACTTATTATTCAGAAGGTAAAGGAATTAAAAAGGAACCTGATTTTTATTCAAATGAATCGGCAGTGTTTCTTACAGATTTAAGACAATATATGCCTGATTCCATCACGATTGGTAATTCAACCGTAAGAACTTATCTGAGAAGCAAGATTTTACCTGAAAAAAAATCGGTTTATAAAGGGAAAAAGTGGAGTATTGAATTTGGTAAAAACAGTTTGTTTGATACTTTATTTGTTACCGGGCAACGTAATTTTAATTCACTTACAATCAATAATAAAGGTGTAGCCCTTAAAGATTATGTAGCTATTTCTTTTAGCCCTGAGAATATTCCTGCAAACAGGGAAAGAAGTAAAGTTTTTCGTTATCTGGATGGTGAATACCGGTTTGTCGGAGGAGAATGGAAAGGAGATGAAATTACATTTGAAACCCGGGAACTAGGTACTTTTGTTATCCAAACCGATACGATCCCGCCTAGAATAAGGTTAGCAGAACATAGTAAAACCAGGATTACAGGTTATATACAGGATGGATCATCGGGCATTGATCGATTCAAGGCGCTGATAAACGGAGAATGGGTGCTGATGAATTATGACATGAAAAGAGGATATATCTGGTCTGAAAAACGAGACGAAAGCCATCCGTTTGAAGGAGAACTAACCCTTGAAGTTACAGATAGGGCAGGAAATAGTACTATCTTGCAAACTGAATTGGTTGAACCTGTTGTTAAATCAAAAAAACGAAAAAAATAGAACAAAATGGGACTTCAAGTAGGTGATGTTGCACCCGTATTTTCCTCGAAAGATCAGGATGGCAAAGAAGTCAGTCTTTCGGATTTTAGCGGAAAAAAAGTAATTCTTTATTTTTATCCAAAAGACGATACCCCCGGTTGTACTGCTCAGGCCTGTAATTTGAGGGATAATTATGATTCATTGCTAAGTAAAGGCTATCAGGTTCTAGGCGTTAGTGTAGATGATGAAAAGTCGCATATCAAATTCATTAAAAAGTTTGATCTTCCCTTTCCTTTACTTGCCGATACAGATCATTCAATTGTAGAAGCTTACGGTGTTTGGGTTGAAAAAAGCATGTACGGCCGTACTTATATGGGGACAGCCCGCACAACTTTCGTCATTAGTGAAAGCGGTGTCATTGAAGAAATTATTGCAAAAGTGGATACTAAAAACCATACAGATCAAATTCTTAGCAAAACTGACCAATAAATAGTTATTTTTAAAGTCAGAATAGTACGAAATTTACAGCGGGCTAATAAGCTTGTTTATATTAATTTGAGACAGTCCAATAGATAATAGAAAAAATGGAAATTGAACAATTAGAGAAAGTTGCATCACAAGTTCGCAGAGATATCGTCCGCATGGTTCATGGTTGCCAATCAGGGCATCCTGGTGGATCTTTGGGTTGCGTTGAATTATTCGTTTCATTGTATTTTGAACGTTTAAAACTGAAAGAAGAAGACGGTAAACCGGTGTTCGATATGGATGGAAAAGACGAAGATCTTTTCTTTTTATCAAACGGACACATTTCTCCGGTTTGGTACAGCACATTGGCGCGCCGCGGTTATTTTCCGGTTCCTGAACTGGCTACTTTCCGTAAGTTAAATTCAAGGTTGCAGGGACACCCGACTACGCATGAGCATTTGGAAGGTATCCGTATTGCATCCGGTTCATTGGGACAAGGAATGTCTGTGGCTATTGGCGCTGCTCTTTCCAAAAAACTAAATGGTGATAAAGGCCACGTTTTTGTATTGATGGGTGATGGCGAACAACAGGAAGGACAAGTTTGGGAAGCTGCCACATTTGCACCACACCATGAAGTTGATAACCTGGTCGCATTCATTGACTTAAACGGACAGCAAATTGACGGTCCTACTATAAAAGTAATGAACAACCGTGATCTTGGTAAAAAATATGAAGCATTCGGATGGGAAGTAATTTCTATCGAAGAAGGCAATGATATGACTGCCGTTTTGAAAGGACTTTACGAAGCAAAAAGCAGACTGGGACATGGCAGACCTATAATGGTTTTGTTACACACTGGAATGGGCTTCGGAGTAGACTTCATGATGGGAACCCACAAATGGCACGGAACTGCACCAAATGATGAGCAATTGGCAGCAGCATTGGCTCAGTTGGAAGAAACAATGGGAGATTACTAATATTTTGGCAATCGGCTGTCAGCGACCAGCTGACGGCTGCTTTCACCAATACCTTTGTTTATAAATGAAGATCAAAAGCCTGCATATCAAGAATTTCAAATCTCTCGTCGATGTAGAAATCGTCGATCCAAACCCCTTTACAGTTTTTGTTGGGGCAAATGGTGTAGGGAAATCGAATATTTTTGAGGCAATTGAATTTGTTAACTATTGCTCTACTACTTTTTTTGATTCTGCTGTTAGAGCTTTTGGTGGAGAAAAGGATATTGCAAATGATTTAAACGAAATCTTTCATTTTGAAGCAGGATTTGGACAGGTTGGAGAAATTGAAGAGTTTGATAGTTTTTTTGTGACGGATTTTATTCAGGGAAAAGCTTTAACTAAGTATTATAGGGGAAAGGGGCACAACTTTGATAATCAGTTGCCTCCCAATAATCAAAATTTTTACCCTGGTGGTAATGCACATAGAATTTCAATTAATTTAGAAACAGGAGAGAAAATATATCCTAATGATTCTCAAAGGCAGTTTTTTGGATCTTTCACCCATTTGTTTATAAAAGCATTTCACAAAGAAGTTTCTAAATATAGCGATGACAAATCACTTGGATTGTCAGCCTCGAATTTGGAAAGTGTGTTGAAGCGTCTTCTTCAAGATGAAAACAAAAAGGAGGATATGTTAGATTGGTTAAGGCTATTTATTCCAGAATTTGAAAATGTAGAAGTACATTCAGATGATATAGCAGGAACTAATACTCTTCAAGTTTATGAAAAGAATTCACAAAGATCCTTTAAGAAAAAACTAATTTCCGATGGGACCTATAATATTCTTTGTATTTTAACTGCTGTTTATCAATCAGATGAACCGCAGTTTTTATGCATAGAAGAACCAGAAAATGGTTTAACCCCTGGCGTAATAAAAGAAATGGTTACTTTATTTAGAAATGCTTGTGAAGAAAAGGGTCATTATATATGGCTTAATACTCATTCTCAAACTTTGGTTTCACAGCTAACTAGTGAAGAAATAATAACTGTTGACAAAATAAAAGGCGAAACTAAAATAAAACAATTTAAAGGAAGAGATTTTCATGGATTAAGCATGGATGAAGCTTGGCTAACAAATTCACTTGGAGGTGGATTACCATGGTAAATATTGGATTTATCTGTGAGGGCGACTCAGACTCATTTATACTAAAATCTGAAAAGTTTAACTCGCTCCTTTTAGATCTAAAATTGAATTGTGTCGGTGTTATAGATTCAGGTGGAAATGGAAACTTGTTACCACGGAATATTGACAAGCACAGACAAAATTTAATTCGCGATGGAGCTAAAATAATTTTTATTCTAACCGATTTGGATGAAGACCAGTGTATTACAAAAACAAGGATAAGGATTGCGAAAAAAGATGATAATCATGTCATAATTGCAGTTAAACAAATGGAATCATGGTTTTTAGCCGATACTATTACTATGAAATCAATCCTAAAAGGTAATTTTTACTGGGAATATCCTGAAAGAGAAAATGTTCCATTTGAAACTATTAGAAAGATATACTTGGATAAATTTTCTAGAGGTATAGTTGGAAAGGATGAAAAGAAGAAATTAGCTAATAAAATGATAAATACTGGTTTCTCAATTCAAAACGCAGCCGCTCATCCCAATTGCCCAAGTGCCCTTTATTTTTTAAATAAGTTAAAGTCAATTAATTAAGATTTAGAAAAATTACATCGATACAATAATGAAAAAATACACGTTCACTGAGAAGAAAGATACCCGCTCGGGTTTTGGAGCAGGAATGCATATTTTAGGACAGCAAAATCCTAATGTAGTAGCACTTTGTGCCGACCTTGTTGGATCTTTAAAATTGGAACCCTTCATTAAAGAAAATCCGGACAGATTTATTCAGTGTGGAATTTCAGAAGCAAATATGATCGGTGTGTCTGCCGGTTTGACAATTGGTGGTAAAATTCCTTTTGCTACTACTTTTGCCAATTTTGCTACGGGCCGCGTTTATGATCAGATTCGTCAGAGCGTTGCCTATTCCAATAAAAATGTAAAAATCTGTGCTTCTCATGCCGGGCTTACTTTGGGAGAAGATGGTGCAACACACCAGATTCTTGAAGATTTGGGAATGATGAAAATGCTTCCGGGAATGACTGTTATTAATCCTTGTGATTACAATCAAACCAAAGCTGCTACCATCGCCATTGCTGATTATGAAGGTCCTGTTTATTTGCGTTTTGGTCGTCCTGTAATTCCGGTATTTACGGATGCAGATCAGGTGTTTGAAATTGGAAAAGCATGGATGGTTAATGAAGGTACTGATGTAAGTATTTTTGCAACAGGCCACATGGTTTGGGAAGCTATACAGGCTGGTGAGCAATTGGAAGCAGAAGGTATCAATGCTGAAATTATCAATATTCATACGATCAAACCTTTGGACGAAGAAGCAATTCTGAAATCTGTTACTAAAACTGGCTGTGTAGTTACTGCTGAAGAACATAACCGTATCGGTGGTTTGGGCGACAGCGTTGCTCAGGTTTTGATTAAACACAAACTTGTTCCTCAGGAATATGTGGCTGTTGATGATAGCTTTGGTGAAAGTGGTACACCGGCACAACTAATGGAAAAATATGGTTTAACTGCAAAAGATATCGTTGCAGCTGCAAAACGTGCAATTGGACGGAAATAATTTTTGATATCCTCTAATACTGTTGCGGTTAAGTAGGAAACATTTTTTTGAGTCTTGTAAAAAGCAAAATTATGTTTTGTTTATTACAAGACTCAAATGTTATTTGCCTTCAATGGAAAAATAAACTATTATTGATTTGCGTTGAGTAATCCTTAATTATTCAGATTTATATCAGGATTATTATTCCTTCCGGTTTTAACCTGTAATCAACCAACAGGTTCGCATTTATAAATGTCTGACGAAGAATTATTAGTATTATTTCAAAATCCCGAAACGCGTAGAAACGCTTTCAATCAGCTGGTGCGTAAGTATCAGCAAAAAGTCTATTGGCTTGTACGTAAAATGGTTGTGGATCATGATGACGCCAATGACATTACGCAGGATGCATTCATTAAAGCATGGACTGCCCTGGAAAATTTTCGTGGTGATTCCAAATTTTATACCTGGCTGTATCGCATTGCAAGTAACGAAGCTATTAATTTCCTAAACAAAAAAAGGAAGCGGTTTTTTATTCCAATTCATGACATTGAAAATGAATTGAGCGAAAAACTGGAAGCCGATCCTCTGGTTAGCGGAGATGTAATTCAATTGAAATTACAAAAAGCGATATTAAAATTACCTGATAAACAAAGACTGGTTTTTAACTTAAAATACTTCGAAGAATTACCGTACGAAGAGATTGCTCAGATTACCGGTACGTCTGTCGGAGCATTAAAAGCGTCTTACCATTGGGCTACTAAAAAAATTGAAGATTTTTTAAACGAAACAGATTAAACTATTTCACTTTTAGGAAGTCAAACATTTGCAAGAAAAGAAATAAAATTATCATGGACAAAAATCGCATACGGTTGGATGATCTGAAAAGGGAAACGCCTTTTTCAGTACCGGAAGGCTATTTTGAGAAGTTGCCTCAAATTATTCAATCACGGATTCCTTTGGAGCCTGTTCGCAAACCTATATTTGGATGGTCATGGCAGCGATCTGTTGCTTTGGTTTCTGCAATGGCATTAATTCTCGTATTAGTTTGGGTTACTGTTCCGGAGCGCCAGGGTTCATTAGGCCAGGAGCCTTTAAGTAATATCAGCGATTCGTCTATCATTGATTACCTGGAAGACCAAAATATCAGTTATTATGATTTGAGCGAACATAAAGTCGTTCAAAAAGCATTTGAAACTGACTCAACTGTACTTTATTATCTGGATGGTATGGATGATGATTTCCTTCGCCAGCAAATACTTGAATCCACTTCCGGAGCAGAGACTATTTGACCCTAACTATTGAAATGATGAACTCAAAACTTAATAAAAAATTACAATACAGTCTGTTATTGCTTTTACTGATATCTTTTTTCTCTATCAGTTCTGCCAGCGCACAGCAGCGTTCGGAAGAGGAAATGAAAAGAATTCAGGATGCAAAAGTGGCAATTATTACCAATCGTTTGAATTTAACGCCTGAGCAATCAACCGGATTCTGGCCTGTTTACAACGAATATTCTCAAAAAAGAAGGGATATTCATCGTGCACAGCGTAAAATTATCAATGATAAAAAGGCGGAAGGTAAAACAGACGAGCAGGTTTTAAACAATCTGACCGAAGTACAGGATCTTAAACAAAAAGAACTGGACTTGGAAAAGGAATACCAAAATCGCTTTTTAAAAGTAATTTCAGCGAATCAGGTTATTGAGCTTTATAAGGCAGAACGGACTTTTAACGATATGCTTATTCAACGTTTAAAACAACGTCCTGAACGAAATTGAAATCGACTTATTACAATAGTTACTCCCATAAATGGATTTCCGTTTGTGGGTTTTTTATTGAAATTCAATTGAATCTAAAATAGATCAGTAACAACAAGGCCGCATCTTATGAATACGGCCTTGTTGTTTTATCAATGTTTATTACAGCATTAATGACCTCCAACAGCAGCTACTCCTTTTATCCCTCTTGTCTCCACAGTAATATTACGTTGCGGAGCAGTATGGTCTTTAAAATCCTGAATTATTTCCAGAACATCGTAATCAATGTCAATGGATTTACTTCCATCAATTATAACTGTGGAATTTTGAGGCAGATGATCAAGCGTTAAGCCAATACTGCCTTTATTTAAAAAAGTAACTTCTTCTGAGAGCACAATAGTTATTACATCTCCGTCGCGGTGCTCTTCCTTTTTATAATGATACGAATGCTTGTAATTTTTTCTCAGGATAAAATAGATCGCCACAACCATACCAATGCCAATACCCTTTAGCAAATCGGTACTTAAAATAGCTACTATGGTTACAATGAAAGGAATAAACTGTTCTTTACCAAGCTTATACATGCCACGATAAAGAGAGAACTTGGATAGTTTATAACCTACAAGTAAAAGTATTGCAGCTAAGCTGGCCAAAGGAATATAATTGATATACTTTGGAATCAAAATCACAGACAGTAATAGAATAGAACCATGAATAATAGTGCCCATTTTTGTTCTTCCTCCGGATTCGATATTAGCTGAACTGCGAACAATAACCTGGGTGATGGGCAAGCCTCCAATTAGTCCGGAAGTTATATTTCCAATTCCCTGAGCTATTAATTCCCGGTTGGTAGGTGTGTCACGTTTATACGGGTCCAGCTTATCTGTTGCTTCTACAGATAAAAGTGATTCCAAACTGGCTACAATAGCGATGGTAATAGCAACGGTGTAAACTTCAACTTTTTGAAAAGCTGAAAAATCCGGTGTTTTGAAAAAGCTAAAAAATTCTGAGGCACTGGATGCAACTGGTAACTGAACCAGATGTTCACCGGACAAAACCAGCTCCGGAGCCATACTTTTAAAAAGGAAATTTAATAAAACCCCTGTCATAACGACAAAAAGTGCACCTGGTAGAAACCTGAAAAGCTGCATTCTTTTCATAAATGGCTTATCGAATAAGATTAGCAAGCCAAGTGATACAGTGGATATAATAACAGCTCCTGTGCTA